>OBEQ011022200.1_pt1 | contig 30563 bp, 22 predicted proteins | sample 1670901 | NCBI WGS metagenome assembly OBEQ01 (sample SAMEA104232315, study PRJEB22302) | groundwater metagenome | biome: forest; feature: aquifer; material: groundwater | place: USA | collected 2011-08-07 | depth 5.4 m
GAATGCGAACCGGTTTTGGGAAAGAGCATGCACAAGCTGGCTGTAGTCCGCCGCGATTACACGAAACTGTATGAAAAATTCATCTCGCTTGGAGAAAACATCAAGACCAAGGGACTGGGGGCGCATGGAAACCATTATCTCTGTGCGGATGAGTATGACGAGATGATTACTTCCAATCATTTCCCGGTCGAAAAACTGGATGGAAAAATTTATCCGTCGCTGAAAGAAGATGTCTCGGCCGCCAATGCTATTTTGCATCTGTCCACGCTGACCAACGGCGTTCTCACCGTTCGCGCTTACGAGAACATGGAGAAAAAAACAGGGCTGAAATTGGCCGACCTTGGAGAAGGAAGCAAGGATGTCCGGATCAACTACGCCGATCTTCAGGCACAACCACGCCGTTACAACACGTCGCCACTCTGGTCAGGATTGATGCACAATGGCCGGGCTTACTGTGCCTATACTTATAATGTGGACAGGCTTGTGCCGTGGCGAACGTTGACAGGTCGCCAGCATTTTTATCTCGACCATGAAATGTACATTGCTTACGGCGAAAACCTGCCGACCTACAAGCCGTCGCCCAAGCCCGAGGTTTACGGTGATCTGAAAGAAACTCTCAAAGAGGGAAAAGCAAAAGTACTTAACTGCCTCACCCCTCACGGCAAGTGGCATATCCATTCAACCTACATGGACAATCACCGGATGCTCACCCTTTCTCGCGGCTGTGAACCTTGCTGGTTGAGCGAGAAGGATGCGGAAGAGCTGGGAATCAAAGACAACGACTGGGTCGAAGTTTACAACGATCATGGTGTTTATTGCACGCGGGCGTGCGTGAGTTCGCGCATTCCAAAAGGGGTGTGCATCGTTTATCACGTGCCGGAGCGGACGGTGGGAATTCCCAAATCGCAGGTGCGTGGAAATAAGCGGGCCGGCGGACACAACAGTTTTACGCGAATCCACCTCAAACCAAATTATTTATGCGGCGGATATGGACAGTTCTCCTATCACTTCAACTATTGGGGACCCATTGCGCCACAAAGGGATACGCATGTGACGGTTAAAAAAATGGATAAGGTGGTGTTCTAATGGATATTCGTTCACAAATTTCGATGGTGTTTCATTTGGACAAATGTATCGGCTGTCATACCTGTTCGGTTGCCTGTAAAAATATTTGGACCGACCGGAAAGGGGCCGAGTACATGTGGTGGAACAATGTGGAAACCAAGCCGGGCACCGGGTATCCCACCAAGTGGGAAAATCAGAATATCTATAAAGGGGGGTGGGAAAAAATCGGCGACGATATTTCTTTGAAAGGGGCGGGAAAGAAAAAAGGATTATTAAATATTTTTCACAACCCCAACATGCCGGTGATTGATGACTACTACGAACCTTTCACCTACAAATATCTTGATTTGATCGAAGCGCCGGCAGGGGATGACCAGCCAACGGCCCGCCCTGTTTCATTAATAACGGGTCGTCCGATTGATATTAAGATGGGGCCAAACTGGGACGATGATCTTTCCGGAACCCCCGATTTTGCCAGAAACGATCCCAATTTGCAGAATCTCTCCCCGGCCGAGCAGGAAGCGATGTTTCAGTTGGAACGGATGGCTTTTTTCTATCTCCCGCGGATCTGTAATCACTGCCTCAATCCCGCTTGTGTCGCCTCTTGCCCGTCCGGTGCTATTTATAAAAGAGGAGAAGATGGCGTGGTGCTGATCAATCAGAATGTTTGCAGAGCCTGGAGAATGTGCGTTACCGCCTGCCCTTACAAAAAAACTTATTACAACTGGCATACTGGAAAATCGGAAAAGTGCATCCTCTGTTATCCGCGCATCGAGGCGGGCTTGGCCCCGGCTTGCATGCATTCGTGCGTTGGACGAATTCGTTACCTGGGAGTTATTTTGTATGATGCCGATCGGATTCACGAGGTGGCCTCGGCCTCCGAGGATAAGTTGATCGAGCGTCACATGGATATTCTGATGGATCCGTTCGATCCCGCGGTCATCGCCAGCGCCAAGAAAAACGGAATTGCCGACTCCACCCTTCATGCCGCGCAGAATTCTCCCACTTACAAGTTTATAAAAAAATGGGGGTTGGCTTTGCCGCTTCATCCGGAATTCAGAACACTCCCAATGCTCTTCTATGTCCCGCCACTTCTTCCTGTGATGGCTTCCGTAAAAGAAGTGAGTCAGCGCAAACAAAATGAGAAGCTCGACCCCATCGCCAAGGTCTGGGATGACAATTGGCTTTATGACACCAGCACTGAAGAGATTTTTGGAACCATAGATCAGGCCCGTTTTCCGCTAAAATATTTGGCGAATCTTCTCAGCGCCGGAGACGAAAGCAAAGTCAAAGATCGTTTGAAAAAACTGATGGCCGTTAGAATTTACCGCCGTTTCAAAACAGTCGGAGATATTTCCGAACTGAAAGCCCTTGAAGCGCTCAGGGACGTGGGTTACACGCCAGAGATGGCCGACGAGGTTTACACTCTGACTTCTTTGCCGAAGTTTGATGATCGTTTCGTGATCCCTGCGGCTCATCGTGAACAGGCCATCGAGATGCTGGAATTTACCGGCGACAAAAAAGGGAGCACCGGCTTTGGTTTCAAAGAAGGAACCATGGAGAGAGGATTGTAATTTATGACGCACCATTCACATTATAGCGAGCTCGCTGGTCTGTTTGATTTCCCCAGTGCGGGAACTATTCAACGCGGATTTGATTTGCTGTCTTTTCTCCGTAAAAATTATCCCGAGGCCGCGACGGAGTTGCACACTTTGCTCGATCGCTTTCCTAAAAAAATATCGGATCAGCAGGAACTTTATACTCGTACCTTCGACGTACAGGCCATCACAACGTTGGACATCGGTTATGTTTTGTTTGGTGACGACTACAAACGTGCCGAGCTCCTTTCCAATTTAACGCGCGAACACAAAGAGGCAGGCAATGATTGTGGAATCGAGCTGGCTGATAATCTGCCAAATATACTGCGTCTTCTGCCGCACCTTTCCGATTTGGCATTGGTGGAAGAATTGGTTAACGAAATCCTGGTTCCCGCGCTGATGTTGATGATTCGGGAATTCGATCCAGAACGAGCTGAAAAGAAAAACGCTAACTATCAAAAACATTACAAGACTTTGATTGTATCAGCCCCTGGAAGCGAACCGACAATTTACAATCGCGCGCTAAAAACTTTGCTTGGTGTTTTGATAAAGGACTTTCCGGTGGCAGAGAGGGTGGAAAAATTTGCAGATTGGTCCAACAAGCGATCGGCGGATTTTCTGGGATCAATTATCAAGGAAATGGAAATTGAAAACAATGCCAGCCCGACCAATAGCGGTTGTGACTCTTAAAAGTGAGAACCAAATATGAACTTCAATAATTTTTTCTTTATCGCTCTTCCCTATACCGCACTTCTGATTTTTCTTGTCGGATCGATTTGGCGATACCGGGCAACCGGCTTTAAATTTTCCTCCTTGTCCTCGCAATTTTTGGAAGGGCGCAAACTTTACTTGGGATCGACGGCCTTCCACTGGGGAATTTTGGCGGTTTTCACAGGGCATTTTGTAACCTTTCTTTTCCCGCAGGCGACCTTGGCTTGGAACAGTAGTCCGGTGCGGTTGATTGTTCTGGAAGTCATGGCCTTCACCTTGGGCTTAAGTGCGTTGATTGGAATGATCGGACTTTTTCTTCGGCGGATTTCAAACCCTCGCATTAAGACGGTAACCAGCAAAATGGACTTGGCCCTTGAAGTTTTGATTCTTTTGCAAATCGTTTTGGGATGTTGGATCGCGTTGGGCTATCGCTGGGGCTCCTCCTGGTTTGCGTCTGATTTGTCGCCGTATCTTTGGTCGATTGTGAAATTCAATCCGCAAACCGAAGCGGTCAACGCCATGCCTTTGGTGATCAAGGCACACATCATTGGAGCTTTTATTCTGATTGGGATGATTCCGTTCACGCGGCTGGTCCATTTTCTGGTGGCCCCCTTCCATTATATTTGGCGCCCTTATCAGCAAGTGATGTGGCACTGGGACCGTAAACAAGTTCGAAGCCCAAAAACAATTTGGACGGTGCATCGTCCGAAAAACAATTGAGGTTAACTATGAACACTCAAAACTTAAATCAGATCGATCCTCTTAAAAAACAAGCAGAACATGGAATAGAGGGGATGGATATGTCTCCGATGGATCCGCCGGAAGCCTATGCTCCACCGGCCATAGATCGGGTGCTTCCATCGGACATGCATCCTTTTCTTCGTCAGTTTTGTGAGGAACATATCCCTTTCATGGAAGAATTAAAAAATTTCGAAGGGGCGATCCTTTCAATTCAAAAAACCGGTTTCACCAAAGAACTGGATAAAACTTTAAGACACTTTTTTCATTTTTTTGATGCCGATTTTGTTCCCCACAGTAGGCGCGAAGAGGTGGTTTTATTTCCTCTCTTAAAACAGCGACTGATTGCTGAGGGAGAACATAGCCCGACCACAAGCACACAAGCAACAACAGGGGTGGATATTTTAGAGGATGATCATTTGAAAGCGGTGCAACTGGCGGCGGTCATCTTAAATTTTCTGGGGCTGGCCTTTCGTCTTCCCGACGAAAAATCCCGACTGATTGTGTTGGATGCCGCGCTCGAAGAGGGAAAAAATTTAGTGGAACTCCTGCGTCTCCACATTTTTCGCGAAGACAATATCATCTTTTCTTCGGCGCATAAATTGATCTCCGCCGCCGAATTCGATCAGATGCAATCAAAGGCTTTTATATGGAACAAAATGTAACTCCTAAATCCCACAAGATTCTTTTTTTTAACACGCTCGCCTTCATTGTCTGTTTTGCCGCTTGGATGTTGAACGGGGTGTTGGTTTCCTTTCTCGCCGACAATCAGATTTTTAATTGGGGGCCGGTTGAAATTGGCTGGCTTCTTGGTATTCCGGTTCTTACCGGTTCACTCTTTAGACTTCCCGCTGGAATGTTGACCGACAAGTATGGAGGAAAATGGGTTTTCGGCCTTTTGCTGATCCTCTGTTCCCTCCCGATGTATTTTCTTTCGCACGCCAACAGTTTTTTAAGTTTTGCCCTTTTTAGTTTCGGGTTTGGTCTGGTGGGAACCGGTTTTTCCATCGGTATCGCCTATACCTCGGTTTGGTATCCCCGAAAATGGCAGGGAACCGCGCTGGGAATTTTTGGCGCCGGTAACGCCGGTGCGGCAGTGACAACACTACTGGCCCCTTCCTTGCTTAATAAGTTGACCGATTCGGGCAATAACCTGGAAGGGTGGCGCACACTTCCAAAAATTTATGCCGCTGGTCTGTTGATCATGGGAATTCTTTTTCTAATTTTCACCGAAAATAAAAAACCGGAACAACAAGGGAAAAAATCGCTTGGAAAACTTTTGACCCCGCTCAAACAAATGAGGGTCTGGCGTTTTGGTCTGTATTATTTTCTCGTGTTCGGCTGTTTTGTGGCCCTTTCTCAATGGCTTGTTCCCTACTTTCTCAATGTCTATTCCATGTCGCTTGTGACGGCTGGAATTTTCGCTTCGGCCTTCAGCCTCCCTTCCGGTCTCATTCGTGCATTGGGAGGATGGATGTCCGACACCTGGGGAGCAAGGCGTGTCATGTACTGGGTGCTGGGGCTCTCGATTACCTGTTGCGCTCTTTTGATTGTTCCCAGAATGGAAATTTATTCGCCAGGGGCTGGAGTGATGGCCAAAAGAGCGGGGACAGTGACGGCGGTATCGAAGAATGAAATTGTTGTGGGGGAAATGAAATATTCTTTAATGGGACGCAAAGAAATAACAGAGCCGGTTGACAACAAAATTTTGGTTTTTCCCGCCAAGGAGCTTTGGCAGGAATCGACGGTCAAAGCGGGAGATGTTGTGAAGAAAAAACAGCTTTTGGCTAAAGGAAACACACGAATTTATTTTCAGGCGAATGTTTGGATTGCGGCAGGGCTCATCATCATTGTGGGAATTGTCTGGGGAATCGGCAAGGCGGGCGTTTACAAACATATTCCGGAATATTTTCCGAACGAGGGGGGGGTTGTCGGCGGAATGGTTGGGGTGATTGGAGGACTGGGGGGATTTTTTTCTCCGATCATTTTTGGCTATCTTTTAAAAATAACCGGACTCTGGACCAGTATGTGGGTTTTTCTGGGAGTGATCTCGATTCTTTGTTTGTGGTGGATGAACCGGGTTGTTGCCAAAATGACCCATGAAGCAGCACCGCAAATAAAAAGCAGAATGGAGCGTTGAACATGGCCACTTGGCTATCCCGATGGGAACCTGAAGACGAATTTTTTTGGAACATAACTGGGGCAAAAATTGCCTGGCGAACCTTGTTCGTCACCACGGTCGGTCTCACTTTTTCATTCGCGACCTGGTTTATGGTAAGCGCCATGGTCGTGCGTCTTCCCGGTATCGGATTCGCTTTCACCCCCTCGCAACTTTTCTGGCTGGCCGCCATGCCCGGACTCGCAGGAGGAACGCTTCGAATTCTCCATACCTTTCTAATTCCCTTATATGGCACCCGCCATGTACTTACCTTTTCTGCCTTGGCGAAACTGATTCCCTGTTTTGGGCTGGGTCTAGCTGTTATGAATCCGGGAACTCCTTTTTGGGTTTTCATGGTACTCGCACTTTTCGCCGGTCTTGGAGCGGGTGATTTCTCAAGCCACATGCCAAGCACCAGCCTATTTTTTCCAAAACGCCTTCAGGGAACGGCCCTGGGTATTCAGGCAGGAATTGGAAATTTTGGAGTCAGCTTGGCCCAGTTTGTTACTCCGTGGATTATTGGATTTGCGTTGTTCGGAAATTTTGCCGGAGGTTTTCAGATCTTCTCAAAAACGAACTCCCACATCTGGCTTCAGAATGCCGCGTTCTGGTATATTCCTTTTTTGATTGCCGGTGGATTTATTTGCTGGAATTTTTCGAGTAGCATCCCCATCAAGGCCCCGGTCAAGGAGCAACTGGATATTTTTGGAAATAAGCATACCTGGTTTTGCACTTTGACTTATATTATGACATTCGGATCGTTCGCTGGCTTGTCGGCGGTATTCCCTTTGTTGATCAAGGGGGTTTACGGAAATTTTCCGGAGGCTCCCGATCCGCTGAAGTTTGCTTTTCTGGGGCCATTAATCGGGTCTTTCATGCGAGTCATTTTTGGTCCGATATCCGACAAAATCGGCGGAGGCATTCTGACCCAGATCGCTGGGTTAGGCTTGATCGCAGGATGCCTGATCCTCTTCTTTGGCGGAATGCTAACGCCAACCTCTCTTGATACGTTTCCCTATTTTGTTGCCACAATGCTTGGCTTGTTCTTCTTTTCGGGAATTGGAAATGCCTCCACCTTTCGACAGTACCCCATCATTTTTGGCCACTCCCCCCGACAAGCGGCAGGGGTATTGGGCTGGACGGCGGCAGTAGCAGCCTATGGTCCGTTTATTTTTTCATCGCTCATCGGCGTGGCTGTTGCCATGACCGGAAACGCCAAGATTTTTTTTGGCGGATGGACCGCATTTTGCGCGGTTGCCACCTTGATCAACTGGTGGTTTTATACCCGCAAAGGGTGTGAAAAACCTTGTTAAATATTTTTGATGGCTGATACTCGGGCAGATTTTTTCAAATAAACCTGAATAATGGACATGGCCGCGGGAGTCATGCCGGGGATGCGGGACGCATGTCCCAAGGTTTCGGGGCGGATTTTTTCCAACTTTTCTACCACTTCGCGCGAAAGACCGCTGATTCCCTTGAAAATAAAGGCGGAAGGAATTTTTAAAGTTTCCAAACGACGGCATCGGTCGGCTTCGGTTGCGTAGCGTTTGAGGTATCCTTCGTATTTAATGTTATAGAGGGCGGTTTTTATTTCCTCCCCTTTGTAAAGCTTGCCCCGCTTTGGCGGGGGGGAGGTTAGGTGGGGTAGAATGTCTTCGCGATCTACCTCCCCTAGCCCCTCCTTACAAAGGAGGGGAAGACCTACGATTTTTTGTAACATTTCGAAATCCACCTCCGGACGTTTCAAAATCTCGTAACAAGAAATCGCATTTTTAATGGGGCTTAAGCCGAGCGTTGTCAAATGACGATTGGTTTCGTCCGTCGGCATCAACATCCGTTTTTTGAGAGTGTCGTAGAGACTTTTTTGTCGATCTCGTTTTTTCAATGTCTCGTCATATTCTTGATCGGTCACCAATCCGAGACGATGACCAACATCGCGCAATCGATCGTCAGCATTATCTTCGCGAAGGAGAAGGCGATACTCCGCACGCGAAGTGAACATGCGGTACGGCTCTCCACCAACACCGACGGTGACAAGATCGTCCACCAACACACCGAGATAAGCTTCGGAGCGAGTGAGAACGAGAGGATTTTCTTCCTTCAATTTGAGGCTGGCGTTGACGCCGGCCAAAAAACCTTGCGCCGCCGCTTCTTCGTAACCGGTTGTGCCATTGATTTGTCCCGCCAAAAAAAGTCCGGAAACTTTTTTGGTTTCGAGCGAATGTTTGAGTTGAGTCGGCGGCGCATAATCGTATTCGACCGCGTAACCAGGACGCATGATTTCCACATTTTCCAACCCGGCAATCGTTCTCAAAAATTGGAGTTGAACATCATAAGGGAGCGACGTCGAAAGTCCGTTGGGATAAATTTCGTTGGAGCCAAGACTCACCGGTTCCAAAAAAACCTGATGACGAAGTTTGTCGGCAAATCGGTGGATTTTGTCTTCGATGGAAGGACAGTAACGCGGCCCAACCCCCTCGATGACTCCCTGATAGAGAGGAGAGCGATCGAGATTTTGGCGGATGAAGTCGTGAGTTTTTTCATTCGTGTAAGTCAGGTGACAACAAACTTGGCGGAGTTTGTTTTCGATCTTCGTGAAAGAAAATCGAGGGGCGGGTTCGTCGCCCCATTGTTCCGAGAGATTGGAAAAGTTGATCGAGTTGCGGTCGATGCGGGGAACAGTTCCTGTCTTTAATCTTCCCAACTCGATTCCTAGCGAGCGCAAACTTTGCGAAATATCGGTTGCGGCAATATCTCCCATTCGCCCACCGGGAAAATTTGTCAGGCCGATGTGACACAGACCGCTCATAAAAGTACCGGTGGTGACGATGACGGAGCGGCAGATAAACTTTTCGCCGATGGAAGTCTCGACTCCGGTTGTTTGATTGTTCTCGACGAGAATGTCTTTGACGATTCCCTGTTTGATACTGAGATTGGGAAGCGATTGGAGGATTTCTTTGATTCGTTGTTTGTAAACATACATGTCGCTTTGACAACGAGTGCCCTGAACCGCTCCTCCTTTTTTGGTATTCAAGCGACGATATTGAATTCCCGTTTCGTCCGCCACTTTTCCCATCAGTCCACCGAGAGCATCGATTTCGCGCACAAGATGTCCTTTGCCGAGACCGCCGATAGCGGGATTACAACTCATGTGGCCGATCATGTCGATATTGCCGGTGAGCAAGAGAGTTTTGTGCCCGCGACGGGAAAGGACCCAAGCCGCTTCGGTTCCGGCATGGCCGCCGCCAATGACAATGGCATCGTATTTATCAGAAACGAACATAACAAGTGAGTAGCAAATCGAGTTCCTAAAAACAAGAGGGTAAAAAACGCTGGGAGGTCTTAAAGTCGTATGTCATAATCAAAATAAGCAAAATAATCAAAAAAAGGAAATTTTATGGAAACATCTCCGCAGTCGCCAGCCCCAGTTCGAAACGTTCCCCTATTAATTGAGCGATGGCCGACCGAAATTCCATTTTTAGCGCTGATTCTTTTCGTTTCGATCCCGGTTTGGATTTTTCTGTCTGTTTCGATCATCGGAATTTTTTATGTTGCTCTGTTTGGAATTGTTTTTTTCGTCGCCCGCCTCAGTTTAACCGCTCATATCCGCGGAAGTGGTATACGACTCGGGCCAAATCAATTTCCCGAGTTGTATCATAGGGTCGTGGAACTTTCTCAAAAATTGGGGCTCCGTAAAACTCCCGAAGCTTACATCGTGCAAGCGGGCGGGCTTCTCAACGCCTTTGCGGCCCGATTTCTTCGCTCGAACATGATCATTCTTTATTCCGATTTGCTCGAGGCCTGCGGTGATAATTTGGCGGCCAGAGATATGATCATCGCCCACGAACTGGGACACATCCGTGCGGGACATCTTCGTTGGCATTGGTTTTTGGCGCCGGGAATGATGATTCCTTTTTTAGGAACCGCTTATTCGCGCGCGCGGGAATATACTTGCGACCGCTATGGCTTAATTGGCGCTGGAAACCGGGAAGGGGCGATGAGGGGGCTGGCTATCCTTGCAGCCGGAGGACAAAAAGGGCCGAAGGTTAATTTGGAGGAATTTGGAAAACAAAAGGAACTTTTAAACACCGGTTTTATGACAATTGGTGAATGGCTTTCAACTCATCCTCCTCTTTCAAAAAGAATTTTGGCATTAGATCAGGAGCTCAACGCCCTTGTTCCCAGCCAAACAAAAGGAACCATAAGAGCTTTGACTTTGATGGCTTCCCTTTATCTCATTCCGATGGCTATAATTTTTAGTCTTATTTTTGCATTTGCATCGGTGAACCTTAAAAAAATTCGGCAACAGGTTGAAAATAGAACAAATCAAATAAACCAGGTAAACCAACAACAAACTGACGCCCAACAACGTCTTGAGGACATTCTTAAAAAGCTAAACGAGAATAAGGTTCCGAATGAAAATCCTCCGGGTGAAAACCCCCCGGGTGAAAACCCTTGACAGACAAGCCGTAAAAGAGAATATAAACCTTGTTAAGGAGATTTATATGTTTCGAATGGGCCCTGGAGAAATTATTTTGATCGCCATTGCGGTTCTGATTATCTTTGGACCCAAGCGCCTGCCGGAATTGGGAAGAGGGATTGGACAGTTTTTTACCAATTTCAAAAAAGGAATTCAGGGAGAAACAAAAAACTCCAGCGACAGCGATAAAAAAGACGACAAAACTTCCTAAGGCAGGCCTTTTTAAGGCGAGCCTTCCTAATCATTTCCCAATACAAAATTTTTGAAATATCTCATCCAATACCATCTCATTGGTAATTTTTCCGGTAATACCTCCCAGCTGGTTTGACATTATACGCAATTCTTCCGCTAAACAATCGTCTCCCAGTTCTTTTTTACCAATTAATTCAATAACTTCTTTTAATTTATGATGAATTTCCTGGAGGACCTTATAATAACGTACATTATTCAGTACATAATTATGGCTATTTGGAAGTTTTTCTTTGATAAGAAGTTCGTAAATCTCATTTTCTAATTCTTTGATTCCGATTCGTTCACGAGAAGAAACCTTAACTAATCGAAATGAAGCAACTATTTTAGAATCTGGCTTCCAAGCCGGAGGGAGATCGCACTTACTATATATAATGATGGATGGTTTGGAGTGGATTTCCTTCAAAAGGGTTTGATCTTCGTCCGTTAATGGCTGACTCGAATCTAAAAGAAGGAGAACCAAATCGCTTTTTTCCAAGACAAGGCGAGAGCGTTCAATCCCTGCTACTTCGACAGATTGAGAAGTTTTTCGGATCCCGGCGGTATCAAAAAATGTTGTAATAATTCCCGAGAGTTTTTTCTCCCCCGCCACAACATCACGGGTGGTTCCCGGTTCGTGATGAACAATCGCTCGGTCTTCGTTGAGAAGAGTATTGAGTAAACTGGATTTACCCACATTCGGCCGACCAATCAGCGCCACGCGCAAACCATCTTTGTAAAGTTGGCCGGTTTGAAAACTATCCACCAAAATTTCGACCTCGCCACAAATTTCTTTGAGAAACGTGATCGATTGATTCGGATTAGAGGGCTTGATATCCTCTTCCGAAAAATCAAACCCCACTTCAACGCGGGCTAAAAATGTGATTAATTTTTCGCGAATGTTAGTAATCGTCACCGAAAGAGCCCCACCGAGTTGCGAAAGGGCATTTTTGGCTTCCCAGTCTGATTTGGCATGAATGAGATCGGCAATCGCCTCGGCTTGAGTAAGATCGATCTTCCCATTCAAAAAAGAACGTTTGGAAAATTCTCCCGGTTCGGCCAACCGCGCCCCTAATTCGACGAGCAACTTGAGAATATTTTGCAAAAGCAAAATCCCCCCATGCCCCTGAATCTCCACCATCTCTTCTCCAGTAAAAGAGTGGGGAGATTTCATCCAGACCGCCATTACTTGATCCAAAACTTCTTCTGTTTTGTCCCCCTTTGTAAGGGGGACAACAGGGGGTAGAGAAAATCGATTGGAAACAATCTTTCCAAAATAAAGCTTATGGCTTTCGAATTGATCAACTTGGGCCGAACCTCGAAATATTTTTTGGAGAATGTCCCGCGATTTCGGACCTGAAAGACGAACAATCCCAATTGCCCCCTCACCAACGGGAGTTGATTGGGCGACAATGGTATCGGAGATATCGGTATCTTTTTGCGGTGACATGCGGGATCTCTATCACTAACTCATCCTAAAAACCTTCTTAAAAAGCCCAACCCCCGAAAGATCGTGCTGAATCATATATTGTTGAATCACCGACATCAGGGTGTTCACCAAAATATAAATCACCAAGCCGGATGGCAAAAAGAGCATGAACGAGATGAACATCAGCGGCATGATCATCATCATTTTTTGCTGGGCGGGATCAACAGAGGTATTGGGGGTTAATTTCTGTTGGAGGGCCATGAGGATTCCCAAAATAATCGGGGCTACCATGTAAGGATCGGGAGAAGAGAGATCGCGATAATACCAAAAGAAAGGGGCGTGGTAGAGTTCGATGGCATTGTAGAGAACCCGGTACAGAGCAAAATAAACCGGCATTTGGAGAACCATCGGCAAACAACCGCTCATCGGATTCACTTTACGGTTTTTAAAAAGCTGCATCATTTCAACATTCAGTTTTTCTTTATTGTCTTTGTATTTTTCTCGAAGAGCGGTCATCTCGGGTTGAAGTTTTTGCATCGCCTTCATCGAACCCATCGCTTTTTTGTTGACCGGATGGAGAAGAAGTTTGATGAAAAAAGTGAGAACGATGATCGTCACCCCCCAGTTTCCAAAAATACCGTGGAAAAATTTGAGCAACCAGAGAATAGGAAGCGCCACAAAACTAAACCATCCGTAATCAACACAACGTTCGAGATTAACTCCCAACTTAACAAGCTCTTCCCGTTTTTTCGGACCAAAATAGGCGGAATATTTTTGCTCGAGCTTGTCTCCCGGCTTTAAAGTGACCGTTCCGTAAGAAAGTGACGTATAAATTTTATCACCCGTTTCGTCGCTCAATTTCCCCAGATCAACGACAACATTATCCGACGTTTGTCGTGAAATAAGGGCGGTTAAAAAATAGCGGTCGGTTAAACCGGTCCAATAAATGGGGCCGGTTTGCTCTTCTTTTGTCGCCAATTTTTTAACATTGTTATACGCCTTCAGCTTTCCTTCTGAAAACAACATCGGTTTGATAAAATCGGGAGGAGGATTGAGAAAAGAAAATAAGCCCGTCTTTTTCTCCTGCGTCTTTTGATTTTTTTCGATCCACACTCGTGGCGACAAAACCAACGGAGTTGTTCCCTTATTTTCGAATGTCACATTCATATCAACTACATAAGGATTATTTTTTTCATCGAGGACAAAACTTTTTGTAACCTGAAGATTATTAGCTTCCCACTTAAGATTATTTTTATCAACAGGCACATAATCTTGAGGCAGACTGTCGAGATGAGAATCTCCAAAGGTAAGTCCTAAAGCTTCCTCTGCTTTTTCTGGATTCAACAGATTAATCAAAGGGGTTTCTTCGGAATGACCACTATGAAATTGCTTGAGAATCCACGAAACAAAAGATCCCCCATTTGAAGAAAGTTCTGCGCTGATAAAATCGTTGTTTAATTTGGAAATAGAAAAAGCGCCATTTTCTCGGATGACGAGATGACCAGGAGCTTGTGAGGAGGCTGTTAATGAAACTGTTGTTGGTTGCTGAGATCCGGCCGTTGATCCAGGTTTTTGTTGAATTTGTTGAGTTTGCTGACTCGTCGTACTTTGCGGAGCCGGTTGCGGGGCATACCACTTCGCATAAGCATAAAAGACCGCTAGACTGAGAATGATCGCCAATGTTGTTCGAAATTGTTGCATAAGTTACTCTGCTGGTACCGGATCGTATCCTCCTTCGTTATAAGGATGACACCGCCCGATTCTTTTGAAAGTTAAGCCGAAAGCCTTTCTTAAAGGAAAAGAGCGGAAAGAGTCAATGGCATATTGAGAACAGGTCGGCTGAAAACGGCAAGAAGCTGGAAAAAAAGGAGAGATCCAACGTTGATAAACTTTTAGAAGAAAAATAATTATTTTTTGGATGGATGCCATTTAAGGAAACGCTGAAAAATTTTCGAAAAATCATCGGTTTTAAGGGAAGTCAAATCGCGAGAGGCATAAAAGAAAAAATCGTAACCCCCTAATCTATCCTTATTTTTCCTAAAAAACTCCCGAATTCTTCTCCGGATTCTATTGCGAACAACACTTGAACCGACGCGAGTCGTCAAAGCGATGGCCAAGCGAGGAAATCCTGCTTCGTTGGGATGAGAAGAGACGCTTAAGTTACCAAATGACAGTCGCCTTCCGTGATATCGAACCGAACGAATGACCAAACTCTTGTTAAGTCGCTCCGTTTTTCTGAAAGACTGCTTTTGGATTGTCATTTACTTCTTAAAGACAGAAACCGTCAGGCGTTTTCTCCCCTGACGCCTTCTCTTGGAGAGTACTTTCCTCCCGCCAGGCGTTTCCATCCTGGTTCTGAAGCCATGCGCCCGCTTTCTCTTGATTTTACTGGGTTGATAAGTCCTCTTCACAAAACTCTCCTAAAAAATTTTATAATTCATACAGATAAACGATGCGGCTTTTTTTCATGAATACCTTTTTTTGTCAACGCAAAAAAAGGTGAAGAAAAAAATGAAGAGAGTCTTACACTTAAGATGAACGCGATTTTTTTTTAAAATAAACCTTGAAAAAAAATGGAGAGAGACTAAAAATCCATTCTCACTTTTTTGTTTAAAAAAGAAAATTGAAGCGTGCACTAAAAAAAAATTTGTAAAGTTGATAGAAAGAGTTCTTAAATAAGAAAAAACTTTTTGAAATTTTTCTTATTTAAGTCCTGTTTCGCCCCAAGATGTTCTGTTGGGGGTTTTCATGGTGATATGGGGTAGAATATAAGGTACGTGGTAGAGAAGAGGGGGATCTTTGTGTCCGAAACTGATTTGAAGCAGGAACTTATCTTAAAAGTCCTCGATGCCCTTAAAACAAAGGTCAGCGAGTTCAATTATAACAACTGGTTTAAAACCTCTAGTCTCTCGTTCGATGGAGACACTTTGGGTGGAACACCCTTGGTCAAAATTCAGGTTCCCAGTAAATTTGTCCGCGACTGGATCCAAGAAAATTACTTAGCAATCATCAAGTTTGAATTTTTCAAACTAACCGGTATCGAGCACGAAGTCGTTTTTAAAATTGGGGCGCTCCCCTCAACTCCGCTTTTAACAGCACCAGCAACGATTGTATCCACTTCGCAAGAAACAACATTGACGCTTCCTTCGCCAAAAATAACAGCGGTACCGCGGGACACGGCCCCTATACTACCCCTATACAACGGGGCGCAACGGGGCGCAGCTCCCAAAATACCAAACCCGGATGCCAATTTGAATCCCCGCTACACTTTCGACAATTATGTCGTGGGGAATTCCAATCAATTTGTCCATGCCGCCAGTCGGGCGGTAGCCACCAATCCAGCAAAAAATTATAACCCTCTCTTTATTTATGGAGGGGTCGGTCTTGGAAAAACTCATCTACTCAACGCTATCTGTCTCGACATCCTGCGCGTTAATCCTTATTGGAAAGTGCGACTTCTGACAGGCGAACAGTTCACCAACGAAGTGATCAACAGCATCCGTTATCAAAAAACTTTTGAACTCCGACAAAAATATCGGAATAATTGTGATATCTTATTAATCGACGACATCCAGTTTATCGCCGGCAAAGAACGAACGATGGAAGAATTTTTTCACACCTTCAATGCGCTCTACGAATGCCGCAAACAAATTATTTTAACATCCGACACTTTGCCCAAAGACATTCCTAACCTCGAAGAAAGACTCCGTTCCCGTTTTAGTTGGGGGTTGATGGCTGATATCCAAGCCCCCGATCTCGAAACCCGAGTGGCGATTCTCAAGAAAAAAGCGGAAGAAGACGCCATTCCTATCTCCGACGAAGTGGCTCATTATATCGCGGCACGTGTCAAAGCGAACGTGCGCGATCTCGAAGGAACTTTGGTCCGAGTGAGCGCTTTAGCTTCACTGTCGTCCGTTCCCATTTCTTTGGAACTCGTTGCCGAACTTTTGAAAAAAACCGCTTCTGCTTTTCAACCCTCTCTTTCCATCGAACAAGTACAGCAAATGGTGGCTGATCACTTTCAACTCAAAATTGCCGACCTCAAATCCCCCAGGCGCCACAAAAATTTGGCTTTTCCCAGACAAATTGCTATGTATTTGTGCAAAAAACATATCCGGGCTTCTTATCCCGAAATTGGGCAAAAATTTGGAGGTAAAGATCACACCACGGTTATCCATGCTTTCCAAAAAATAACCGACTCGGTCGAGCGCGACTCTTCTCTCAAGTCCAACATCGAACAGCTGGAAAAACTTCTGTCATTTAATTCTTAATTTTTAAGATATTTTCTTGATTAAAAAAAAAGGTGAGGCTAGGGTCAATGACCCTAGGGTGAGTCACTCTATAGCCTTTGAATAACCTGGGGATAACCTGTTGAGTAAGTTGTAAATAACTTCAAAGTTATCCCCATTAAAAAAAAATATTTGTTTTTTGAAAAGATTCTGTGGAAAAGAAAAAAAGAAGGGGATAAATAAATGGTCTTCTCTTCTTTGAAATTCGGAACGTTAAGAGTGTTATCCCCAAATCCACAGGCTCTATAGATGACTACGAATTTAATATACTAATATAATACTATTAATAGAGAAGCTGACAATTTACGAATTGTCTCTACAAAAAAATGGATTTTAAGGTTAAGCGAAAAGATTTGATGGAAGGGCTCGCGTTAACGATAGGAGTGGTGGAAAAGAAAAACACCATGCCGATTCTTTCCAACGTGTTGATTGAAGCTCAAAAAGAGGGACTAAAAATTCTCGCCACCGATTTGGAGGTAGCTGTTACTTGCAGTGTAGCTGCTCAAGTGATGAGTGTTGGAAAAATTACCGTGATGGCACGAAGTCTCCAAGATATTGTTCGAGAGTCGGCCGATGAAGAAATTCGTTTTACTTTAGGAGAGAACGATCGAATCGAATTATCTTCCGGATTGGCCAAATTTAAAATTCCCGGTTTGAACGCTTCCGAATTCCCCACCTTTCCCAATGTCGAAGCTAAACCGGTCGACATTTCTTGCGAAGCCATGTTGGATATGGTCGAGAAAACCGGATTTTCGATGGCTAACGACGAAACCCGCTACAATCTCAACGGTGTTTTTCTCCAAAAGAGAGGGGACAATCTGGTGAGGATGGTAGCGACCGACGGACATCGCTTGTCGATGGTCGATCGCGAAATCCCACTTTCCAGCTTGGAGGGAGGGGTCATCATTCCCAAAAAAGGGGTGCAGGAGTTGAAAAAACTTCTCGGTCCCGAGGGAAATTTCGAGTTAGCTCTCGGAAAAAAGGGATTGGTGGCGCGAAGAGGAGGACAAAGTCTCTATATTCGTTATTTGGATGGTGAATTTCCCGAATATAATGCCGTCATTCCCACCGAAAATAATTTTTTGGCTACTATTTCACGACAAATGTTGGCGGGAGCGTTGAGACGGGTTTCACTTCTCTCCAACGAAAGATCCAAAGGGGTTGTATTTGCCTTTTCACCGGGGCATTTGGAAGTTTCGGCCGCAAATCCGGATCTTGGAGAAGCTCGGGAAGAAATTTCCATCGATTATAAAGGACAAAAAGTAAATATCGGTTTTAATGCGCGGTATGTTTTAGATGTTCTCGAAGTGTTGAAGGATGATACGGTGATTTTTGCTCTTAAGGGAGAAACCACCGCCTGTTTAATCCGCTCCACAAGTGACAAAGGTTTTTTGTGTGTCGTCATGCCGATGCGAATTTAAAATAATGATGTATCTCACCTTACGCGATTATTATTTGGATGACGTCATACCGGCGGATTTTTAGCCGGTATCTATTTTAAAATGGGCCCCGTATTACTACCTACGGGGTGACGGAATGCAAATCGCGTAATTATGACTTATCAGCTTAATATTGATCGAGTCCAAATGTATTTGTCCTCTCTCTCACTTAAAAATTTCCGTAATTACAATAACCAAACGATCGATTTTCATTCCACCTTCAATTTTATTTTCGGAAAAAATGCTCAGGGCAAAACTAATTTGCTCGAAGCGATTTATTTCTTAGGTCATCTCAAATCTTTTCGTACTTCGGCGTTTGAAGAACTTATTTCTAAAGAATCAACAGAGTCAACAAAATCAACAAAAATAGGATCCGCCGTTATCGAATCCTCATTTGTGCGAGAAGAGCTTGATCACCAAGTCCGGATTGTTCTTGAGGATGGTAAAAAAGGGGTGTGGCTCAATCAAAAGCGTCCGAGTCTCTACCAGGACTACTATGGATTGATTCCGGTGATCTTGTTCGAACCTTGGGAGGTTTATCTTTTTCGCGAAAGTCCATCGATGCGGCGGAAATTTTTAGATCGAGCCGTTTTTCTGGATACTTCTTCTTTTCTCAAAATAGCGCGGGAGTTTGAGACGGTGGTCGCTCAAAAAAACAGGCTTTTGAAAGATTTGCGCGACTCGCGCCGTGACGATGAGGCTCAACTGGAAGTTTGGAACGAAAAACTGGCCAGTCTTGGTAGTGAAGTGGTTTTTTGCAGGCTGAGGTGGATGGAAAAAGTAAATCGTTTTTTGTCCGATGAGTATCGTTTGATTTCCAAAGGGACCGAGGAGATGAAACTTTCGTATGTTTCTACTTGCTCATGGAAAAATTTTGAGAAAAATGGAGACAAAGCAGATATCTATCGAGAACTGGTTCAAAAAATAGAGGAGAAAAAAATCGAAGAACAACGACGATGCGAATCGCTCGTCGGGCCTCATCGCGATGATTGGTTAGCCACTCTTGGCAACCGTCCGTTGGGAACGATGGGTTCTCAAGGGGAAAATCGGTGTGGAATTATCGCCATCAAATCAATTCAAGTAAAAATTTATCGGGAAGACAAAGGATTTCCCCCCCTATTTATTTTAGATGATGTAGGATCCGAACTGGATGCCAGCCGATCCGAGGCCCTTTTTCACACCCTTTTAGAGTCGGCTGGACAGGTTTTTTTAACAACAACAGAAACCAGTAAAATATCCAATAATATCAACAGCCAAGGGCTGTCTTTTTTAGTTGAAGAAGGAAAGATTCGTGTGTTAGGTTAATCGTTCAATCAAAAATAAAATTTTATGACAGAACCCGAAAAAGTTTCTCAAAATTCGCCCAAAAAAATTCCTCCTCCGACTATTCCACAAGTTTACGATGCCTCGTCGATTAAAATTTTAGAAGGGCTCGAGGCGGTTCGAAAACGTCCGGCGATGTATATTGGTTCGACCGGATCGGCAGGCCTTCATCATCTCGTCTACGAACTTGTCGACAATAGCGTGGATGAAGCGCTGGCGGGATATTGTAAAGAGATTCGCGTGCTGGTGCACATCGACAACACGATTACTGTCGAGGATGATGGACGCGGAATTCCCGTTGACATTCATCCCATCGAAAAAGTTTCAGCGGCCGAAGTGGTGCTTACCAAACTTCACGCCGGCGGAAAATTTGATCATAGCGCGTATAAAGTTTCAGGTGGTTTGCACGGAGTTGGAATGTCTTGTGTGAATGCACTTGCCGAAAAGTTGGATATAGAAATTCGTCGCGATGGAAAAGTTTACCAACAGACTTATAAACGGGGCGCCCCTTTGGCTCCTCTCAAGGAAGTCGGAGTCACCGATAAGAGTGGTACAAAAATTTGGTTTAAGCCCGATCCGGAAATTTTCGAATTTCTCGAATACAGTTTTGATATTTTATCGCAGCGACTTCGCGAACTTTCTTTTCTCAACAAGGGGCTGAAAATTCATGTCAAGGACGAGCGTACTGAAAAGGAACATTTTTTCGAATATAGCGGCGGCTTGGTCAGTTTTGTCGAATATCTCAACCAACGCAAAACCCCCATTCATTCCAAAGTTATTTATTTCGAGCACGAAAGAGACAAAGTCATTGTCGAAGCGGCGTTACAGTGGAACGACGGTTACAACGAAACGGTTTTCAGCTTTGCCAACAATATTAATACGGTCGAAGGGGGAACTCACTTGTCTGGCTTTCGATCAGCGCTCACTCGGTGTTTGAATAGCTACGCCGAAAAAGCAGGGATGTTCAAAGGGGCGGAAGAAAAACCGAGTGGCGAAGATATTCGCGAAGGATTAACGGCGGTGATTAGCGTTAAAGTGCCTGATCCTCAATTTGAAGGACAAACCAAAGCGAAGTTGGGAAATAGTGAGGTGGAAGGGCTTGTCAAACAGGTGGTGCACGATCGTTTCTCCATTTTTCTCGAAGAAAATCCAAGTGAGGCCAAAAAAATAATTTTCAAAATTCTGGAAGCGGCTCGTGCGCGCGAGGCGGCTCGCAAGGCGCGGAATTTGGTCCGAAGAAAAAGTGCGCTGGATGGTTGTGCGCTTCCTGGAAAATTGGCCGACTGTCAGGAAAAAGATCCCCGTTTCTCCGAGCTCTACATAGTTGAAGGGGACAGTGCCGGGGGTTGTTTTTCCGGTGACACAGAAATTGCTTTAGCTGATGGGCGAAATTTAAGTTTTTGTGATCTTGTTCAAGAATATAAAAAGGGTAAAAGAAATTTTTGTTATACCCGAAACGCAGGGGGTTCTATTGAAATTACGGAAATTCTTAATCCTCGCCTTACAAAAAAGAATGCAAAAACAATTCGTATAACCTTGGATAATGGAGCGCAGGTTATTTGTACACCTGACCATCTCTTTCAATTGCCTGATGGAAACTATCGGTCAGCCGAAAATTTATCTTCTGGCGATTCTCTCGCCCCTCTTTATCGAAAATTTTCAAAGAGAGAGAAGAGAATCACTATTGAGGGATACGAAATGGTTTTTGACTCAGCCAAGCGTCAATGGATTTTCACTCATCTTTTAGCCGATGAATGGAATCTCAAAAAAGGATTGTATGATAAAGAGGATGGGGCCTGTCGACATCACAAAGATTTTAATAAGAAAAATAATAATCCGGACAATATCCAACGTATGTCCAAAGATCATCATCTAAGATTGCATGCTGAGATCGTTGAGAAAACAATTCATCGTCCCGATGTTCAAGAAAAAAGCAAAGCGGCTCGAAGAACTCCAGATTATCGACTCAAGATGAGTCAAAAAATGAAAACATTGGCTCCCGAATTAAGTCGGCGTGCCAAAGAACAATGGAAGGACGAAAATTATAAGAAATATATGGTGAAAAAGTTTTTGGAATTTTATCGTAACAATAAGGATTACCAAAAACAGAATAATGCCCAGTTAGCAGTTTCAGCCCGTGAATATTGGGGTTCAAGTGAACATCGTCAGGAACAATCACAGCGGGTAAAAGCCTTTTTCAAAAATAATCCAAATCAGAAACAAGTTTTAAGTCTTCTTTCCAAAATCCAATGGCAGGAACCTGATTTAAGAGAATGGCGTTCTGGAAAAACAAAAGAGCAATGGACAGCAGAGTTTAGAAAAAAGCGGAGAAAAGCCCTACACCAAACTTATTATCAAAAAAGTTTAGCCTTTGCTCATAGTGTTTACAAGAAACATGGCAACTTATCAAAGTACGATGAAGCAAGAATTGAAAAACGAGACAAAAGCGTGCTCAAATTGTCCACAGTGACCGAAAGATACTTTGATTCTAATTATCAACAATTTATAGAGACGGTTCGTCTTTATAATCATCGAGTCGTATCAATCGAACCCCTTCAAGAAAAGTGTGACGTCTATGATTTGGAAGTGGCAGAGACCCATAACTTTGCCCTGGCTTGTGGTGTGTTTGTTCATAATAGCGCCAAGCAGGGGCGCGACCGGAAAAATCAGGCGATTCTTCCGATCAAAGGAAAAATTCTCAATGTCGAAAAAGCACGGTTTGATAAAATGCTCGGCTCGGAAGAAATTCGCTCGCTTATCACCGCACTTGGCGCTGGAATTGGCGAGGAGGGGCACAACATCAACAAACTCCGCTATCATCACATTGTCATCATGACCGACGCGGATGTGGATGGCTCGCACATTCGTACTCTCATTCTCACTTTTTTCTATCGCCAGATGCCGCAAATTATCGAGAGGGGCTATCTCTACATTGCTCAGCCCCCACTGTATAAAGTGAAGCGCGGAAAAAAAGAGGTTTATCTCAAGGACGAACAGGCGCTTCAAGATCTTCTCATCGAAAACGGAGTGGAAGGGGTCCAGCTCAAGACGAAAGGAAAAGAAATTGTTGATGGTCCCTTGTCCGATCTTGTCCGAAAACTTATTGTCTATGGAAGAATTTTAGATCGCGTCGAAAAGAAATATGATTCGCGCGTCGTACAAGCCATTTTGCAAGGGGCCGAGATCGAAAAAGATACTTTGAAGGATAAAACTCTTTTGTCCCAAGAGATTGAAAAAGTGAAAAATTATTTAAAAAACGAGTTTCCGGATGTGGGTCCGGTGATTGTGGAAGAAAGTGAAGATACCGAACACAGCGCCTCGCGCGTAACTTTTAAAACGAACTATCACGGAACAGGATGCAAAACGGTTCTGGACACAGATTTTTTAGGAACGGCCGAAGTCTACGAAATGAAAAAATTCGAAAAAGAATTTAAAGAATTAGGCGAAGGGCCTTATCAAATCTGGCACGATGAAAAAAGATTTGTTTTCAAACGAATCGACCAAGTTCGCGAATATATCATCAATCACGGCAAACAAGGGCAATCGATCCAGCGTTACAAAGGTTTGGGAGAAATGAATCCCACCCAGTTGTGGGAGACAACCATGAATCCCGAAACCCGCACTCTCCTCCAGGTGAAAATCGAAGATGCCGTCGAGTCCGACCAGATTTTTACCGTCCTCATGGGCGACCAAGTCGAACCCCGCCGCGAGTTTATTGAGAAGAATGCATTGAACGTGAGGAATTTGGATATCTGATTTACAGTTTTCCGCAGGATTACACCCCTTTTTTTCATAAATTTTCTATTGATTTAGACCCTAGATGTGTTATTATTGACATCAATTTAATCATTCTATGTGGATAAATAGATATCAAAAAAAGCAAGACTTCATAAAAATAGTCAATAATATCAAGGATCAGACCTTAATTGTTCGAGGAGCCAGGCAGGTAGGAAAAACTTCCTTTATTTTAGATGTCCTGTGTGAAATCAAGGCCCCTCAAATCCATATCAATTGTCTCAAGCCAGGCAGTTTTATGATGGGATCAAGCCTTTTGGGATCGGATGTCATGGGAAAACAAAATCGTCTTGGGCGCGATTTTTTAGGCAAAACTCCTCTGGAATTTATCAATAATATTAATTTGTATTTTAAGAGTCGTGGACAAATTGCACAAAATTTTCCTGCCATTATCTTTATTGATGAGGCCGATCAATATTCGCCAGTGCTTGAGTGGATTCAAACCCTTGCCGAATATTCTGCAACACTTAAATTTATTATCACAGGTTCCAATCTGGAAAATGTGCCGGTCAAAAATGCCGCCACGGGACGGAAATGTTTTTTCGATCTCTATCCGATCACGTTTTACGACACTCTCCGCGCAGCCAACCGGGAGGATCTTGTCAATTATTGTTATGAACAATCGCCTAAGAGTTTTGGGCCCTCGGAGTATTTTCACAACCAACTTACAGAGGCGTTCCAAATCTACAGACGCTTAGGCGGCATGCCGCGTTTAGTAGATAATTATCTGGATCCAAAAAAAGAGGCGCAACCTTTGCCTCATATTGCATCTGATCTGGTGATTACTATCGAGGAAAACGTCAAGGCCATCCTGGGTGAAAAAGCCAAGCTCTATGAATATCACGATATTTTGAGAACGCTCGCACGGATGTCACTCAACACTTTAAAGTATACGCGTTTGCAAGTACAAAACGCCGGACGCTCTGAAGCCAAGCGGTTGGTGGCTAAAACGGTAGGGGCGCGTGTGGCCCACAAAATTCGTCTCATGGATGCCGAATCGGATTTATCCAAATATGTTTTGTTTGATAGCGGCATTGTTAATTTTTTGTTGAACGGTTCCGATTTGCTTGGAAATGTCATCTCACCAGAACATCTGGGAATTCTTTCGGAAACAGTTGTAGCCTGCGAACTCACTGCAAGCCTAATTACTCGCGATGATCTGTTTTATTGGAAATCCGGAAACGTGGCTGAACTCGATTTTTTAATTTGTTCCCCCATCATGGCAGGGATTGATGTAAAAACAAAAGAGGGCACCAATAAGTCATTGGCAAGTTTTGCCCTGAGAGAGAAGCAGGCCGCTTGTCTGGTTAAAATTGCCGATGCCCCGCCTTGTTTTGAGCCAAACTATGTAGCCCGGCTTGCCACAAGTAGCGATCATCGCGAGATTCCACTCTTAAAAATTCCGCATTATCTTGTCCCAAGACTTTTGGAGTATCTTCGGGAATTGAAATAGGCCGCGATTCACAACTTCATAATTTCTCGCAGTGTTTTAGAGTAGCCTTCCTTTTTGGCAAAATCGATCAAGTATTTTTTGTCGATGATTTTTTTGTTTTTGATCCACAATAATTTGGCTTGATTAAGAAGATGTTCTTGCTCCCATTCCACTCCGCCGATGATTCGGTCCATGATGATGTCTTCGATGCGGATCACTTCAACGGTGTATTGGTCCATTTTTAATAAGTTGAATTGCTCAAGGTGGCGACTTCCTACTTGGACCGGAGAAGGAGGAAACTCGACAACAAAAGAAAAAGAAGGGTGTTCAAAATGACGGAAGCTGCTTGTTCTTTTAAATCCCAACTCGTTCATCACTTCATCAACAATATTTTTGGTGTCACAAAATAGGATGGCGTCAAGATCTTTGGTAACATATTGAGCTTCTGAATAATATTGTACAGCGGCCCCTCCCACCACTACAAGATAGACACGCTGTTTTTTAAAACAACTTGTAAGAAGTGCCGCCAAGGCAATTTGCTGATTGGTTGGAGGCATATTTGCAATAAGCTTTAATTCCTTTTGATAGTCGATCACAAAAGCTCCTTTTTCTTTAACAGTTTTTCCTCTGTATAGGCCCGTGGTTTAGTTCGTTTGGCGTTTAAACCCGCCATGAGGCTTTCGGGTATCTGAATTTTTTTGTAATGAGCCGATAGTTTTTTCCAATCGTACGTGTGCACAATTCTTGGTTTGAGATTATTGTTTTCTTGGACAATCCGGAACATTTCCTTAATACCCGGATAAATAAGAAATCTGGTATTGAGCCGAAAAGCGCGTTGGTTGCCACGTTTGGAAGAAAACAAAAATCCCCAACTTTCGAGGTTGACCAATTCCCGACAGGCTAATTGGGGGGAAATCCCCATAGCCCTGGCCAGTTCTCGGATTCCCCCTTCAGCTTTTGGGTTTTCTACAAAATAAGCGAGCACCACTCGGCGTGTTTTGGAAGGGATGAGGAAACTTAAGTCCATGTCTCGATTGTCCTATAAATTAGGACAACTGTCAATAAAAGTTAGACAGTTTAATTTTGGTTAATACAGCCTAATAGGTATCCCCAGTTTTCCTGTCAGTTTCCCTTGCAACAGGACTCATTTTTCAGTATTGTCCTTTTTCTTACGGAGGGTATTCATCAAACGAAAGGAAACTTATGAAAAAATTTCTTATTCTTGCTTTTTTTCTGGCGGCAACATCAGTTCATGCTTTTGATTTGGGAGGTATTGTAAAAAAACCTTCCATGCCTTCGGCATCTCCAGCTGGAGGGCAAGTGACACCTACTCAGCAATCTCCCGCTTCTTCAAAAAAATTGGAAATTCAGAGTTATCTACGTCAAAAATATAGTTTGGCCAATGATGGTCAGGGTGTTAACGACACCGGTGATATCAAAGGACTGGCGGCTTATATCAGCCAAAAATACGGTGCGGCGGTTTGGACCGGGCAGGACAAAACATTTCCCGAATGGCTCATTAAAACCTCCGATCCCCAGTTTTGTCTTTATATGACTTATGCCAAACAGAATGTGGGGGATAATTTCATTATGGGCAATATTGCTATTTCCCGTTGTGACTTGGATAAATACAAAAGAGTCGGTTTAACTCCGCAATAAAAAAATCGGCAGTGACCGTAGGAAGTGCCCACTATAATCTTACCCTTAGTAATCGGTCAGTCATGAGTCTTTGGAGCCTGTCATTCCGGCGGATTTTTAGCCGGAATCCATTTTAAATGGACCCCGTGTCAAGCACGGGGTGACGAATCAGATATAATTCAACAGAATAAACCATTCAGTGACCGACTACTACCCTTATATCATCCCTCTTGTTTTTCCCCGCCAAGGCATATAAGCTGCCAGTTTGGCTTTCTTTATTTTTTTATGGAACCTCAAACTATTTTTATCAAAGGGGCGCGGCAGCATAATCTCAAAAATATTGATGTTGAGATTCCGCGCAACAAGTTGGTGGTGATCACGGGACTTTCCGGTTCCGGTAAATCCTCTCTGGCGTTTGACACTCTCTATGCCGAAGGGCAACGGCGGTATGTCGAGTCGCTTTCCGCTTATGCCCGGCAATTTTTGGAGCAGATGGGAAAGCCGGACGTCGATGTCATCGAAGGGCTTTCCCCTGCGGTGTCCATCGATCAAAAAGCGGCGAGCCATAACCCTCGCTCCACCGTGGGAACTGTCACCGAAATTTACGACTACTTGCGTCTTCTTTTCGCCCGTGTCGGAAAAGTTTTTTGTTATAAGTGTGGAAAACCGATCACGCGGCAGACCATTTCGCAAATGGTGGATCAAATCATGTCGCTTCCCGAGGGGACAAAAATTCATCTCTATGCTCCAGTGGTTCGATCGCGAAAAGGGGAGTACCACAAAGAACTTCAAAAATTTCGTAAAGAAGGTTTTGCACGGGTGAGGGTGGATGGAAAAATTTTTAATTTTGAGGAAGAAATCAAACTCGACAAGAATAAAAAACATACGATTGATTTGATGATCGATCGCTTGGTGATCAAAAAAGGATTGGAGCAACGACTGGCTGACTCGTTTGAAACCGCCGTGAAACATGCCGAGGGGCTGGCTCTCGTTGAAGTGTTGTCGGAAAAAAAAGAAAAGCGCGAGTCCAACGAGCTATTTTTCTCCACGCTCAACGCCTGTATCGATTGTGGAATCAGTTATCCCGCGCTCGAGCCGCAAATGTTTTCGTTCAACAGTCCGCAAGGGGCGTGCCCCACTTGCAGTGGATTGGGCACCAGCAATTTTTTCGATCCCGAACTCGTCGTGCCCAATCCCAATCTCTCGCTTCGCGAAGGAGCTGTCGCTCCTTGGGCTGGCAAGCGGACTTTGTATTATACCAGTATTTTCGAAGCTCTCGCCAAACATTACGGATTTGATATTTATACTCCTTTCGGAAAACTTCCCGAAAATATTCGGCAGATGCTGATTCTCGGATCCGGCGCGCAAGAAATACAGTTCACTCTCGATAAGGGAGAAGGAAAACATTATTACAATGCGCCGTTCGAAGGAATTATTCCCGGGCTTTCTCGCCGCTATCGCGAGGCCGATTCGGATTGGATGCGCGAAGATCTCGAGCGCTACATGAATATTCAACCCTGTCACACTTGTTTGGGCAATCGGCTGATGCCCCAAAGTCTGGCGGTGAAGGTCGGTGAAAAAAATATTTACGAAGTCACACGATTTTCCACGCAAAAAGCGCGCGAATTTTTAAAAACACTTACCTTCAATAAAAAAGAAAAAGAAATTTCTTCGCGCATTCTCAAAGAAATCGACGAAAGATTAAAATTTTTGGTGCAAGTGGGACTCGACTATCTCACGCTCGAAAGATCGTCCTCCACTCTCTCCGGTGGAGAGGCCCAACGCATCCGGTTAGCCACGCAAATCGGTTCGTCGCTCGTCGGCGTTCTTTACATTCTCGACGAGCCGAGTATCGGATTGCATCAACGCGACAACGGTCGGTTGTTAGAGGCTCTTAAACGTCTGCGCGATTTGGGAAATACCGTCATTGTTGTCGAACATGACGAAGAAACAATGCGCGAGGCGGATTACCTTATCGATATGGGGCCAGGGGCCGGCATACATGGCGGCCATGTTGTTGCCAAAGGAAAACCGATTGATGTCATTCGCAATAAAAAATCACTGACCGGACAATATCTTGCGGGAAAGAGAAAAATTGAAGTCCCGATTCTCCGCCGACGAAAAGGGGAGAAAAAAATTATTATTCGTGGGGCTAGTCTCAATAATCTTAAAAATATCGATGTTGAGTTTCCGCTCGGTCTTTTTATCGGGGTGACCGGCGTGTCCGGTTCGGGAAAGTCTTCGCTCATCAACGACACGTTGTATCCCGCGCTTTCTCAAAGATTGTACGGTTCTCGCATTTCCGCCGGAAAACATTCCTCGATCGAAGGGCTCGACGCCATCGACAAAGTGGTGGACATTGATCAATCCCCGATTGGACGCACTCCTCGCTCAAATCCCGCTACTTATACGGGACTCTTCGGTCCCCTTCGTGATCTTTTTGCCGAACTGCCGGAATCTAAAGCCCGCGGCTACCGTCCCGGTCGTTACTCCTTCAACGTGAAAGGGGGACGATGCGAAGCGTGCGAAGGGGACGGCATGGTCAAAATCGAAATGCATTTTTTGCCCGACATTTATGTGGAGTGCGAAGTTTGTCACGGCAAGCGGTATAACCGCGAGACTTTGGAAATTACTTACAAAGGAAAAAGCATTGCCGATATTTTGTCGATGACGGTCGAGCAGGCTTATGATTTTTTGAGAAACATTCCCGTTATTCGCACCAAACTTGAAACGCTCCACAAAGTGGGGCTCGACTATATCGAGCTTGGCCAATCGGCTACGACTCTCTCGGGCGGAGAAGCCCAGCGCATCAAACTCTCCAAAGAATTATCACGCCGCTCGACGGGAAGAACTTTATATATTTTGGATGAACCGACAACGGGACTGCATTTTGAAGACATCGCTCGTTTACTTAAAGTGCTTTCGGAATTAGTCAGCGCTGGAAATACAGTCATTGTTATCGAGCATAACTTGGATGTCATTAAATCGTGCGATTACTTGATTGATCTTGGCCCCGAAGGGGGAGACCGTGGCGGAGAGATTGTGGCGGTGGGAACGCCCGAACAAATTTCGCGCGCTGAAAAATCTTACACGGGGCAATATTTGAAAAAAGCATTGAGGTGAATCTATGGGGTTGCCGGCAACAATAAAACATTTAATTGATAGGCATCAGAATTATTACCGTTTTCTTGATTGACGAGGCTTACGATTTCTTCCCGAAAATTTTTAATTTTTGCTTTAATCTCCTCAACATTTTTTTTGGAAATAGAAAAGCTGAACGAGGGAGCCTCATCGAATAAGGCAAACTTCTCTTTTCCTTTCATCGATGCTTTGAGATGGGAGAGCCGCTCGAGGTAAAGTTCCTTATCCTTTTTGGCATCCGACTGATTAAAAAAAGTCAGCGTCTCAAAATAGACCGCCTCTTTTTCATTCAACTTAAGCGCTTTGGTCAATTTGTTAATGGAAGAAGGGGAGAGGTTGCGTTGTCCCTCCATCACCATCTTTAAAAAACCAGAAGATCCAAACCCGCAAATTCGGGCCAAATATCTGAAAGAAAAATGCCGACTCCGCGCTTTTTCCATCGCGTAGTAGGCCTTCAGATATTTGCGGTAATCTGTGAAACTAAAAATATTCACAGGAAAACCATATCAGAAAATGAAAGCGTTCACAATATTGTTCACTCAAATTTAATATTTTAATGCTCGAGAAACGCCGCTAACGACATCAACGCAATTCCCAAAAAGAATCCCACAAGATTTTGAAAGCGGCGTTCGAGAGAGCGATGGACTTCGGGCAAAAAATCGCTGGTGGAAATGTAGAGGAAAGTACCTAAGCTAAGCGCCAGAGCAATGCCGGTGGCTTGGTCACCAATCGAATGAAGAAGAAATGTGGAAGCGACGGCGCCCAATGGAATCGCTAATCCAAAAAGAAAAATGAAAAGAACAATGCGAGCTTTTGGCCAGCGAGCCTTAACCAAGACACTGGAAAGGGCGAAGCTGGATGGAATTTTGTGGGCCATGATGGCGAAAAAGACCACAGGTCCTAATTTCTGAACAAACAGAGAAGCGCCCAACGCAAATCCATCGAAAAAAGTATGGATAAACATTCCGAAAAAAGCGGTGAGTCCCATGGTGTGATAATCGCAATGACTTTCTTCGCAAGGGTGGATCATCACAAATTTTTCGAGGATGAAAAGAAAAAGAAAGCTTACGAGAATGCAAAATCCCAACATCTTTGGCGC
>OBEQ012038488.1_pt1 | contig 30551 bp, 35 predicted proteins | sample 1670901 | NCBI WGS metagenome assembly OBEQ01 (sample SAMEA104232315, study PRJEB22302) | groundwater metagenome | biome: forest; feature: aquifer; material: groundwater | place: USA | collected 2011-08-07 | depth 5.4 m
CAACTCCTGCAAGAAAACGTTTCTGATTGTCACTCGTCTGAATTTTCCGCGTTCTCACCAACCCCAAAAAAATACCGCCTACTACTGCACAAACCACCAGCACTCCAAGTATCCAAATTTGCTTCATATTTTCAGTGAGCCCTCTGCTACAGATCTGGAACTACTTTTCAACAGTTTGATCTCGACATACGAACGTCTCAAAGAGCTCGGTTTCACCTATTATAACGGAAAAGTCTCGGTAATAGAAACTGAGGAGGAGGAAACCCATGCTTAACTCCTCTTTATTTGATGAAACCACGTTTTACCAGAAGTTCACACAGGATTTACTTCACGCTTCGCGCGAAGTCGTAATTGAAAGTCCATACATAACAAGAGAAAGGATGATAGGTCTGTTCCCCATCTTTAATGCTTTAATCAAACGAGACGTAAAAGTCTACGTGATAACTCGAGATCCACGGGAACATATGGAAAGTTTGGAAAATCAATCTGAATCTGAAATTCGAAAGTTTGAGGCACTTGGGGTGCAGGTATTACTCTGTACTGGAAATCATCATCGGAAATTGGCTATTCTAGACAGAAAAATACTATGGGAAGGTAGTTTAAATATTTTATCTCAAACTAAAAGCCGGGAAATTATGAGAAGAATTGACGATCAAGAGGCAACTTTACAGATGTTTACTTTTCTAAAATTGGAGAGGTTTTTATAAATTATGCTATACTCCAGACGTATGAAGAAGAAATTTCAAGGCTATGAAATGACTGAAGAGGATATTCAGGCAATCTTGCGCTATCTTAAGACCAATGTTAACAAAGATGCAACTCGAGAGGATGCTATTAAATTTCTGGAGGAAAACAATGAATCAGCTCATTTGATTGCCCACAAGCTCGTTGAAGATGAAAAAAGCGGAAAAATTGAGCACATTGATTTAAAGAAGCTTAATAAAAAGTAATATGGAAATGGTAAAAATAGTTGTGTTTGTACCCAAAGCACATACAGATATAGTAAGACAAGCCATGGGCGATGCGGGTGCTGGGAAAATTGGTTTGTATAGTCATTGCAGTTATTCAGTAGACGGAAAAGGAAGATATAAACCATTAGAGGGAGCTAACCCATTTATTGGTGAAGTTGGAAAATTTGAAGAGGTTGAAGAAGAACGGATTGAATGTGTTTGCGAAAGGGCCAAAGCTAAACAAGTTGTTGACGCAATGAGAAAAGTACATCCCTACGAAGAAGTTGCATTTGATATTTATCCTCTGATTTCAGAAGAAGACTTATAAAAGCCTCAACATTAAATTAATGTTAGTCTAGAACGGAAGAATATTTGAAGACTTTAACTTTAGCGCTTTCAGAATTTTTTTGAATGTATCTAGAGAAGCTGTTACTTCGTCTCTTTCAAGTCGGGCATAATAATTTGAGTTGACCCCTGCCTTTTCTGCCACTTCACTTTGCTTCAAACCAAGCTTTTTTCTAGCTTCCTTAAGCTTTTTACCAATTTTGACTTGAGAATTCATACATTTATTATACTATCACCCATTGCCAAAGCCTACATTGTTACCAAAAACAAGCCTCTCCAGTGGAGAATTTTGTAAATAAAAGCTACAATTCAGCCATGAACGACACATTAACCGCTACCCGTCATACTCTCAATTTTAACGCTTTATCCTATGATAAATTTGAAGCCCTCTGTTTTTGGTTAGTTGATGATTCAGGAGAATATGAAAAAGTTGAACATTACGGTGGAACTGGCGATAAGAATAGAGATGTAATCGGCTATACCCCCGAGGAGGAGGTTGATTATTTCCAGTGCAAAAGATATGAAGGCCTAAGTTTTTCTGTTCTAAAAGGCGAGCTTGACAGTTTACAGAAACATATATCGAGAGGAGATATAAAAAAACCTCGAAGAATCTGTTTTGTATTATCCTCATCTGTGTCTCCTGAAGCTAAAGATCAAACAAAAAAATATGCTATTGCAAACGGTTTACCCGAACCGACATTTTGGGAACCAATGATTTTGGACAAGAAAGTTAAGAAAAATAAGGATGCACTCAAGAATTTTTTTGGTATTCAGGATGAGAAGGAACAGGAACATTTACCTCAAGTTGATACCACTGGTTTAATCGCCTATGGTACTCATGAAACAACTTTTACCGTTGTTAATCACGGTGATATACCAGCTGTTGATTGTAGTTGGTCACTTATAGGATTTGGATGGCCAGGTTATGTTGGTGGCCCGAATATCTTTGACCTCGATCCAAGCCAAAAACTGGATCTGCGGATTGCCATGCAGGGTCAGTTCATGGGGGAAAGACCTATAAAAGAACTTCGTCTACATTTCAAATTTAGAGACAGTAAAAATAATTGGTATCAAACCGAAAGATACCTTGTCCCCGAGCTGGTTCCCAGTGGTAGCTTTTATAGAATTAACGCCGTCGCCGGACAGTACATTCCAGCTAAACCCATCCCATCGCTTTTCACCATCAATTCAATTGACAGGTTGGATCGTACAGGACTAAACGAAACCCGACTTGTCTCTTATACCTATGACGACATAACAAAAACCTTGAAAATTAATATCAGCACCACATTATCCGCGGTGTGGCAATTTACGGCAGAGGAAATCGAAAGTGCCTTTAAAGAATTATCCGAAAAAAGAATTGCCCAGATGATTAAAAGTGGCAACTTCGAAGATAACTTCAGTGTAACGTCTTCACTCAAACCCACTCAGAAAACTGGATATGAAGCATATAAAGAACTTAGAGATAGTATCTCATCTTAAATATTTTTTCTGTGTTATATCATGTGCCCTTATGATTAAAAAAGATGAAATTGATGCAAAATCGATAGAATTTGAAATACACCGTTCTAATGTAGAAAGAGATTATGTTTTCGGTTGGCTGATTTATGGACTTTTTACAATTAGCGATCTAAAAGAATCTATTTTCTTAAAAGGTGGCAACGCACTTCGTAAAGGCTATTTTGAAAACACACGATTTTCTTCGGATTTAGATTTTGGAATTCCCGGCGATATTTCTCAAGAGATATTATTAAATGAAATAAACAAAGTTTGTGACTTTATTCAAGAAAAGGCCAAAATTTCTTTCATAAAAGAAGACAATAAGGTTGAAGAAAAATTTACTGCCAGTGAAGCACCCATTCCCGGATTAAAAGTTTATGAGGTCAGGGTCTATTTTAAAGACTTTTATGGTAATGCCGATCAGTTTAGGATCAGAATATCGATGGATATTACCCGCTTCGATAAAATCTTACTTCCAATTCAAAATGTATCACTAATTCACCCTTATTCAGATGCCTCCGAATTAGTAACAAATATTCGCTGTATGAAATTAGAAGAAATTATTGCCACAAAACTCAAATGCCTTCTTCAGCGTGAACACGCACCGGATCTTTTTGATTATGTCTACTCAATAAAACTATTAGGCGGCCACTTGAATAAAGAAGAAGTTGTAAGAGCCTTGATAAAAAAGACGATTTTTGAAAAAAATCCCCATGTTCTAAAAAACATCCTGTTAAAAACTTCGTTTGATTACTTCCGCGAGTATTGGGATAAAACAATTATTTGTGCTCATGAATTTATTTTTGATGCCGAGAACGCAATTACCACCTTTCTTGGAGACCTTGAAACCTTGTTTAGTATATATCCCGATAATGGATATGCAGCGTTCGCATATTTTGGACCAGATTTAAGAACTCCAATAATGAAAGCTGCCCGAGCTCAAACATTACTAAAAATCCGATATAAAGGAGAAGATAGAATTATTGAACCTTACTCATTAAAATACTTGCAGCGAAGAGATGGACAAGAACGCGAATATTTCTACGCATATAATTGCTCTGGTGGTCAAAACGCTCCTGGGATAAGATGTCTAGTCGCGGATAATTTTCAATCAATAGAAAATACAGAAGATAAATTTACACCGAGAGACGGATATATTATTGAATTGTCTAAAGCTGGAGAAACGCCGGAAAATCCCTATCTTTTTGACCCTAACAGACCACAACATGTGCCCCGAACAGGGTTCAGAAGAAGTACTAGACATTCCTCCTTTGGTCCAAAATATATTTATCAGTGTAACAATTGTGGTAAAAAACTTACTAAAAAATTCAACAATGGAACTTTAAATGCTCATAAAGACAAAAATGGATATCCTTGCAGCGGAAGATATGGATATTATGTGGATACCAAGTACTAGAGCTAATTTTTTCAATCATTTATAGTTTCTTCTTGTTCAGGAAAGAAGGGGGGTGTTACAACTAGAAGCATTTTCAATTTACCTTTGTATGTAAATTTTGTATTTTTTGGAATAATAATTAAATTACCTGTTTCACAAGAATATTTTTGGTCTTCAACAAGAAAATAACCTTCACCGCTTAAAACGTAGTAGGTAAAATCACACTCATGTTCGATAATACTTGTTTGATGACCTTTTTCAGTATTAACTAATAAAAATTCAGTTTTGGGGCTTATTTCTGAAGAAGTTAAAATTCTCCCTTTAATACCAACTTTATCGAAGGTAATAGACGTCGGTTCGGTAAAGACATATTGGTTTATCATAGGCTTACTTCTACTCGTTCATCAATGTACTGACCGTTAACAGTAGTTCCTCTTGAGAGTTTTGTAATTTTTAAAGGTTTAGCTTTGTAAATGCGCCAAGCACCTTCTTCGGTAACTTCTTCCACTTTCTTTACTCTAAATTCCTCTTTCGTCACTCTCTTGCCTAGTACATTCATAGCGAATTGGATTTCCTTATTTTCGGTAATCTCCTCAACTTCAGCTTCAAAGTACACGCCGTCTCCTTCTCCTTCAGGAGCTTGAGAATTAAAAATTACTATTGATACTTGAGGATTATCTTTAATTAGGCTTGAGTGGCGAGCGTTTTTATATGACACCCAATAAAGGTTATATTTATCGTCATACGCAAAAAAGACGGGTGAAATCCAGGGCTGACCATTCTTTGAAGCAGTTGCAATAGTCATATAAATATGATCAGCAATAATTTGTTTAGCTTCCTGGGAATAGTTATTCATAGTGTTTTTTCCATTACCAGACATTCTATACGGATATTGTTAACAACGAAAGTTTTTTCTCCGGCATCATTGAACCCATGTTTTTCATAAAAGGCATGTGCTCGGTGGTTTTGCTTTTCCACTTCAAGTTCTACCCTTGTTGCTTTAGGAAAAGCCTTAATAGCTTCTTTTGTAAGTTGTGATCCTATTCCTTGACGTTGATAGCCAGGCAAAACATGCAATCGCTGAATATTAATCGTGGTTCCCTCGTGAACTAATGAAGCATTACAGATCGCCACAATTTTATTTTTGTCTTTTGCAACTCCAAAAAACGCATCTGGATCATTAATTTGATTGGTCAATAATTCAGAAGAATGCCATTCTGTTGTAACCAATTCAATTGCTTCAGGAGAATAAATGTCTGAATAGGTAGTTGTCCATGTTTCATGCAACAATTTCTTGATTTCAGGAATATCTTCAATTTTTGCTTTATGTAGTTCAATCATTTTAAATTTCTAAAACTAAATATTCCTAGCTTAATAGATTATTTCCAGCCATACATTCTCCTAAAAACGTCAGTTACGTTTTGAGATTCTTCAGAAGAATAAAGATGCTTTACAATAAAAGTTCCGACAGTCTTACCATCTTTTCTGGTTTGAGAGGTAACGAGAATTTCCGCTAGAGCAGTCCAGTCTTTCTTTGTAAGCCAAATTTGAATATCGTCAGCAAGAAGACTCATTTCATCTTTTTCGAAAGAATATTCTTTTCCTTCTTCCAAAGGAATATCCAATTCGTATCTTAAAATATTATTGACGTTAATTTTGAATCCCATAATAATCTTTTAGTTTTCTTATTCACCTGTTTTATAGCCCATTTTCCTTAAGTGTTTCTCTATATCATCTCGGGTAAAGCCTAATCTTTGAAGTACTTCATCAGAATGACTGTCTGTTGAAATTCCAGGGATTACTCTGTGAGTTGGTTCTGCACCGTCAAATTCGACTTGCCAAAATTGTCCTACTCCCATCTCTTGAAACTGTTCGGCCAACTCATAATTATGGGTAACAAGAATCGTATTTCCACCAATTGCGTAAAACCCTTCTAATATATCTTTTGAATGCCGTAGTTTGGCTTCGTGAGTAGTAGCTTCAATTAGTTCATCCAAAATAACAATTGTCTTGGGAGTAGTTTTCTTAAAAATATCTCTTGTTCTTGTGCTCTCAACTGCAAATCTTCCTTCGGTATCGCGTAAACTATTTACCATCGGTGAGTGATAAAAGATACCGTCAGCGACTGAAACACTAGCTTCTTGGGCAGGAATATAGGAACCAATTTGTGCCAAGACTTGAGATTGTAGAATGGTTTTTGATAACGCTGTCTTTCCACCACTATTCGGACCAGTTAAAAATGTTAAGCGTGATCCATTGAGATCTACGTCATTCGGGATGTAACTTGGATTGTCTTTGGCTAAGACAGGATTTCTCAAACCTTGCGCTTCGAAATGGTGATGAGAAGCGTCATCAATAGTTGGAAGTGTTGTAGGAACTTTTAAAGCATCGGCATATTTTGCAAAAGAAAGTAATTCATCAAGATCTCCTAAACTTTCAAGTGCAGATACTACTTCTGGATTAGTAAAATACATTTGAGCGAGAGGTTTCCCATAGAGCTTGTCATCTATCTTTCTTCCCAATACCGTGAGAACAAGCGGTGCAGTAGTACCAGCATATCCCCATGCACATAGTAAACTCGTAAATTCTGTGTCAAAATTTCCAGATAACACCCCTGCTGCAATAATTGCAACTGGACCTCCTACCAATAACAAGCGAACGGGCTTTTTATCTGTAGGAATAAATCGCATTTCCGGTGTAAAGAATCCTACCTCATCTCTTGATTTAAGGCCTTGTGGAGTACGAAATACAGGCCCTTCAATGAATTGTATTATTTCCTTTTCACCTAACTGAGAAAAGTTTTCTAATAAAAAATTCAGATAGTCTGATTGAGGGTGAATATCTTGTAAATCTCGAGCTAGATGGAGCAGTAGTCGGGTCGATCCATTATACGCATCATATAAATTGGGGTGATCGAATGGACGAAAACCATAATCTCCTCGATAATATGCCAACAATAATTTCTCATTTTCTGCCGCTTGAGAAACAAATTGAGTAAAACGGCTTCTGATTTCCGGATCAGCTCTCAGTTCTGCGAGTGACTCTTGTTTTGCACGAATAAGAGTGGAATCTTCTATCGGTGAATTAAGAGAACGTCGAAGAACTAATCTTCCTATTTCCGTTTGAGCATAGTTCAGTGCGTAATATAGATCATCAATCTCAATTAAATCATGAGTTTCACGATCCATAATTCCTATTGGCATGTCTGGTCGTTTCCATTCCTCTTTTCTTAAAAAAGGCAGAACTGGTTCATAACTAGCGCCAGCTTGTTCTTTAAAACTACTCATATGATTTAGAAAGTTCTAGAGGAGTATAGCATGTTCTTATTTTCCTAGAAACTTGCTTAGATTACTAGCTTTTTCGATATATTGATGTGTGCTTTGGTCTGGATACTGGTATAATCTTCCGAATTATGGCTCGAGAACAATTTATCCGAGAACCAACCCCTAAAGATGGTATTGAAATTATCGGCAGTGGTAGCGTTGGAGAAAAATTAGGCCAGTTAGTAGAAAAAACTCCTCAGCTGCACCGAATAGGTTTTGATACGCCCAGACGAACTGTTTTTGCAGAAGGTTTTTTTGATTCTTTTTTTAGACGTAACGGTTTAGGACCTAATCTTTGCCAAACTCCTGAAAGTGAAGATTTAGTAAATCACATCTTAAATGGAACTTTCCCCTTAGCTGAGTTTGAAACTATATCTGGAGTTGCACGTAGTTTTGGTGATGTGCCTTTGGTTATACGATCCTCAGCAGTTGGCGATGCTCGAGGAACAGGCATTTATAAATCTGTATTTACTGATACTCATCCAGGGAATGTCAGAAAAGCTGTGCAGGAAGTGTTAGCAAGTTACTTTACTAATGATGCAATTCAATTTCGTCGTGATGCTCGAACTGGAGAAGGATTCGCGATTGATATTGAACCGGCCATAGGCTCCTGGGTTCATGATGAATACGGTTCAGGTTATTTCACACCTCTCCTATCTGGGTTTGGGTACACATCAACGCCGCGTGACCAATCTGGCTATATAACGGTCGTTCCTGGTCTTGGTGGAGGTGTCGAAACACGGAATGGTGAAAGAATTTCAGGAGAAAATAGTCAGTTCCTAGGAGAGCTAGGAGATTATATTTATTTGGAAAGAAATAAAATACTTAATGGAAGAGAACCTAATCGTAATTCATCTCTAGTTGGAGTTCATGGGATGAGAGGAGATATTGAAGGGAAAGTATTTACGGCAGCAACGCGTCACGATAAAGCAGGAGTATATGAAACATCATTTGATTTCGATTCAGAAGTAAGAAGAAAAATTAATGATATTCGTTTAGCACCACTCTTTCAAATGATGGGTGAAGCAGAAAGAGTTTTGGGGAAGCCTCAATATATCGAATGGGCGGCAACGCAAGAAGGCGACAAAACCAAACTTTGGATTATTCAAATTGCCGATGTTGACAGACAGCAAGACTCATTTGAGTTTGAAGTTGATTCAGAGCCTTTTCTAGAAGCTCACAGCATCACGGGAACAGGAACAGCCGAATGTTCATCTATCCTTATTGCAAGAAGCTACACAGCAGCTCGAGCTATTGGTAACTATAATGAAACTCACAAAGATTACATTTTAGTTTATTCGAGTACGCTCACTTCAAGAGGATCTGGGTTAGCCCGGTTGCAAGATCATGCAAGAGATTTATCTTACTCTGATCTAAGTAATGCCCGCGTTATTTTGGAATCACAAAACATGCTTCATAATGAAAATCCTCTGGCACATTTTCAAGGGCAGCTTGATATGACTCATAAATTCTTTGGCATATTAGAGGCAAACTCAATGGACGGAATTTTAGACTTGGTAGAAAATGCAGTTGAAATAGAAGATGGCGTTTTTGAAATACAATTACCAGTCCGCGTAGTGGCAAGTGAACGACAGAATAAGCTATTAGTTTTGCCTATTAGCTAGAGCTTGCACTAACAAAGTCTTAATAGAATCGAAATACTTCTCTAAGTCTGGATCAACATATTCTTCCACGGCATAGCCATATTCCCCCTCAGTCTCCATAACCTTTCTAAGATTTGGTATTGCATCCAATAGTTCATCTTGCTTTTCTGTAGAAAGTTGATCTATTCGTACTGGATTAAATCCTGTATCACCTTCATGAAGGAAATCAGCGAGAAAATAACATAAGGTATAACAAGTACTTTCTAAAACAGCGTCTCCATCTCTATAATTGTGTGAAAGTTGCCAAAATAAATCTGCCCAGGACTTAATCTGTCTCTGGCTGTATGAGGATTTTTCTACTTTTCCTACTACTTCCACCCATCCTTCATTTTCTCCATTGACCATTTTAAAAGGAATATCCCAAAACGCACTAAACTCTCCAATATCTTGATATCCATCCCCTAAAATTTCAGTTAAATCATCTTTATATCTTTTGCGTTCTGAACCCAAAAACAAAATATTAACCTGGCCACAGAGTTCGGTAAAGTGAGCTCCACCACGTTTGTGGGTATGATCTACCCTACCAAAGTGCAAGACCCCGGGAGGTAATTTTTCGGGTTCATATTGCAATTCAACGACTCCTGAGGCATTACTAAAATGCCGCAATTCTACACGAGTTGAACCGACACGACTGAAAACTTTATCTGGCAAAATTAATAAATAATTTTTATTTCTTCTATTCCAGTCAAGAAGACGGGCTACATCAGTAGGTGAAAATCCATTTTTTCCTACCCAAAGGATGCCTCTCCCTTCACGAATTCCTTGACCTACGACATCTTCTCCTTCACATACTATTTTTCCTTCCGGGGCCGATACTTCTGCATCCTCGAGAGAATTTAATCCAAGCGGAGCTGACTGGAGAACAACTGGCTTATCCTCATGATCGAGGATAGCAAACTCTTGATAAAGTGGTTGGCCATGTTCAGCTAAATCCCTCCATACATTAAGGTATCTTTCTAGTTTAGGAAGAGCAGTTACAAATCTCTCTTGTCTTTCTGGATCAAGATCTGAAAATGAGACGGTGTCATATTCATAGCGGGCAGCGTTCCAAGTCCACATTTTTCCTTCTTCATGTAAATATTCCAGACCTGTCTCTATCCGGTCTCTTTGAATTTCATCTCTTTTTAAGACAATTGCATTTTCCATTTCCACAGCTCCTACACCCAATCCTTGAACAAGACGTAGAGTTGGTGATCCATTGATAACTGTCATAACACCAGACAAAAGAGGATAAGAAGAAGTGTCTTTATACACATCAGCTACTAAAGGTTGAATCAGTAATGCTATTCCATCATACGGTTGTCCGCGTTTTTCTCGATATATTCTTGCGTTATCTCTATTGTATGAAGAATATACATGTTTTATGAGTCGTCCAAAGTTTTCAAGGTCTTTTTGTGTGTCTCCTGTCCGAACTATCACATCCCCACCATAAATACCTGTTCCTCCGTGTTCTCCAATCGCAGAAGAACGCACGACAAATGTACTGCCAACCGGAACCATAGCAAGGACAGATTTTTCTACATCTTTTAGTGAGGGAGGAATTTTTGTTTTAACTCGAAGTAATTTATCATCCGGAGTTTCTTCTGAAAAACCATTTTGCTCCATAAATTCACGAAAATAGGAAGCTCCTACACAAACTCCAGGTACTACTTGAACGTTTGGGTTATTGAGAGCATCAAATTGTCGAAGATCATCTGTCTTTGCCCCAAAATCTTGTCCAAAAAAGAGCCATTCACTGCCAAGTGGTATTTCTGAGTGTGATAGTTTTTCAGCCATAATAACTGGGCAGTTATGATGAGGATTATAACATTTATTCCAGATTAGAACTCAAAAACTTCCTTGGGTTCACCGGTATTCCAAAGACATTTACCTGGAAGTGCAAATGTGGCCCCGTTGACCATCCTGTACTTCCCTCTGCTCCAATAATTTGTCCTTGCGTTACTTTTTCATCTTTGGCGACATAAATCTTATCTAAATGAGCGTAAATAGAGGTAATGTTGTTGCCATTATCGATAATAATATGTTTGCCAAATCCCCACGATATTTCGCCCGCATAAATCACTTTGCCATCGGCAAAGGCAGCGATTGGATTACCTCTCTTACCAGCAATATCAATGCCTGTGTGGAGTGGTTGATAGGGTAAATCGGCTTGACCAAATTCCAAAGTAATTCTTCCTTGAGTAGGCCAGATAAACTTAGCAGTGATGGTCTTAACAACTGTTCCGTCTAAAGGATTTAATATTTCAATTGTTTGGTTCAAAGCATTAACGGTTGCTAATTTATCTGAAACAATATTAATGCCGGTTTGAGTGAGTAACATTACGGCGATAATTGGAAGAGCCAACACCAACACGAAAACACTGGCAACATACATCAATTCTTTTCTAAAAGAAAAAGCAGTCCAGAGAAGAAAAGGGTTCATGCAGTTTGGTATCTTTCTGAAGGATCTGTGGTTATGAGCGGATGTTCTTTTTCTGAAGCGACTACCTTTATAGCTACATGGTTTTGGTCAGCTATGATAATTGCTTCTCCTCGGTCACAAGAAAGTAAAAACTTTTCTTCATACTCACTTAACTTAAATTCTCGAGCTACACCAGAGATCGTCGTGGTATCCTGGCGCATTAAAATCCTCAAAGAAGCCTGAGATGCTATCGCACGACCATATTCATTATTTAAAAAATCATTGGCTTGTTGAGAAATAATACTCACTCCTAGATAGTATTTTCTGGCACGCCGAGTCAGTCCCGAGACAAATCTAGCACTTTCTTCATGTTGAAGTAGCAACCACCCCTCATCTAAGACCAATAATCGCTTTTGTGGATCACGTTTGACTTGGTTATAGACAAAATTGGCTACAATCACGAGCATAATTTGCCGAATTGATTCAGGTAAATCTTTAATGTCAAAAACAACTAAGCGATTATCTAGTTTAATGTTAGTCTGACTGTCAAAAACGGTAGAAAGTGAACCTTCGACAAATTTCTCAATTCTTGTTGCAAGAGTTGTTTGTTCGTCTGTTTTTAAAACGTCATATAAATCTTTTAAGAGTGGATAAGCTTTATTTTTATTCGGCTTATTTGCTCCTCGAAGTGACCAACCAAAATTTTTGTAAGTTTGAATAATAGCTTTATCGAGTGCTGCTTTTTCCTGAGGTGTTAGGCCTTCAACTAAGAGAGAAATAATTTCAGTTAAATCCTGAATGTGTTCAGCTAAACTATTCCCGTCACCGTATGAGCTAAGGGAAAAATCAAAAGGATTAATTTTCTCCTCTGATTTCACGGATAATTTTATATATGTTCCGTTTAAACTCTCACAAAGCTGTTTATATTCCCGTTCTGGGTCAACAACGATCACTTTCGTTTTTTGCATCAACTGTCTTAAAATTTCCACTTTAGCAGCGTAACTTTTACCGCTTCCCGATTGGGCAAAAGTAATGCTATTTGCATTGTGAAGTGAAAAACGGTCAATAATAACTAAAGAATTATTAGATTTATTAATTCCATACAAAATGCCGGACTCTTGGACTAACTCTGACGAGGTGAAAGGAAACGTTAAGGCTGCTGAGGAGCTATCTAGATTTCTTTTTTGAGCTAGTATATTTTCACCTCTGGGTAAAGTAGACTGCAAGCCCTCAAGTTGTTGAAATCCGGCAATTTTCGTATAGAAAAGTTTGGTCGCTAAGGCTGTTTCTAAAAGTGTCGTAATTTTGTTTAACTCTATGACAGATTCGGCAATGATGGTGATATAAATGGAAACTTGAAAGAGTTTCTCTTGGCCTCTCAGGATTCTATCTTTGAGGTTTCTAGCTGAATCCAGGGGATCTAAAATTTCTGATCCAATAATCTTTCCTTGTTGTTGCATTGCCCGTCTGGTTGATTCCAGCTCTGTTATTTTCCTGGTTAATTTTGGTAAGGCTAAAAGTGGATCAACTTGTTCAATATGGTAGGAAACATCGACATTGTGATTAAAGTTAGTCAACATGGATAACCACCCAGTTGACGCAACGTATGGAAAGCCTGAAATATAAAGCGTTTTAATGTATTTGTTATCAAGCTCTATGTAATTGGTGTGTTCTTTTAAGGCAGCATAAGAAATCAGATCAACTTGATCTTGTTCACCAAAGGAAAGCTCAAGACGTTTATGATTGTCCTGATGTTTCTTTACCCAAGATTTAACTTTCCTGTTAATAATTTTTTGCGTGTTATAAAGTGTTTGCATGATTAAATACCGCCTCAAATGTTTTTTGAGTTAAGGGTTGGGTTTTTAATTTTGACGGGTTATAAAAACTATAAAAAAGATCTAAAACTTCTAAGTTTCCCAATTGTCTGGTTTTCATGCCCAATTTTTCTAAACCCTTCGACACAATATCTTGATTCAATTTCAATTGTTCTTTGACAATGGAAAAATCCCGTTTTGAGTGACCGGAGTAAGAAATGATCAGATAGAACTTCCGGGTTAAGATTTTATTGCCTGAAACTAACTTTTTAATAAATTGTCCATACTCTTTGAGCTGGTCTTTATATACTTGCTCTGTTTCATGGTTGTTGTGAGTCATGAAGTCCTCGAGATAGCCGTCAATATCGACTTCACGAGTTCTAATAAGGATTTGAACTGAACATGGCAGCGAATTTAAGAAGTTTTGAAAGGTATCAATAATTTGATCTTGTTCTTCCTCACTTTTGAGTTCAAAGTTTACTGCCGAAGTTTCTAAAATGACTCGGTATTTATTGCCAGGCAATATAAGTACTCCATCTTTGACCTCTTTGATGTTGATTTGGTGTCTGGCTGATGTTTTAGTAAGTTTAATCATAGTGTTTTACAACCAGTAAACCTTTTCTGGTGAACCTCAAATTTACGTCCGTGGTTCGTGATAGTGATTCATAATCAAAATCGATGCTGTCTTCTTTAACTTTTTTCTTGAGAGAAATTTTAGCTGTAATTGGTAGAATACTTTTCTTAATTCGTGATGGCATAACAAACTCTCGAGCAAAAAGTGTGTTTTTATTGAATAAATAAAGATGTGGACGGAAAAAATAAATCGATAGGATACTAATCCAGCTAAAGACTAATCTGCCTTTAATGCGCAAAGACAAAAAAATAAAGATCAGTGAAACCAAAACAATAAATGGAATTTTATAAGTAGTAAAAGCCAGTCTTTGTGGCAACAAAACATAGATAAATGTTGAGAGAAATACTGGAGCTAGAAGCAAAATAATCTGAGTTAGATTTAAGTTTCCGGCAATGGTATCTTCAACAGTTGTTATTTGAGCTGGAATAATGGTGGTTTTCATGCGTTGACCACCTTCCTTGCAGCTTTAACTGTTCTGTCAGTGACTTCCGCTGCTCCACCTTGAGATTCCTTACTTGCCATTACATTCATCATTTGTCCAGCCACTCGCTTAATCATGGCTCGACCTGAGTTATAGAACATGAGTTGAATCATGAAGGACTGAGTTTTGAGAAGTGTCAATAAAAGTCCAATCCCAACGAGAATCGAAATCAAACCATTCGTGCCAGTTTGTCCGGGGATTGTTAAGAAAGAGGCTGCGAGTTGAATAATAACCACATGGATAAATATTGAAAAAATGTTGACTAGGTATGTTTTTGCAGAAATTTCAGCAAAGTCGGAAAACTTTGGCAATGCCCAGACTAGAAAAATAAGTGGAGAGAGTACAGCTCCAAGAGCGATTGTAATGAGACGAGTGATATAAAACAATAAAAGTACGACTGCTAGAATCACGAATAAAATCATGAAAATAAGAGTTATCAAAGCAATCTGATCGACTGAAAGTGTTGCTGGATTAAAGGCATTAGCAAGCCAGAGCTGGTTAAGACCTCCTGTAGCATGAAGCAAGGCTGAAATGAGAGCATTAGCAAGCTTTACAACCCAATCAATCACAAAGATTGAAGTATTTGCTCCTAAAAAGGCTAGTCCAATTCGAGGAAGTAACTGTCTTAGTTCCAATTCTTCAAACCCAAAGGTTGAAGCACTCATGAATTGAAAACCCAAAATAGCAATCAAAAGTGCAAATAAAGAATCAGTGATGCCAACAATAATGAGCCAAAAATTAAAAATAACTGAATTCGTGGCTAATGCTGGTGTAATAGTCAGGAAACTAATAATCGAATCGGTGATTGGCTTGGTGGCACTTTGAATAATGTTTTGCAGAAGTGAGGCAATAGCATCAATCAAGACTTGGGCTAGCCCTCCACTTGGTGTAACAGGCTCCAGAGGTCTTAAATTAAGTGCTGTGGCATCTACTGGAATACTTGGAGTAGTAAATGCACCGTTTAATAGAGAAACTAACGTATTTGCTGAAAGCACTAATACCAGACCAATTAAAGCGTTGCGAATCGTTTTCTTGGCAATTTCTAATGAGTCAGGCTTACCACTTGATGTGATGTAAAGATACCCACCCTTAACAAGAAAAAAAGTTGAGACAAGGGAAGCTAATAGAGTTAATGTGTTTAAAGCTGATGAAGTGAAATCAGCAATTTCAGGATTAGCGGTTGCCGCAAATGTTACATGCGGTACGAGAAGACTTAATACAATCAAGCTGAAAACTAAAATTACAACTCGCATGTGTCATGTTCTTTCTTCCTAGCCTCCAAAGGCACTTTTTGCCAATTGAGTGACAATGTTAGTAATGACAAGAGCAGCTAAGCAAATGGTAAGACCAAGAGCAGAATATTTGATGGTTTTCTTTGCTCCTTCAAGAGCTTCAGGATTTCCAGAACTCGTGATGTAACTGACACCTCCCCAGACAAAAAAGACAGTTGCTAAAGCTCCGGCTAAGAGAACTAATGTTTGAACAATACTGGTGATAAAGTTTTGGACTTTAGAAACATCTGCAGATTGAGCAAATACAGGAGACGCAGCAATAAGTGAAGTAAGTATGAAAGAAGTTAAAACCTTAAGTTTTTTCATAAGCCGCTTAATAAATAATTTCATTAGGAGCAGCTAATGATCGTTATTACATCGAAGTATATCAATATCTTGATAAAAGTCAAACCTATAGACTGAAAATTTTACAAATGAAGAACTTAAACAGCTTGCGGAGACAACATTCCTATAAATTGTTCTTCTTTTTGGGATTGTAATGCTTGCTCAAATGAGCCCGCTGTTATATTTGCAGTTGCGAATAAAAGATGGGCACTAACTAACGGAGGATATGATTTTAATTGTTTGAAAAAGAATTCTTCTGTGAACACGTCACTAATATCATTTATTAGGATTGAGTCTTCGAGAGATTTACCAAATTGGTCTGGCTGCAGAACATTAAGTAAAATATGGTAACCGGTTCTTGGGTCTGAAGCCTCACCGGTTATACCTACTACCGATAAGTTATGTGGTAATAAATGATTTTTATAAAAATTTGTTACTATATCTGGTAAAACATTTGCTTCTTGTTCTGCTCCAACATTTTTCATCCACTGCTCCAAATCCACAATGGGATTTCCTGTTCTCCATTCGGACGGTTGTAGTTGATCTTTAGATGTTGCCATAGAACATTATTTTCTATTGTAATAGGTTTCTAATTGCTCAAATCCTGCTTCAACTTTCATTCTGTTTTCTTCGGTATCCCAAACAATCCTGTTATCTTCACCCTCTTTTTCACTAAAGGTAATCTCTTCGAGTTCAGCTTTCATTCTTCTATTTCCTACGGAAAAAATCATAAGTCCTGAGTCCATATCATCTGCATAGGTTAGTAAGGCTGATGAAAACATACTTGCTCTTAAATCTACTTCTTGGGTCAAATCTTCAGCAGGAAACTCATAAGGCCACCAGTAGGGAGCGGCAAATGACTGGTCCCCTGAACGCTCTGCTTCCCAAAAGAAAAACCGCCGTGCAATTTTAAAAACATCGGCGTCCATATCAAGACCAATTTGAATATCTACTCTTCCAACTGGCCAGCGTCTAATGATGGCTCCTGGTAGAAAATCTGGAAGTGCTCGAGTTCCATTTGCATATTCTTCTTCCGCTTTTTCATCAGCTTCTTCATCTTTTCCGTGTGTCTCATCAAGATTAAAAGGCATTATATATCTGGTAGCTACCGGAAAAGGGGCGCCAGCAGATAGTTCTACCGTGTCAAGAATGATTATTTTTTGAGGGGAATCAGGTAAATGTCGCATTGCTTGTTCATAAATGCGTGGAACGATACCACTTTGAATAGTAGCTTCATCAACTTCTGAAAAGATTTTTCTTCGAGATTCCACCATTTCTTCACTTGGAGAATAAGCAACTTGTTCTCGAACCAATTTTCGGACGTCTTCTGGTGATAATCTTTCCGCCATATATTTACTCTTCTAAGTTTTTAGAATCATCAAGTAATTTTTGTATCAAAGCTTTTTGAGCTCCCAAAGCTTGGACGATTTGAGGATTTTCAGCATCCCAAGTAGTCTCAACTGAAAAACCTGTCTTCTCCTCTTCATAGGTTAAATCAAGAATTCGGTCATCATCTGGAGGCGTCCACCAAAAAGCATCTTTATGCTCATCTGGCACACCTTCTCGACAATCGTCTAGGCGAAAATAGGTAGTGGGAACAACAATATCGTTTGGCCACCAGGAGGGTGTTACAATGGAAAACTCTGAGCCGTGTATGTTTATGTGTGCTTGACCAACTACACCGGTTTTGTAAAGATCTTCCTGACCTAATCCAATTTGAACGTAAACAGCTCTTCTACTTGCCATAAAGTTAATAATCGCTAGCCCCGGATAAATATTATCTTTTTCAGGATTAAGGATTGCTTTTTCCGAATCGAGTACAGGCATAATATAGCGGGAGTAGACGGGAAAGGGAAAGGCAGTGCTTATTTGACTAGCATCAACAATCATATAACCAACTGATAACCCTGATTGAGTAAATTGTTCATGAAGTCGAGGGATCATACCACTGCCGACTGTTGCTCTATCTACTGCCTCTCCCTCTTTAGTTAGCCATTCAGTTCTTATAGTTTGTTCTTGTGATGGTTGGGGTTGATCTTTAGGAGTTGCCATAGTTGCTAGCTCAATTCTCATTATGTATATCACAAGTGGTTTATAATTAACAATAATGACTAAAAAAGTTAAAACAAATAAGTCGGTTGTGTTTCTAATAATTGGGGCAGCTCTCTTTTTACTTTTTCTACTAGTTATTTACAAACAACTTAACCATAACAATTCACCAATTGTTGGAACAATTACAAAGCCCCCTGAAGAAAATTTTAAAGCTCCAGGGAAAGATTGGCCTTCTCCAAAGAAAGTTGAAGACTACTTTGTTTCAAGTCTGCATATGACGCCAGAAGAGGCAAAGGCTACAAGATCGAAACTCGGAGTTGATGGAAAAGTAATGTTACGTCTGACAGAAAATACTACGATTGACGGACTAATTAGCAATCTGGAATATTACGGGTTTGTTAGAAATAAAGATGCTCTCAAGTACGCATTGGAAAATACAACTGACACAGTTCCAGGACATCAAGAAGCACTCAAGATCGGAAACAATACCGTTGACCTTTGGGCATATTATAGAATCTCAGAAAACATGACAGCTTGGGAGATTGCGGATCAGTTATTGAACCATCCTACGTATTTTGCCTATGATGAGTATCATTATATGTTTATGCCTTAAAGGATATGAAAAAATTGATTAAAACGAATCCTTTGTTTTTAGTATTTGCATTACCCATCGTGGTAGATGTAATCGGAACAGTAATAGGTCAACCTACGGAATTTTGGACAAGTGGCCATAGCATTTTTAATGAGGCAGTCCCTATTTATCCTTTGCTCCAATTTAGCCCTTTATTATTTATCATCGTTTGTTTAGCGATTTGGTTACCATTTACTTATTGGTTAACAAAAAAACTCAAAGAACCGTTAAATATCTGGGCCACAATGTCCTTACTAATTGGTCATGGATATAATAGTGTAACTTGGTTCAGAACTGATCTTTATAGAATGGGTGTTTTTGCAAGCCAAGATCAATTTAACAAAGCCTTAAGCCTAATTCCCATGACGATTTATATACTTTTTATTGGTTGGATCGCTTCAAAAGGTTTCTTGATATATTTTAGAGAAAAGAGGACCAAAGCTAATGAAAAATAAATTGGTGCTTCTTATTCAAGAGCGTAAAGGAGTAGCTTCTCTAGTTCTACTAGCCTTTGGTTTTGGCATGATTGCTATTACTGCCAGGTATTTGAGCTCTTATTACACTCTCTATCAACAATTATATTTGTCCCTAGCTGTAGCTTTTGTTATTAGTCTATTTATCTTCCCTAAAACCTTAACATTTTCAAAACTCAAGACTGTTCCTCAAAAAGACTGGATGGTAATGCTATTTAGAGTCATTATTGGTTATGTTATTGGGGCGGCGTTATACCGAGAGTCATTAACCCTAACCAAAATTAGTAATGTAACCTTTATTCAATCAATTCCTTTTGCAGGTATTTTTGGTTTTATATTATTTAAAGAAAAGTTTACTTCTAAGAAAGCACTATTTTTAGTAGTAGCTTACTTAGGGGTTCTTCTCATTGCTGTTAAAGATTTCTCATCAATATTTAGTTTTGGGAAAGGTGAAATTTTTTCATTTATTTCGTCTGCTTTCTTTGCTTTAAGTTATGTTTCAAGAAAATGGATGTCTGATTTCTTAAATGATAAAGAGATTGCTCAACTTTTACTCCTAATAGGAACAGTCATTCTCTTTGCAGTATCTCTTATCAAGGGTGAATCACTACCTTCATTTAATTGGCACTTATTGTTGCTCTTATCTCTTTTCTTCACCGGACTATTTAATGCAATTAATATTTTCCTAATCAATTATGGTTTTAAAAACGTTAAAGCAGTTCTAGCAAGCAATATTTTGACACTTGAGTCAATTTTTGCTTTGATTCTGGCAATTATTTTTTACAGAGAATTTCCGAGTATTAAAGAGTTAGTCGGTGGGGCTTTGATTATTGGAAGCGTGATCCAGATGAATAGATTAGAAGAAAAAAAGATAAAAAAACTTGAATAACACTATGAAAAATATTGTTCCAGAAGATAGCCGATATATTCCACTAACCCAACAAAAATGGTGTTGCGTTCCAACATGCATTCAAATGGTTATGATTCGCCACAATATTCCTTTGGTTTCAGCAGAACTCATTGGTTATCACATGGGCTTGGTGGTTCCAGAAGATGCCCTAAAATACTTTTGGAACGCAAGGACAGGATCTCGACCACCTGCAGGATATGGAACGCAAGCAGGTAAACCACAATACGGACCAAATGCTGTATTTAAAAAACTTAATATTCCACTACAGATGTCATGGTCACTAATTAATAAGTTTAAAACTCTTGATGCATTTAGAGATTATTTATCCAGACTAGAACAATCTGACAAAGATACTCTCGTTTGTTTTGATTGGCCAAGTCTTTTTGATACCAAACGAAAAGAACAATGGGGACATGTATGCGTTTTAGATAGAGTTTTTATTAAACAAAATAAGATTGGGATTATTGATCCTGACCCCGATGCCCCAAAATGGAGAGAAATTCCTATTCCAGATTTGTATAAAGCTATGGTTTTTCATGGTAAAGAAAAAAGTGGTGGGTTTTGGGAAATTATAAAAAAATAGTTAAAAGTTTGAAATATTGTTATTCTTTATTCCCAGAAGAAAGCTCATTCCCTGTTTGAGGTGGAGTAGCGAAAAAGTGCCATTCAAGATCAATGCCACGTTCTTGCGCCCGCCATTCAAATCCTAATTCCATCCAATCACGATTTAATCCTATTTTTTGTGCTTCTTGTTTTAGTTTTTCTACGTCATTCCATCCTAATACTTGGATAGGATCATCACTTAAATCTACTTCAAACTCGGTTGAATGAAAATCATCAGGATTTTCTGATTTAGGAAATACTTGATCGAGGATATAAGCACCATGATTATATGAACTCACACAATGAATCCATTTCTTTGCTTTGTCAGGTTTAAGAGTTGAAAGGACAAGGTACCAATCGGGAGTCCATGAATCATCCTCAGACCTGTCTCGAAGTTTTTTTCTGAGATTAATAGCCTCTTGCAGTGCGTGATAGGTAGTGCTTATTCTATTTTCCCTTCCCATAGGTAGCTGATTATATTCTTCAGTTAACTTGTTATCAAGATTTTTTGTAATAAAGATGCAATACAAGGGATTGCATCCCTCTTTTACAAGGGTTTCCGGCTTCGCCTCCAATGAACTGCGCTTCGCTTGCCCTTGCAAAATTCACCTTGCTCTTTGAGATCCACATATTGGAGGCAGGCATGCCTCCAAACAAAAATTATAAAAAATTGAGGTATGCAGAAAGGAACAGATATGAAATTTGTTCAATGTCCAACAACGAAAGGAAATTATACAAAGGAGGATCTGAGAGAATATGCAGGACAAAGGAAAGAATGGGCAGTAGAAAATATTAAAACTATCCTTTCTGATCCGAAGGTAGTTAGTGGAGAAATTTCTCCAGATGAACATGAGGAATATTGGGAACCATTGGCATTCTCAAAAGAAATACTTGTTGATATTCAACTTTCAACGGGAGGTGATGCTGATGGGTTCAAGTTAACTTTTAATAAAGAAAAAGAATTATTGAAAGGTGTCTACTACTGGGCTGACTGGGGAGTATATGAAGAAGTTGAATTGTCTGAAGAAGAGTTAGAACTGGTTGACAATTTATATTCTGTAAGTGAATGGATTAGTTGCGAATAATCAAAAATCCTGCCCATCGTTTTCATTGTTAGAGCCATAATTTTCTTTGGGTTCTTCCTGCCTTGATCCATTTTTTTGTTTTGGAAATACTAAACCACTGGGAGAACGTCCGTGTTTTGAAGCGCCATATGAGTATCGAAGCAAACTAATGGCTTCTTCTTCACCTACATATTCTAGAATCATGCTAATTTTGTCGAACGTGTGAGTTATCATTGATCCAATCCCGCCATTTATTTGAGAAATCAGCCAAAAGGATTTTTTGGCGAAGGCAACGCCGACGTTATCAATATAGTTATTTATCGCATCCGGTAAACCAGGGTAATACCATAGTAAAATTCCTTGTGTCCTGGCAAAAGCATACAGATCCGCTGCATAGGCTCCTCTAACTGTTAGTAGTTGGCCGAAGTTCTCTCTATATTTAGCATAATTTATATCTTCAAATAATTTTTTAAAACCCTCTGTACTTTCTGCCCATTCTTCATCAGTTGTTTCAGTCAAAATTTCAGGCTTTTGAGTTTTCTCAACTCTTCTTCTTAAAAAATTCTCCGTTTGGATAATGTCTAATGCACCTCTCGTAAACCAAAGTGCCGTTCTTTCTCCGTATTTGTTCTTTAAACTTTCAACATCCGTTGCGAGTGTTTCTAAATCGTAATCGCCATTTAAGTCTTTCATTTGAAAAGCAATTTTGACTAACCAATAATTTATATCAGCACCAAACCGTTCGCAGTTATCTGATACAAAAGCTTCAAATGAATCAAGCGTATATCCCATTCTCAGTGCTGTTCCAGCTTGAAGAACAAAAGTTTTCACTGCACCCTTATCATGTTTTTCTTTTATTCTTGAGGCGGCCAGAGAAAAATCATTAATGGCTACTCCCACTCCATGCACTTTTCTAAATCCGGTGGTAAAGTAACTACCAAGCTCGCGTCCTGTTTTTTGCACTGTCTGCCATGCAGCTTGATAATATTCCCAGGGTGACAAGTCGGAATTCGCAGTTAAATCATAATTTCTCGCTATCCATTTTGCAGCTCTTGCACCGAGTTCTGTATAAGCTCGAATATAGATTGCTTGAAATGTATCAATATCAAAGTTCGGTTTTTCAATATTTTCATCCACTCCTTTAGCAAAGTATTCTAAACCCCGTATAGCCTGATTTACCCTTGAACGTCTACTGTATAACTCATGTTTATCATCGTCAAACAGGCTGTGACCCCGAATAGCCGTATATACTTGATCACATCGTTCCGCCATAGCAGCATCCCAAAATCCACTTCTATGTATTCCTTCGAAGTCTGTACGCAACTCCCTATATGCTGCCATATTTTCAAACGGCACTGCATGGAACATGAAGTCGTTGTAATTTGCATACACCGCAGGATTATTTCTGGCTTGTTCGCGTTCGATTTCTCTTGACATAATATGGAATTATAAAACACTTTCCCAAGTATTAGTTTGTATTCCTCTTTCTTGAATATCAGCTTGTATTCCAAAGAAAAACTGTATATCAGCTTCTTCTTTCCGAAATTCTTTCTTTATTACTTCTTGTAAATGTTTTGTTAGTTTCCTGTGAGGGCAGATGATAAAAATTTTAGGAAAAGGATAATCAACATGAGATTGCCAGTATCCTTTTTTAAAGTATGAAATTAGTCGTTTCATTTTCTTGTCTGCTTCAAACCATTTTTCATTGCCATCAATCAGCTCTAAAAAATAGCGTTTCGATTGTTTTTGGTCTTTAACAGCAATATAGGCATCGGGCAACGATAATGGAAGGTAGGCAAAGTTTTCTAAATCTGTTTGAGTATAAAAATGAAGTTCTGCATTATTTTTTTTGGCAACTTTCAAAAAATGAAAATAGAGATCAGTCATAAATATCCAATGTTCCTGAAATGTCGGAGAGCTTTTGCCTTCTCGATAGACTCGGTGTAAAAGTTTGGCATTACATTGTTCTTTAAACTTTAGAAGTAAAATGTGTCTACTTTTGAGTCCTAGATAATAGATAGCTGGCTTATTAATATCTCCAACTGTTTGTGAATAGATTCTTTTTATAATGTTTCTCTCTGTAAGGTCTTTTAACCAGTGAGTTACCCGAGTATCACTTTTGTGGTTTAGGAATTGTTGGATTTGAATGCGATTGAGAAAGCGGAAGCGGTAGAGTAAGAGTAATATTTCGTCTTGTTTAGATGTTGTTGGTTCAATTTGTATAGTTTTCATTGTTAGTTTAGATTTGAATTAGATGCCCCAAGGGCATGGGTAGTATTTCCTTCCCTTCTTTAGAAGGAATAGATGTAAAACAAAAGTATCAATTTAGCCTTAAAACACCCCTTATTTCTGTGCGAGCCGATACACACAGTTTTTGACTTCATCCAGGTAATTGTCCTAATGGTTGTTTTGACTCCATAGCTACTTGAGTCTTTGTTTCTTCACTCGTCTGAATGTGAATAGGTTTAGAAGGTTGAGCAACAAATTCTGTAGTAAACCGTTTTCGAGAAACCTCAATAATACGCTCCACCTTCTTTTCATTTTCTGTAACTTTTATTGGAATCGTTTCTCCTGAAAATGGTTCCTCAGGGTGTAACGCACTGATCTTGATATAGAAATGGAAGGACGGTAAGTTATCTATTTCCCCAGGCTGAACATAGGGAATGAACTGGGGCAGAATAAGCCTCTCATCCTCTGGATTTGCAGTTCTGAAACAAATAATTGTTCCTGTGTTAGCTAACGTAACATTCACAAGAGATTTATCTTCCAATTGTGAAGTTGTTTGGTGAGCAAGAATAGCATTGAGCTTATATTTTCTCGCTTCTGATAAAATTTGAGCAAATGAGGGAGTGGCAAAATTTTGGAATTCGTCAACGTATAAATAAAAATCTTTTCGCTCAGTACTTTTTTGTCTTGCTCGTTTAAGTGCTGCTAACTGAATTTTGGTCATAACTAAAGCACCAAACACGGCAGAATTATCTTCTCCAATTTTCCCTTTGGAAACATTACAAAGAAAGATTTTTCCAGAGTCCATAATCTCATCAAAGTTAATAGTAGATTTTTCCTGCTCTAGGATTCGTTTAGCCGTTGGAGAAAATAAGAATCTTCCAATTTTATTTGTAATTGGCGAGATCATTTTCACCTTTTGATAATCTCCTGCTTTACTAAACTCATATTTCCAAAAGTCGATTAAGTTTTCATCTTGTAACTTTGGGATAACTTGATTTCGATAGTCTTCATTTATAAGCAACTTGTAAATAGTGAACAGAGTGGGGTTGGGAGTGATAAAAGCAGTATGGATAGTATTTCTTAATATATATTCCATTCTGGGACCGGAGTATTTGTCATCATAGATTTTGTGGAAGAGCGAAATAATGCTTTCAGTGATTAATTCTTTTTCTCGAAGGAGCAAATCCCCAGTCACATCAGTCGGAAGTTCGAGTAAATTAAGACCAACAGGAAAGCTAATATCATCAGGATTAAAATAGACCACATCTTTAATTCTATTTTCTGGAATTAACGGCAAGATACTTTCAATCAGTTCACCATGCGGGTCAATAACACATAAGCCCTTACCATTTTTCATATCCTGATTGATCATAGATAACAGCAATGTTGATTTTCCCGTTCCCGTCGCTCCTAAGATATACATGTGTCGCCTGCGCTCTTCTTGATTCAGACCAATCATCGTAGTGCTGTCACCGTAGGTATTTTTAGCAAATATTACATCCAAGTCCTGAGCTTTTTTAAGTGATACTGGGGCGGGTAGCTCTTTGCTGTGTACCTTTTGAATATCTTCAGTTCTGGTCGTAGTTGTAAAAGGAAAATGGTAAATATCTGAGACCTCTGAAACTGACAAGATTGAATTGCCAAAAAAACTTAATAACCGTTTATTAAACAAAAAAGCTTTCAACTGCTTAATAAACTTAAGGTTCAAATTTCTCGATATACGAATTGATTGATACGAAGAGTTTCCAAACGATGAGAGGGATGAGATAAATCCTCTTACTCTTTTGTGTGCTTCAAACTGGTTTCCCGTTACTAATAATCTGATTGATGTGTTAAATAATTGCTGATCAAGTTTCCCTTTAATGAGCTGTTCCAACTCTTCTTGGTAGGGATTGGCAGTTTTTTTCTTACTATGTTCAAAGGGTAACCTCAAAAACGGTCCTTCTCTTCCATCTGATGCTGCAAAAACGAGAATACCAACGGGAAGCATTACTATATGAAGTGTGGTAACAAAGAGTAACTTCAAAACTTGAGTAATAATGCCTTTTGTGTTGGATTGTCTAAGTCCCTCTACTAAATCACTATTGGTGTAAATCAAGTTGGCAATGTGTTTTATATCCTTAACCGATGATTTATCTAAAGGTGAGGCAACTAGTTGGAAGGCAACAACTTCACCTGCTGCCAGTTTGGTCATACTACCTGTGATATATGCAATCGGATCATGCTCTTTGAGTTCCTCTTGTCGCTTTAATGGAAACGCAAAATGGTTGGAGAGTTTAAATTCAGCTACTGTACTGTTCCCTTCATCAAATGAATCAGGTAAATAATCCTTGGCATCGGTGACGCTTATTCCTGGCAAATATGACAGCAAACCTTTTTTGACCAGATCTGCGTCTTCCTCATTAATTCGTAGTAAATAACAAATGCCTTCATTCTTGGTAGAAACGATTTCGAAGGCATAGCTTTTTTGATTACCAATCAGTCGATGTAGCCAAGATCGCTGTTTTGCTAGTCCATGGATGAGAGTAAATAACTGTTGTGTGGTATACGAGCTTTGAAGTGTTTGCTGTAATGGTTTTACTTCCAAAAATGTATATTTTTGTTTGAGTTGAAGATTCAGTACTAGAAGTCTACGCAAGACATAAAAAGTAATCACAATAAAACCTATTAGTGAGAAGGCAAAAATCACCGGAATTAGGTAAGGAAGAAAAACAATAATTGGCAGTTTCACTTTTATTCCAGAGAAGTTATGAAAGATATCAGGGAGAATTTTATTCAAAATTACATTATTTTTGAATAAATCGGTGAATGGTTGAGTAATTAAATTCATAATCTGCCTTCTAGGGCGTAACAATGGGACAGATTATGAAGAGTCTATATCAAAATAGGTCAAGAGTAAAGAAAAATATAGGAAAGTTTAAAGATAGGGGCTATACGGATTTTGAGCAATCATTTCTAAAGGATAACGAGATAAAGCATTGAACATTTGTCTGTGCAGATCAACAAGAGTTAACTTTCTAGGTTCACCTTTTTCAGTAACTTTAGCACAAATAACGAAATTTCCCCATCCGAGAGCTCCACCGAACACGATATCTTCAGCGTAAAAACCTGGAAAGGTGAGTCTTTCAGGTACTGGATCAGACAAAGTTAAATCACCTTTTCGTTGAAAATCGCCAGGGGTAGAGACTATTTGTTTCTCTCCATTCCAACGAGGAAGACGAATAGTGCTCTTTTTCTCGTTGTACTCAACAAAGCCTCCTTTTTCTACTGCCCACTGAAAAGCTTCATAACTTAAAGGTATCACTCTAATTCTGGAGATAACCTTTTCCTTTTCGGCGTCAGCCTCGTAAGCATGAAAGTAAGGCACGCTTATGTTATATGTTGCTTGTGTAGGATCTGGCACAGTTTTATCTTTGGAGGCCGCTGAGCTATCAGGAATAGTTACGTCTGCTCTCAACACAGCAAAAATAGTATCGCTTGCAGCAGTCCACTCGAGGCTCCCCCCGGCGTTTTTCTCAATTCCACCCCACTGATCTTCTCTGTTATTTCCACGTTGATGTGGACTTGATATTGGACCTTCTATTGGCATGTTGCTAATTATATCAAAATAGATCGTTTTGGGACAATTTTTTACGTTAGATAACGTGTAACTTTGATTAAATATTTGGCAAACATTGGTCCTAGTTCCTTATTAGCTTTTAGATTTGGATGAGAATCCAACGGAATAAATCTGCAATAATCCTTCCGTAGTAGCCCATTTTCTTCTGCAAGGTAACTGAAAAAATCAAATATATAGAGATTCGTAACATTTTTTATAAATTCCCTTGAATTTAACCATTCTACGAGTTTTTTTGCTCTCTGAGCATTTTCAAGAGTGTTTATCGCTTTATTTGACGGAGGAGGAGTAAGAAGAACAAATTTTTTATCTTTATATCTACCTACACTGTCCCGAATTTGCTGGTAATATCTTTTGTCTTCTTCAAGTTGTTGATCTGATGTGATTTTTGTTGTGGGATAGCAATTTTTGAAAGCTATAACATCAAAATCTAATATTTGTTTGAGTGTCGGATCAGTAGGATCTCTTGAAAAGATTTCGGCATATTCTCTTGGACTATTGTTGCTTAAAGCAATATTAAAATCTTTTCCAGTGATCCTTCCTTTGAAGTCAGTTAAACCCGTGTGATAAGTAAATTTTGCCAGAAGATGAGACAAATACGGATATAAATTATAGCTATGATCCCAAAATTCAAGTGTGGGTTCTAACTTTTCAATTTCGATCCTAACTTTTCCCTCTTTAATCAGATTTGCGCCAGTGGAATGATGAATAAATAGTATTTTTCTTTTTTGACTGACTAATTTGACCATATTAATCATTATAGAGTCTCCTCAATTATTTATGCTACTAATATATAAATAATTGATTAATTTCACTTGACATTTGCCTCACATTTTACTATCATTATCCATATATAGATAATAACTTTTAAGCTATGGAAAGAGTAACTGCTAAGAATACGAGTAAAAAGATAAATAAACAAAGGAAACCCCCTAAAACCTCATTATCTTTAGAAGATCAACTCAAGATTTTTGCTAATTTAATTGTCGAACGAATAGTAGAGGAACAAAAAAACGGTACTTTACCCATTACTATTAATAAATGACAACAATGAATACGCAAACTGTAAAAATTGAGAATGCTGTAGCTGCAATTCGTATCTCTTCTTTGAAACAAGGGCTACAAGGTGATTCTCCTGAAGCACAAAAAGAGCAGATTGAGCGTTTCGCGCTGTCTCACAACATCCATATCAAGAAGTTTTTTATTTTTATGGAATCGGCTTCTAAAGAAGAACAACCAGTTCAAGAAGCAATTGATTACTGCAAAAGTCCGAAAAACGATATTCAGCTATTCATCATTAAATCTATTGATAGGTTTACTCGAGGCGGTTCGTATCTTTACGATCATCTTAAAATGCAACTCACTCAATATGGAGTAAAACTGGTAGATATTTATGGCATTATTGGCAGTCAGGACGTTAATACTTTAGAACACCTTGATATTTCTTATAACTGGAGCGTTTATAGTCCCACAAAAAAGGCAGAAATCTTAGAAGCGGAGAGAGCTAAAGATGAAATGCGCGACATCATGACTCGTATGATAGGTGCTGAAATCCGTTATGTGAGACTTGGCTTTCGAGTCAGACAACCACCGTATGGATATGTGAATGAAAAAGTTGAATCGGCTCATGGAAAGCGAGTTATTCTTAAAGCCCATCCTGAAGAATCACAGTGGATTGTAAAAATGTTTGAGCTTCGTGCTGTCGGAGTATTAAACGATCATCAGATTATAGAAAAGATTAATGCTTTAGGCTTTCATACTCGAAAACAATTTATGAGAGATCCAAATGATCGAACGAAAGTCATTGGCGAAAAAGGTAGTAAGAAATTAGTACTACATCAATTTTGGCGATTCATTCAAAATCCAATCTACGCTGGAGTAAATATCGAAAAATGGACGCAGGGAGAGGCAGTTAAAGGTAAATTCGATGGCTTAATTAGTCTTGAGTTATTCAACAAGGCAAATAAAGGAAAAAGAGTTCTGACAGAAGGTGGCGGCGAAGTTAAATTCTGGAAAGACACGCCTCCTAAATGGACACAAATTAAACGCATTAAAAACCCTAACTTTCCATATAAACGCCATGTTCTCTGCCCTCATTGCAATAAACCCTTTTTTGGCAGTGCTTCGAGGGGTAGTTGTGGTAAATACTATCCTGCCTATCACTGTAATAAGCGAGGACATTACTTCAGAATACCTAGTACGGAGATGGAAGATACCGTTAAAGCTTTTGTTCATAAAGTTAAACTGACAGTTACACCTGAGTATATTGAAAAGCTTAAGAAATATGTCCTCGATGCGTGGGAAACACGCCAGGAGAATACTCAAAAAGATACTAATACCGTAGATACTAAGATATCGGAGCTTAAAATGTCTGTTAAGGCTACAGTTGAGAAAATTAAATTTGTGAGTTCTCCAACAGCTATTAAATACTTGGAAGATGATTTAATAACCACCGAAAATCAAATTAAAGAATTGGAAATACAAAAGGTTGAATCAACCAAAAAGGAGGTCAATATGGACGTGGTAATGGCTAACGTGGAATATTTTCTGGAACACCTTGAATATTTGTTGATTGGAAGCCCAAATCCACTCAAAAGAGCGGAGTATTTTGGCCTTATGTTCCAACAGGCACCTACCTACTCAGAATTGGTTTCTGGAACTCCTAAATTAGCGCCATATCTCGGCCTAAAAGGGAAGTTTAACTACCCCTCAGTACCAAAGTGTGAGTCGGCTGGGATTCGAACCCAGAACCAATAGCTTAAAAGGCTACTGCTCTACCGTTGAGCTACCGACCCTTTCTGGAGCAAAACCTTACGGTTTTTCTCCAACGCTTTTCCCTAATAGGAGTC
>OBEQ010132938.1_pt1 | contig 30544 bp, 25 predicted proteins | sample 1670901 | NCBI WGS metagenome assembly OBEQ01 (sample SAMEA104232315, study PRJEB22302) | groundwater metagenome | biome: forest; feature: aquifer; material: groundwater | place: USA | collected 2011-08-07 | depth 5.4 m
ACCCGCGGGGGCGGGGCCACCGCCCCGCGCGCGCGGCGGGCGCGGAAGAAGACCCCCGCGCCCGCCAGGAAGACCGCGGGTGCCAGGATCGTGTGCAGCGTGATCGCGATGCCCGGACTGGTGATCAGCAAGAGGCTTGCCATCGCCGCGGCGCAGGTGGCCCCGCCCGCCAGGCCGTGCGCGAGCAGGCGTGTGCGCGAGCGGCCGGGAAGTTCCGCCGCCAGGCCGGGAGCCGCGCCGGGCAGGTCGCGCGCCAGCTCGGAGGCCCAGGCGCGAACGCGCTCGGGGTTGCGCCAGTCGCCGCTGTGCGTCTTCGCCATGGCGCGCGCGGGGAATCCCTGCGCCTCGGCGGCCAGACGGCCACCGAACGTGACATGGCCGCGTGCGCCCACGCGCTGCATGAGCACGCTCACCTGGCGTATGGGTGGGATGTCGCGGTGCCCCGCAGAGTTGTCGAGCGGGCCGCTGGAGAAGAACCACACCGGACGCTTGCGCAGCTCTGCGACGTGGCGTGCCACCAGACGTCGCGCGTCGCGGTGCCACTGGTTGGCGTAGATCGCGCCGCCCACGATCACGGCGTCGACGGAGTCGATCGTGGCCGCGCTGTGTACCTGCGCCGCGGGCCGCAGCGTCACGTCATGTCCCTCCTCCTGCAGCACGTCGCCCACGATGCGGGCGATGCCCTCGGTACCACCCGACTTCGAACCCCAGGTCACCAGGACACGCATGATGCCCTCCTCAGGTCACTTGGCCCTCGCGAGCGACGACGGACGGATCACCAGCACCGGGCAGGGTGCGTGGCGGATGACCCGCTCGGCGACCGAGCCGAGCAGCGCGTGGCGCAGCCCGGTGCGCCCGTGCGTACCCATGACGACGACGTCGGCGTGGCCGTCGCGCGCGAGCTTCACGATGGCGTCCCAGGGCACGCCCTCGAGCCGCGAAGATTCGACCCGTCGCGCGCCCAGCTGCGTGGCTTCGCGTGCCAACCGGGCCAGGTTTTCGTCGGCGTCCTTCATGATCGCGCCCACGAACAACGGGTCGAGCGCCATCCGGGGCACGATGGGCACGGGCAGCTGGTACACGTTGACCAGCATCAGCAAGGAATCGAACGCGCGCGCCAGATCCGCGGCGGCCAGCATGGCCTCGTACGACGCCTCGGAGAAGTCGACCGGACAGAGAATCCTCGCGAAACGCATGGTTGCCTCCTCGGGCCGCGTCGTTGCGGTCATGGCTGCGTCTCCCGCACCACCAGGACCGGGCAGGCGGCGTGGCGCACCACGCGCTCGGCCACCGAGCCGATGAGCACGTGCATGAGGCCGGTGTGGCCGTGCGTGCCGACCACGACCAGGTCGGGCCGGTGCTCCTGCGTGTACTTGGCGATGCGGTCCCAGGGAACACCCTCGAGGCACACCGTGGCGACGGTGCGGCGTGCCAGACGCTCGGCTTCCTGCTTCCACTCGGCCAGGTCGCGTCCTGCCAGCTCGGCCATCGAGGTGCGGAAGGGCGACCCCGGGCCGGCCTCGGGGTAGCCGAGGACGGGCACCTGGTACACGTGCAGCAGCGTCAGCCTGCTTTCGAACTGCACCGCCAGCTCGGCGGCCGCACGCAGCGCGGCGCGCGAAGGCGCGGAGAAATCGACAGGGCACAGGATGTTCCGGTAGGTCGTCGTCGTCGTGGGCATGACTCGCTCCTTGGGTGCACTGACGAGCTGCAAGCGAAGTGCCGGTCCTCGTCGCCTTCCACCGCCCGGGCCGCGCGCACTTCTTGCGGGCGCCGCCGACGCAAGCGCAGCCTGTGCGGCCCGTGCGGCCGGAGCGCGCGCGCCGGTGCAGGTCGAGCGCGGCAGGCCGCTTGCAAGCTCTCGGGCCATGAAGCCCAGCCAAGCACTCCTCTCACTCCTGCAGCAGCACGCACGCCTCCGCGATCTGGCCAGTGCGGCGCTATCGGCGGCGGCGCGGCGACTCGCCGGGGACAGGCCGAGCTCGGAGTTCCACCAGTCGATCGTCGATCTGCGCCGGGCGCTGGCCGAGCACAACGTGTGCGAGGAGGCCTTCCTGGATCCGTTGCTGCGCGCCGACAAGACCGTCGGCGCCGCGCGCGTGAGGCGGATGATGGAAGAGCACATCGCCGAGCACGCCGCCTTCAGCGCCGCGCTCGAGGGCGACGATCTGGAGGTGGCGCGTGGCATCTCCGACCTGGTCGAGGAGCTCGACGCCCACATGCAGGCGGAGGAGCGCACCTTCCTCAGCCCCGCGGTCCTGCGCGATGACGCGGAGCGCCGTGGCAGCCCCTGAGCGAGGGCGACGTCGCGCGCGCCATCGCCCGCCGACGGCATGGCGGATGCTTCCTCTGTAGACGGAGGTGCTGGTATGCATGACCTTCGTCGACCTCTGACTCGAGTGCTGGTGGCGGTGGACCTGTCGCCCGCGGCATTCATGGTGCTCGACCGGGCGGCCCGGCTACCCCTCGAGCGCGGGTCAAGCCTGTCACTCCTCCAGGTGGTCCCCGAGGCCAGCCATCCTTCGGCCGACGAGCGTGGGGCCGCGGTCGCGCGTGCCCGGCGTGAGCTCGAGACCTTCGCGGAACGCCTGGCCCGGCGGGTGGGCGGCGGCGTGGAAATCTTCTCGTCGGTCGTCGTGGGCACGCCCTTCGAGGAGATCGTCCGACGCGCTCACGAGGACGCCGCCGAGGTGGTGCTGCTGGGCCGCCACGGCCTGCGCACCTTCGCCGACGCGCTCATCGGCTCGACCGCCGAGCGCGTCCTGCGCAAGGGCAGCACGCCGGCGCTGATCATCGACGGTCGGTCGGAGCGGCCCTACCGGCGCATCCTGCTGGCCGCCGACCTCTCGGAGACGTCGCGCGTGGCCGCCGCGCTGGCCCTGCGCGTGCTGCACGCGCACGACCCCGAGGTGCGCGTGATCCATGCCGACGATGGCAGGGCCTGGGACGTCACTTCGGGCATGCTCCGCTTCCTCGAGCCCTTCCAGGGCGCCGGCGTGCGCTGGGACGTCGTGGATCGGCGCGGCGATGCGCGCACGGTCATCCTGGAAGACGCTGCGGCGTGGAAACCCGACCTGCTGGTGCTGGGTACCCACGGCCGCTCGAAGGTGACGCAGCAGCTGCTCGGCAGCGTCGCGGACGCGGTGATCCGCGCAGCGCCCTGTGACGTGCTGGTGGCGCGCGCACCCGCCTGAGCGCGGGCAAGGTCGAAGGAGCTGGGCGCGCTCGTCGGCCCGGTCGGAGAAGCCTCTGACAGGCGGACCTCTGCCCGGGCAGCCCCTGCACTCGTGACGGTGGCGACCGCAGGACGCCAGGCACGCCAGCTCCGACGGACCCGGCCCGGAGATCAGCCGACTGGGCGCAGCGGAGCTGACGTCCCTGGCGTCCTGCCGTTCACGCGCCGGCCTGGTCGAGGCGCGGCACGGTCACGACGAAGGTGGCGCCTTCGCCGGCGCCGCCGCTGCTCACCGTCACCGTGCCACCGATGCGGACCAGCTCCTCGCGGCTCACGCCGACAAGGGCGAGGCCAGCTGACGCTCGACCAGGCCAGCGGCACGTCCGGGCAGGACGATGCGGAAGCGTGTGCCGTGCGGGTGCGCCGGTTCGGCGCTGATGCTACCGCCGTGGGCCTCGACGAACTGGCGCGCGATGGCCAGACCGAGGCCGGTACCGCGTTCCTTGGTGGTCGCGAACGCGGCGAAGACGTCGACGTCATCGGGCAGGCCGGGGCCGCTGTCCTGCACGGATAGCACCAGCCCGGTCGCGCCGTGAGCCTCGACGGCGATGGCCACGCAGCCGGGCCCATGGTCGATGGCCTCGAGCGCGTTGCGGACCACGTTGTCGAGCACGCGTCGAAGCTTGGCCACGTCGGCGCGCACGCGCGGCAGCGCCGGCGACACCGAGGTGCGCAGCTGGATGCCGCGCTGCGCGGCCTCGTACGACCAGGTGCGCAGCACGTCGCGCAGGAGCTCGCTCACCGATAGCTCGGCCAGCTCGAGCTTCTGGTCGCGCGTGAAGTTGCGGCAACCGTCGATCAGGTCGCGCAGGTCGACCAGCGATGCGTCCAGGTCGGCGAGCTCCTGGCGGAAGTCGCCCAGGAGCGCGCCCGGCTCGTGCTCCGCGGCATCCTGCAGCACCGAGATGATGAGCGTCGCGGCGCTGAGCGGGTTGTTGATGTCATGGATGACGCGCGCCACGATGGCGCCGATCTCGGCCAGGCGGCGCTTGCGCTCGGCCTCGGCCTCGAGCGTGCGCACGTGCCGCTCGGCCAGCCGTCGTTCGGTCAGATCCTGGGCCACCAGCATGAGACCAACGATGCGCTCGTCCGCGCGCACCGGGTGCGCGGTCCACAAGAGCACGCGCTCGCTGCCGTCGGCGGCGACGAAGTTGCACTCGGTCCAGCTGAGCGCCTGGCCGGCCAGCGCATGGCCCAGGTCGGCGAGCAGCGCGCCGGCCTTGCGCGCCAGGTAGGCAACATCGGCGAAGTTGTGGCCCATGACGTCCTCGCGGCGGAGGCCGAACATGATCTCGGCCTGCCGGTTGAAGTCCAGGATGCGCAGCTCGCCATCGAGGCGTGCCACCGCGCATGCGGCGGTGGCGAGCAGCACCTCGTAACGGTCGTCGCACCTCTCGACTTCGCGTGACCACATGGTCTTCCTCCCTACGTCTTCTCTGATGCAATTGCACGGCCAGCTAAAAACGGCGGACCGGCGTCGCGACCAGCTCGGGAGGGCGCAGACCTGGCGCTGGCCGTCCCCGCGGGCGCACGAATTGCGGGATCCGGGGCGCGAAAGCGGGCCTCGCGCTTGCAAGGCCTCTGCACCGAGGAGCAAACCATGCGAGCCAACGTATTTCGAGGAACGGGCAGCTTCGGCATCGAGAACGTCGCGATGCCGCGCGCCGGCGCCGGCGATGCCATCGTGCGCATGACCCTGACGACCATCTGCGGCACCGATCTGCACATCGTGCGCGGCGAGTACCCGGTCGCGCCTGGGCGCGTCATCGGTCACGAATTCGTGGGCGTGATCGAGGAGCTGGGCGCGGGAGTCACCGGGTACGAGGTCGGGCAGCGCGTGCTGGTCGGCGCCATCACGCCGTGCGGCCAGTGCGCTGCGTGCCTGTCGGGGAAGCCGTCGCAGTGCGGCCACGGCGACGGCTGGGAGGCCATCGGCGGCTGGCGCCTGGGCAACACCATCGACGGCGCGCAGGCCGAGTACGTGCGCGTGCCCTTCGCGCAGGCCAACCTGGCAAAGATTCCCGATGGCGTGAGCGACGAGCAAGTCGTGCTGCTGGCCGACATCGCGTCGACGGGGTTCTCGGGCGCCGAGTCGGGCGAGGTCAAGATTGGCGACAGCGTCGTGGTCTTCGCTCAGGGCCCCATCGGCCTGTGCGCGACCATCGGCGTGCGGCTCATGGGCGCGTCGCTGGTCATCGGGGGGGACGGCGACGAGCGCCGCCTGGCCATGTCCCGGCAAGTGGGCGCCGACGTCGCGCTCGATCATCGCAAGACCGACGTCGTGGCCGAGGTGAAGCGCCTGACCGGCGGCGGCGCCGACGTGGCCATCGAGGCCCTGGGCACGCAGGACACCTTCGAGGCGGCGCTTCGCTCGCTGCGCGCGGGCGGGACGCTGTCCAGCCTCGGCGTCTACTCGGGCAAGCTGCAGCTCCCCTACGACGCGTTCGCCGCGGGCCTGGGCGACTACCGGATCGTGACCACGCTATGCCCGGGCGGCAAGGAGCGCATGCGCCGGCTCATGAGCCTGGTGAAGGCCGCGCGCGTCGACCTGACGCCGTTCCTCACCCACAGCTTCCCGCTGGCGAAGATCCGCGAAGCCTACGAGCTGTTCGGCGCGCGCGGGGACGGGGTCATCAAGGTCGCCATCCGGCCGTGAGCCCCGCAGCGGAGGCGCGCGTGATCGGGGCGCACGCCGGCGCAAGGCTTGCGTGCTCGCCCCAGGGGACGGGTCGACGTGAGCAGGCACGGCCGATGCACCTTCCTGACGCATGGCCACCGCCAAGCTTCGCCTCCTAGCACTGCTGTTCTCGCTCACGCTCGCCTGCGGCGGCCCGCGCGGCGGCGTGCGTCTCGTCGCTGCGCCGCCTCCGCCACCTCCGGCGCAGGTGCAGCCTCGGCCCGGCCACGTCTACGTGGCGGGGCACTGGGACCTGGTCGACGACGCGTGGTCGTGGCGCGAGGGCTACTGGGTGCCGCAGCGGCCCGGCTTCAGCTGGGTCGACGGCGAGTGGATCGACGCGGGCGGCTACTGGCGCTGGCGTGCTGGTCACTGGGTGCCGCAGTCGGATCGCGGCAGTCCTGGCCTGTGAGTACGAGCGCCGCGGCCTGGCGCGGCAGCTGCAACCGGAGGAGCCATGAGGCGCACGTCGAGGTCATTTCTGGTCCTGGTCCTGCTTGCACCGGCTTGCGCCGCGCGCGTGCCGCACACTCAACCCGAGGACATGTCGGCCCAGGCGCACCGCGCCGAGGCTGCGCAGCACCTGGCCGAGGCTGAACGGGCCCGCCAGCGGATCCAGCAGCGCGACCACGGTCGCTACGAGGGCAGTGTGTCGCACACCCGCGACGGGTCCTCGTACAGTTACCGGTGGGACACCGAGCGCTGGATCCAGGAGGCCGAAGGCATCGAGCACCTGGCCGCGGCGCAGGCGCTCGAGCGCGAGTACGCCTTCGCCTGCGCGCTGATCCCGGAGGCGGAGCAGGGCGTCTCGGCCATCGAGGTCTTCATCGAGGGCGTGGATCGCGTCGGCGACCGCGCCGTGTCGATTCGCCTGGGCGCCGCCGCCGGTCCGCCCGAGCAGCTCGTGCACCGCCTGCGCTGCCATCGCGCGCGCATGGCCGTACTCGGGCTCGACGGGATGCGCGACTGCCCGCTGGCGGTGCGCGGGCTCGTGGTCACGGTGCGCGCGATTCCCGGCGGCATGGAGGTGCTCGTGGCGCCCAGGGACGTCGGCCTGCTGCCCGAGATCGAGCGCCGGGCGCGCGCGCTGCTCGCACGTGCGCGCTCCAACCACGATTGACATCGGTCAAGTCCGAGGATCGCAGGCCACTCCGCCTCTCGCCCAGCATCGAATTGACGAATGCCAATTAGTGAATGCCGACCTGCGGACACTGGGCCGCAGCGCGGTGAGTGGAGTCCCGGATCGCGCGTCGCGGACAGACGCGCGCCCGGTTCGCCCGCGTAGCTTCTTCGCCACCGGATCCGCGTGCTTTCGCCTCTCCCGTCACGCGAGCGTCACGCGCGGCACGCGCGTTGCTCAGGTGCACGAACGCGAACGGAAGTCTCGCATGGAGGCGAAATGCGTCGATTCGTTGCGATCCTCGGGCTCTTGATGGTGGTCAACTGGCTGGCCGCGCTGTCCGCGTGCAATGGCTACTACAGGTCAAGCGGAGCCGCCGATGGCGAGACCGACGGTGGCCCGGGAGCCGCTCCGCCACCCACGCCGCCGCCCGCCCCGCCGCCCAGCGCGGCCATCTACCGGCGCGGCTCCTTGCCGCCGCTCTTCCAGCTGACGCCGCGCAGCGAGTATGGCCGTCTGGCCCACGGCGGTGTGCAGATGAGCGATGCCGACTTCGAGTCGCCGGCGACCACGACCTCGACGTCGTCGAAGATCGACGAGATCGCCGCGATGATCGCGGCCGAGCACGGCACCACCATCGACCTCATCGGCAGCCCGGCCGACCGGCAGCGCGCCGATCTCGTGCCCTTCCGTGGCAATCCCTCTGACGTGAAGCACTTCAAGGACGGCGCGGTGGACAAGCTCTACGTGCCACTCGGCGGCCACCTCCCCCGACCCGGCAACGAGGTCGCGGTGGTGTCGCTCGCCGGCCAGGCGCAGGTGACCACCCGCGTGCGCGTGGGTGAACGTCCCCAGCGTGTGGCCATCCACCCGGCCGGGCTGGTCTTCGTGTGCAACCAGTTCTCCAACTACATCTCCATCATCGATCCGCGCACCGATCAGCTCCTCACGCGCGCCGGCGCGCCGGTCGAGGTCGCGACCGAGTACATGTGCTCCGACCTGCTGTTCGCGCCGACCACGCCCGCACAACCCGACGACGACCAGCAGTACCTGTTCGTGGCCAACCGCTGGCGTCACACCGTCTTGATGTACGAGATCCAGATCGAGCGCGATCCCCTGTCTGACCGCCCCATCGGCATCACGCAGGAGCTGGTGAAGGAGATCGCCGGCGTCGGGCAGAACCCCAATCGACTGGCCCTGAACGAGCAGCAGAATGGCCTGTACGCCGTCTCGGATCTGGGCGGCGAGATGGCGCGCATCGACCTGACCACGCGCGCGGTGACCCGGCGCATCTTCGCCGGCTCGCCCGCGCTCGACGTGGTGGTGATCGCCGACCAGGTGTTCGTGCCCACACTCATGCCCGATCGCGGCCTGCTCTCGCGCGACGAGGTGCAGAAGCCGCAACAGGTGCTGGCCGGCGTGGTGCGCATGCTGGGCGTGGACGGCCTCGAGCACGAGGTGCACCCGGGCGCGCTCTTCGACAGCACACGCAGCTACAACTTCGAGGACGTTCGCAATGGCCTCTTGCAGCTGCCCTTCACGTTCGACGGCGACAGCGTCTACTACACCGACGACGTCTCGTCCGAGCCCAACTTCGTGGCCGGGCAGAAGCTGCTCGCCGGCGCCATGCCGCAGGCGATCGTGCGCAACGCCGCGGGCACGCGCGTCTGGGTGGCGCTGTCGGGCTCGAAGCTGGTGCAGGAGCTGCGCGTCGACCCGGGCACGCGGCCGTTCTCGCTGACCGCGGTGGCGGGCGGGACCTTCGCCACCAGCGAGCGACCCTTCGCGCTTGCCCTCGACGAGGCGGCCAACCGGCTGTACGTGGCCACCTGGGGGGGCGAGATGCTCGAGATCTTCGATCTGGGCAGTCGCCAGCGGCTCGCGCAGCTCGACCTCGGCTACGCCCAGCCTCGCTATCCCGCCACCAACGTCGAGCGGGGCGAGCTGCTCTTCTACGACGCGAGCTGGCCGAACAACCAGCACAAGACGTGCGCGCTCTGCCATGTGTCCGATCTGTCCGCCGACGGCGTGGGCTTCTCCAACGGCGCGACGGCGCCCACGCTCTACCACCAGGTCAAGCCCAACCACAACCTGATGACCACCGGGTCGTACTTCTGGAATGGCGGCTTCTCCGACGGCGACTACACCTCGCTGGCGTTCGGGGCGCAGACGCGCACCAACTGCGAGCTGATCGCCTTCGCGCTCATCGAGGGCCCGAGCTCCAACCCGGCCACACGCATCGGTGATCCCAACAACCGCTTCACCGACGGCAACGTGGCCGACTGCCGGCCGCAGCCCGCCGGCCCCGACCGACTGCCGCGCAACTTCGCCCAGATCCAGGCGCGCATCGGCTTGCAGAAGGTCGTGCGCCAGCAGCGCATCGAGGCGGCCGCGGGGTTTCCTCTGGCCGACGTGTCGCGCCTCATCGACTTCTATTCGGTCTCCGAGCTGCGTCTTCCGCCCAACCCGATGGCCCACCTCGAGCAGTGGGGTGAGCTCGACTCGGTTACCAAGAGCAAGCTGGCACGCGGCCGGGCGCTCTTCGACCAGGCGCTGTGTTCCAGCTGCCACGACCCGCTCAATGCCTACTCGCCCTTCACCGACAACCTCGACCACGGTCCGGGCGCCGACTGGGTAGAACGCTTCATCAGCAAGTACCAGAACGATCCGCGCGTCCAGCAATCGCTTGGCGTGCTCCCGCAGAAGTTCCTCGACGGCGTCTCGAACTCCACGCCTGACAGCGCGCCCAACGTCATCGTCGATCCGCTGGACTACTTCGTGCCGGTCTGCTTCGACGTGAGCAACTGCCTGCAATTCGACGACCCGCTCTCGGTCATCGGCAACTTCACCGAGGAGAGCCGGCGGCTCGGCCTGCTCATCGCCATCAACCTGGCCGACAAGGATCGGCAGTTTGTGCCGGGCAACGTGCGCGGTCAGGCCAAGATCAACACGCCGTCCTTGCGCGGAGTGTGGACGCAGCCCGCGCTCCTGCACCATGGCTATGCCCACCACATCAGCGAGGCCATCTTGCCGCCCGGTCATCCCGCCCTCGCGCCGGGCGAGATCGGCTACGCGGTATCGAATTCGGGCAGCTTCGACGTGCACGGCGTGACGTCCAACATGAGCGTGGAGGACGTCGAGGCACTGGTGATGTACGTACTGTCCATCGAGTGACCGACGATCAGGATGTCCTTCTCGGGCGCCAGGGCCGACCTCCTTGTGCCCCAGGACGAAGTCTCACGGCGCAGACGAGGTGCCAGGGCCAGGCAGAAGCCGCTGCGCACGCGCGAGGATGTCCTGCGCCGCCCCGTCGTCATCCGACCGGATCGTCACCGCAAAGCCGTTGCCGGTCGAGGTCACTCGCGCCTGGGCGCCGTTGGGGGCGAGCGGGCAGGTCGGCATCTCGGGAACCACGTGGCCCAGCGAGGCGTTGCGCGCGAGGTGGCAGTCCACTTCCCGCTGCAGCCACTCGGCCGTCATGCCGGGAACGGCGCGAAATGTCACGATCGCTCCGGCCGTCCGCTTGTGGCGCGCCTTGGGCGGGCCGGAATCCTCCCTGAGCGGCCGCACGCTGGCGATTTCCTCGACGTGGTCGAACGGGCTCATGTCCCGGTCTTCCATCGAGATGCCGGCGCACGCCCGCGCCTCGGCCTCGCGGAGGGCCGCGGAGGCGGCCCGATGCTCGGTCGCCAGGCGCCGATGTTCCTTGGCCTGCTCGAGGTGCGTCTCGGTCGGATTCGCGACCGAGGTCCAACAGATGCCACCGATGTCGAGGCGGGCCGTGCCGCCGACACGAGCTCGGCAGTGGTCCCGTCGGGTGACCGCGTCCGGATCGTATCGAGCTTCGTGCTGCTCGCCCATGTTCGCGTGCGCTTCGGCCTCGTGCTCGTGCTGCGCCGCGCTCATATCGTGAGGCCTGGTACCGGGCGAGGTCGTTCCGCAAGCCGCCAGAGCCAGGCCGAGAATCGAGGAGAACCAGAGTGAGCGAGCCATGGCCCACCGTCCTTTCGTATCGTCATGCGCGATCCGAGTCGCGCCGATCCTGAGTTCAGCAAGTGGCGTGCCGGCTCGCAGGCCCGAATGGACCGCCGCAAGATGCGAGCGCGCGCAGGCTTTGCGGGGGAGCGGCCCCCGAGCGCACTCCTTGCGTGTCAAGTAACCCCGCGAACGGACGGTGCTGATCACCGTGCGCGCGCCCATCGCGGGCACGGTGCTGGAGAAGAAGGCCGTGCAGGGTCACTACGTCGGTCCCGACACGATGCTGTACCTGCTCGCCGACCTGATGGTCGTGTACCTGGAGCAGGCGTACGAACGCTGGCGCGGGGAGGGGCGCCTGCGCACCACGCAGGACCTGATCGCCTGTGCGCTCGACGGCGCGGTGCTGCGCGTGCGGCCGTTGCTCATGACCGTGGGCATGAACCTGGTTGGCCTCGCGCCGGTCATGACTGATTTCCTTGACGACGATGACACTCCTCATCATCCCGGTGGCGTACGTGAGCCTGCGGAGCGTGACGCTGCGGCGTGAGCTCAGGCACCCGGCCAGCACCCCTGCCGTGGAGCCCAGCGTGGGCGAACGCACTGCCGCTCAGTGAGCGTGCTGGCTACGTGCGCCGGACGAGTGGTGCCGGCAGTCGCAGCGAACCATCTCGTGACCTTTGCCCGGATTCGTCTTCTCGACTGCGCACTGGCGCAGAGCGCCTGCCTGTTGGGGTGAGGACGCGAGTGAGCGTCCGCGCCTCCACTTCTAGCGAGCCTTTTCCACCGTCTCGCCCTCGGCGAACTTCGTGCCCACGGGGAAGCTCACCACCGAATAGTGGCTGTCGAGCACCTCCGTGACCGTGCCGTCGCCGAGGTAGACCTTCTCGCACGTGACGCGCTTGGAGCCGCCCGTCGAGCACTGGTTGTTGTAGAGGCGGACATGGTCGCCCAGGGCGACCTCTCCATTGCCCATGCAAACGTGCGCGGTCTGGTCATTGATCTTCATGACCACCGAGCCACGCATCGCGGCATGGTTGCCGGCGCAACCGGCGGTGAGAGTGAGAGCGAAGAGGGTGGAGACGAGCTTGTTGGTCATCATGCCCTCCCGTTCGAGCAAGCGAGATGCCAAACCGTGAGTGACAGTGGCTCCCGCGGTCACTCCGTGATCCCCGGACCGCGATCGCCAGGATCCAGAGTCGTCGCCCGCATTTGCCGACGGTCACATGCCAGAAACATGCTCGGCGGTGTGTCGAGCGACGTAGCGCGAGACGCAGAGTTTGCGTCCCGCGCGAGGCGGGGTGCAGCGTGTGCGCGCGAGCGGCCTGCCTGGATCATGCGACTTGCCTCGGGACGTTGCCGGTCAGGGTGCACACGAAGCGCATCGCCTTGCTGGCACGGCGGATGCTTTACTCCGTAGGCGGAGGCGCCCGTAAGATGGCGGCCGAGCCGGGAGGCGTCCATGGTCGACACACGCACGAGACGGCTCCGACCCAAGGCAGGCCTGCCGCGCGGCATCGCGCTGCTGCGTGATCCGTTCCTCAACAAGGGGACCGCGTTCACCGAGGAGGAGCGCGACCTGCTGGGGCTGCGCGGGCTGGTGCCGCCCCATCTTTTCACGATGGACGAGCAGGTCGCACGCGTGATGGAGAACTACCGGCGCCTGGAGAGCGACCTCGAGCGCTACATCCACCTCACCAACCTGCAGGATCGCAACGAGACACTCTTCTATCGCGTGCTCACCGATCACCTCGAAGAGATGATGCCGATCATCTACACGCCGACGGTGGGTCTGGCATGCCAGACCTTCAGCCACCTGTTCCGGCGCACGCGCGGGCTCTACATCAGCCACGACGATCGCGGCCAGGTCGCCGAGGCGCTGCGCAAGTGGCCGCAGCCGGATCCACGCGTGATCGTCGTGACCGACGGCGAACGGATCCTTGGGCTGGGCGATCAGGGCGTCGGGGGCATGGGCATCCCCATCGGCAAGCTGTCGCTCTACACCGCCTGCGCCGGCATCCATCCGGCGCAGTGCCTGCCGATCATGCTCGACGTGGGCACCGACAACGAGGCCCTGCTCTCCGACCCGCTCTACATGGGCCTGCGCCACCGTCGGGTGCGCGGCAAGGACTTCGACGACTTGGTCGCCGAGCTGATCACCGGGGCGTGCGAGCTGTGGCCCAAGGTCATGGTGCAGTTCGAGGACTTCGCCAACACCACGGCGTTCCACCTGCTGGAGCACTGGCGCACACGCGCCTGCACCTTCAACGACGACATCCAGGGCACCGCGGCGGTCGCGCTCGCGGGCCTCTACTCGGCGCTGCGCATCACCGGGCTGCCGCTCGCCGAGCAGCGCATCCTGTTCCTCGGCGCGGGCGAGGCTGGCACCGGCATCGCCGACCTCATCGTCTCGGCCATGGTCGACGAGGGCGCGACGCTCGAGAGCGCGCGCCGGCGCTGCTGGTTCTTCGACTCCAAGGGGCTCGTGGTCGAGAGCCGCGATCACCTGGCGCAGCACAAGCTCCGTTACGCACTCCCACATGCGCCCATCGGTGACCTGGTCGGCGCGATCGAGGCGCTGGCACCCACGGCGCTGATCGGCGTGTCGACGATCCCGAAGGCATTCGATCGTCGCGTGATCGAGACGATGGCGCGTCTCAACCAGCGGCCCATCGTCTTCGCGCTGTCCAACCCGACGTCCAGGTCGGAGTGCAGCGCCGAGGAGGCCTACACCTGGTCGAACGGCAAGGCGATCTTCGCCAGCGGCAGCCCGTTCCCGCCCTTCACCTTCCAGGGCAAGACGTTCGTCTCGGGTCAGGGCAACAACTCCTACATCTTCCCCGGCGTCGGCCTGGGCGTGATCGCCAGCTGTGCTACCCGCATCACCGACCGGATGTTTGCCCGGGCGGCGCGATCGCTCGCCGAGCAGACCTCGCAGGCCGACCTGGACATGGGGCGGATCTACCCCTCGCTGGCGCGGATCCGCGAGGTCTCCGCGCACCTCTCCGTCGCGGTCGCCGAGGTCGCGTTCGACGATGGCCTGGCAGGGGTGCCGCGGCCCGACGACGTCCTGGCACTGGTGCGCTCGCAGGTGTGGACGCCGAAGTACGAGAGCTATCTCGACCTGGCGTGACACCGAGCGTGTCCCGTCGGCCCCCGCCCGGCAAGGTGGCGAAAGGGACGCCTCAACGGCTGGTGTCCGCGGCATCGATATCGCCATGTGCAACCTCGAGGCCATGGCGAGCCTGCGCCCCGAGAGCGCTCAGGTGCGCGGCGCGCGCAGGCCTTGCGCGCAGACGCGCCTCGCGACGCAATCCATGCGTGCGTTCGGTCGCCTGGCGCTCGCCTGAATGGAATGCACCTTGCCTGTGAAAGGTCGCGAGAGGTGACGTCCATGCAGACCAGCGTTGGAAGATCGCATGGGGCTTGCTGGGGCTCATCCCGGTGATGACCGCCGTGGCGGGCACGTGTCCGATCTACTCGCTGACAGGTTTCCAGACCTGCTCCACGGGCGGGCGCCCGAACGGCGCGCGTGGTCGGCAGGCGAGATGCATTACCGGGCGGTCATGCTCGACTACCGACGCGAACCGTTCAGGATCTTCTTTCCGCTCGGCTTGATCATGGGCGGGACCGGGATGTTGCCGTGGGTTCTCTTCGGCAGCGGATACTCGCACGCGTGGCCCGGACTGGCGCACTCCCTCATCATGACCCAGGGCTTCCTGGTGGCGCTGGCCGTGGGCTTCCTCGGGACCATGCTGCCTCGACGCACGCGTTCGGCGCCGCTCTCGGGGCTCGAGCTGGCGGTGCTGGCGGCAGCGCTCGTCGCCGTGCCGGTGGCAGCCTATCGGGGATTTGTGTCACTCGCGGAGGCCGCCTTCCTTACCGTCCTCGTGACGCTGGCCCAGTACGTGGGGCGAGCGCTGCAGCGCGGCGCGACCACCGCTCCTCGGCGACCACCGCCGTCCTTCGTGTTGCTGCCGCTCGGGGTGCTCCTCGGAGCCACTGGCGCGCTCCTGATCATCCTCGCGGATCTCGGCATGGCCAGAACCTGGGCGTTCTTGCTCGGCAGGCAGCTGGCGCAGCAGGGGCTCATGCTCGGCCTCCTGCTCGCCCTCGTGCCCATGCTCGCGCCCATCATCGCGCACGGTTCGGCCCCCGAGCCAGACGCGCACGACGCGGCTCGCGCTCGTGCCTGGCACCTGCTCGCCGGGCTGGCGTTCGCCGCCAGCTTTCCCCTCGAGCTCTTCGGCTCGCAGCGCGCCGGGCTGCTGCTGCGCGGATTGGTATGTGGCGTGGAGCTGGTGGTCGCGGGCGGCTTGTGGCGCATGGGCACGAAGTCTGGCCTGCACCGCTGGCTGTTTCGCCTGGCGCTCTGGGCGGTGCCACTCGGGCTGCTCGCCGCCGGGATGGTTCCCGAGCGTCGCGTCCAGCTCTCGCACGTCACCTACGTCGGCGGGCTCTCACTCGTGGCGTTCGCCGTGGCGGCCCACGTGACGATGCTTCACACCGGCGCGGAGGCGCTGGCCGAGCGACGCCCGCTGCTGGTCGTGCTCGCGGGCCTGCTCACGGTGAGCGCCGGGCTCGTCCGCGTGGGAGCCGAAGGAGCACCGGAGCACTACCTCGGTGCGCTGACCCTGGCGGCGGTGCTCTGGCTCGCGGCTGCGGCGATGTGGGCCGCCTTCCTGGTGCCCCGCTTGCTCGCGAGGCGTGCGTCGTGAGCAAGCCCCTGTCCCTGCCCGCCGAGCACGGCGCTTACATCACTGCGGCCGGCGCAGGCGTCACGGCCGCGATGATCGCGCCCCAATCGTTGGTGGCGCTTCTCGTCGGGCTCGCCGTCCTGGCTGCCTTCCTTGCGCGCGGTGTCGTCGACCGACTCGCGGTCGGGAAGCCGCTCGCGCGCTGGGACGGCCCGTGGCTGGTGTCGCTCGGGCTGGCCGCTTCCACGCCAGCGCTCGTGCTCGGCCCGCGCGAGGCCATCGCCACGCTCGTGCTCGCACTGGGACTGGTGGGCGCGTCGGTGTGGGCCAGGCGAGCGCGGCGACACCGCGACGCGCGCGTCGAGGCCGCGGGCATGGCGGTCCTCGGGGCCAGCGCGGGCTGGGTGGCCCTGGTCGCGGGGGCGTCCGAGCTCGATTCCATCTGTGTGGGACTCGTGCTGGGTGCCCACGCCGGCCTCGCGGTGCCACTCGTGCGCACCGAGCTGCGCAAGCGCGAGCTCGGAGAAGCGGGGCGCGCGGAGTTGCTCACGCTCGGCGTGGTGCTCGGCATCGCGCTCGCCACCGCGGCGCTCGGACGCCCGCTCGTGGCCCTGGCACTCCTGCCCCGCGCCGCTCAGGCCTGTGTCCGCCGGATGCGCACCCCACGTATGAAGCGTCCGCCGGCGTACCTCGTGGGCGTGCGCGAGAGCGTGGAGCTCGTACTGGCGGCAGGAGCGCTGGCGGCAGCGCTGTAGCGCCCCCGCTTCGATCAGGCAGCCTGGCCACGCGGGCGCCGTGGCTGACCCGCTGTCGAGTCGTCACGGTGCTCGCAAGGCAGCGGGTGCATGTCCTCCAGAATCTAGCGGCCGCTTCTCGCGGCTCGCCGCCGCACCTTGTGGACGTCACCGAGCTGGCGGGCGTCCGCGGCCTGGACGCCGTCATCGTCACTGAGGAGCCCAAGCGCAAGCAGTTGGCGGGTGAGCTTGCAACCGACGCAGGCGGAGCGCCTCAAGAACGGTTCTTGGCTGCGCGGCTAGGATGGCCTCGCGCGCCCTGCGCCGGAGGCCAGGCAGGCCGCGGAGGTGGTCGGCCGTGACCGGGCGGGGCGAGGGAGGCACGTCGGCATTGTCGCCGACCGTGAGTGTCCGGTCAGCTGGGCTGGTGGCGCGGTGGGCGATGATGAGCGGAGGGAACCAGATCAGAAGAACCGATAGGCGAAACGCGCGCAGGCTTCCCCGACCAACGGTCGACTAGCGGACCAACCCGCGTTCGCGGCGCTTAGCAACCCTGCGCGGCGTTATGTAGTGGATTTGCATGGAGTAGTTTCTCACCTTGCGTGACGACACGGTGGGGTCACACGCGCTTCGAGGCTCCGAACGCGGACGCCGGCCGTTCGCGGCCGTTCACGACGACCTGGTACGAAAGCCCGAGTTCCTCCATGAGGAAGGCCATCGAGTCAGTGCCATAGCTGTCGCCTACGTCGAGCAAGAGGGCGGTCTCGATCGAGTCCACCTGGCCTACCCTGTCGGCCGCGATGCGCGCGAGCACACTCGAGATGCCCGGTTCGATGCCGGCGGCGAGGACAACCCGCGCGCCGGTTCGCCGCGCTTCCGCGTCGAGCGCTTGAACGTCCGGCCAAGCCATCCACGGTGGCGCGATGCTGGTGTACGCGAGGCCGCGGCTAACCACCGCACGCAGGAGGTTCGGTTCTCGCTGGCGCGCGCAGGCGACCACGAGCCCGACGCCATCCAGCGACGCATCGATGGAGGCGGGAACATCGAGGTCGATGTGCCGTGCTCGCGGTCCCGGTGCGTGATCCGGGTGGCGTCCGGCCACGACGATCCGGGCCGCGTGCTCCGCGCCGAGCAGCGTCGCCAGTCTGCGCCCGACTTCACCGTAACCACCGACGATCAGAATGTCCTGGCCATGCGCCATGGCTTGACTGGGCGAGTGGTTCGCCGGCCTCACTGCGCTGCGGCGGCGCCAGCGACGGGCAGGATGCGCTGCGCGCGGTTGAGGATGTCCCGCGCGGTGTCGTCATCGTCGGAGCGGATCGTCACCGTGAAGCCGTTGCCCGTCGAGGCAACCCGAGCGGTTGCGCCTCGCGGAACGAGAGGGCAGTTCGGCATCTCGGGAACCACATGGCCGAGCGAGGCGTTGCGGGCCAGATGGCAGTCCACCTCGCGCTGCAACCACTCGGCAGTCATGCCCGGAACGGCGCGAAACGTGATGATCGCTCCTGCTGTTCTCTGCGTGGGTGCCTTGGGCGAGCCATGAGGCTCGGTGAACGGCTGAACATTCGCGATGTCCTCCACGTGCTCGAACGGGCTCATGTCGCGATCCTCGACGGAGATGCCGGCGCAGGCTTGCGCTTCGGCCTCGAGCAGCGCGGTGGAGGCTGCACGATGCTCGGCGGCGTGGCGCCGGTGCTCCTTGGCCTGTTCGAGGTGCGCCTCGGTCGGATTGGTGACCGAGGTCCAGCAGATGCCGCCTATGTCGACGCGCGCTGTGCCGCTGATGCGACCACCGCAGTTCCTTCGCTTCTCGACCGCGTTCGGATCGTATTGCTCCTGGTGTTGCTCGGCCATGTTCGCGTGCTCTTCCGCTTCGTGCTGGTGCTGCATCGCGCTCATGTCGTGGGGCTTGGCGCCGGGCGTGGTGGTCCCGCAGGCCGCCAGCGCCAGACCGAGAATGGATGAAAACCAGAGTGAACGAGACATGGCCGGTCGTCCTTTCGCAATGCCGCGGCGAAGCGACACACGCCAGCGAAGGAATCCGCTGCCGTTGCGCTCCTTCCCTCGACACAGTTCGAGGCCTGCACGCGCCGCGCCACCTGTTCGACAGCGGCCCAGGTCGCGCTCCGATATCCGCGCAAGGGGGTTCAACGCTCGGCCCGGGTGCAGGCCTTGCACCTACGAGGGGAAGGACTCGCGACAAATGGAAACGCACACGAATGTCGACAAGGAGACCGCGGCCCCCGGGCGACGGTGGCTGGGGTTGGCGATGCTCGCCGTGGGCTTGCTCGCGACAGGCACGGGTGTGTACTTCATGGTCCTGCGTCCGCCACTACTTCCCGAAGACCTTCGTTTCGCCGGCGTCAGCGCCGCCGAGATTCCCCGCGGTCTCCTGCGCTGGCTCGCCGTCGTGTTCCGAACCTGGGGCGGCTTCATGCTGGGCTTTGGACTGTGCATCCTGGGCCAGGCGGCCCATTGCCTTTCGCATCGGCCCATGTGGCTGCAGCTCGGAACGGGTCTGGGACTGGTAACGGCCTTCGGATCATTCCTGGTGAGCAACATCCAGCTGCGCTCGGCCTTCATCTGGTTCGTCGCGTTCTCATTCGTGGCTGCGGTGATGGCCGCGGTGCTGCTCCTGCGGCGAGACGCCTTGGCACCCGCCGGCACTCCTCGAAGCGACGCTCGGCTGCCGTAACCGCTGCTCATCGCCGGCCGCGGCGCTCCCGGCACAACCGTCCCGGGTGCGCGTCGCAGATTGCGACGTGCGCCAGGATCGCTCGTTCATTCCGGTCGCAGTCGTGGCGGACTCGACCGCCAGCGGCGAGGGAGCGCGCAATTCGTGCGTGCACGCGCTTCCAGCGCGCATGTCGTGCGTGCTCGACGGTTAGCCTTCCATCTTGAGTGTCCGCAGATGCAAAAGTGCCTTCCGCTTCCGGCGCGCCTACGTCGGGCCGCGAGCCAAGTACGCCACACGAAAGGATTGCCTGGAGGCCTCGCTATCCAGTGACCGCCGCGGTCACAGTGTGACCCTTGCAGATTCGATACCGACGACAGTAGCTCCGACGCAAGGAGTGCGCGCGCTGCTGCTCCTGGGGCCGTTAGTGGCGGCACGGCACTGGCAACTACAGAGTCGCATGTTGCCGATGGAACCGCCGGTGGCCGGGCTCTCCACCGTTCAGGCACGCGAGCGACTCGCACTCGACGGCCCGAACGAGATCCAGCGCGCGAAGGCCATTCCTTGGTGGCAGGCGTTCCTGGAGCAGTTCCGCGGCGTGATGATCTGGCTGCTCATCGGCGCCTGCGTCGTGGCCGTCGCCGTCGGAGAAGGCTCGGATGCCATCGCCATCGCCGCCATCGTGGTGATCAACGCCTTCGTCGGGTACTTCCAGGAGCGCCGCGCCGAGCGCGCCGTGCTTGCCCTGCGGGCGATGACGGCGCCGCGGGCCACCGTGCTCCGGGACGGCCACGCGGTCGTCGTGTCCGCTGCCGAGGTGGTCGCAGGTGACGTCCTCCTGCTGGAGGCGGGCGACATCGTCGCCGCCGACGCGAGGCTCGTCGAGGCCCATTCACTCTCGACCGGTGAAGCGGCGCTGACCGGTGAGAGCCTGCCGGTGGAGAAGCAGGTCGAGGCCGACGCGCCCGAGGCCCCGCTCGCGGAGCGCGCCGGCCACGTGTTCATGGGCACTATCGTGGCCGCCGGCACCGCGCGGGCGCTGGTCGAGAGCACCGGCATGCGAACGGAGCTGGGCAAGATCGCTCATCTGATCGACAGCGCCGAGATCGAGGAGACTCCGCTCCAGCGCCGGCTCGAGCAGCTGGCCAGGATGCTGGTGGTGCTCTGTCTCGGCATCGTCGCCGTGGTCGCGCTGCTGGGCTTCCTGCGCGGGCTGGCCTGGATCGACGTCCTCCTCTCGGCGGTATCCCTGGCGGTGGCCGCGGTGCCCGAGGGCCTGGCCGCCATCGTCACCGTCGCGCTGGCGATCGGCGTGCAGCGCATGGCAGCACGCCATGTGCTGGTCAGGCGGCTTCCCGCGGTCGAGACCCTCGGCTGCGCCACGGTGATCTGCACCGACAAGACCGGAACGCTCACCACCGGCGTCATGACCGCGCGTGAGATCTGGGGACGCGATCACGACGCCGTGCTGCGCGCTGGAGCCGCCTGCTCCGACGCCGAGCTGGGCGCCACTGGTACCAGCGGGGCGGGCGACCCCACCGAGCTGGCGATCCTCGCCGAGGCACGCGCGCGCGGCATCGAGCGGGCAGAGATCGAGCAGGCACGCCCGCGGGTGGCGGTGACCCCGTTCGACTCGCAGCGCAAGCGCATGTCCGTACTTCGCGCCGACGGCAAGCTGTACGTGAAAGGGGCCGTCGATGTGCTCGTGCCCCTGTGCCGCAGCGGCACCGATGGAGCGCTCGATTCGAACGCCGAGATGGCGCGGCGTGGTCTGCGCGTGCTGGCGGTGGCCACGGGCGATGGCGCCGAGGAGCGCGATCTGACCCTCGTCGGGCTGGTTGGCCTGGCCGACCCACCGCGCAGCGAGGCCATCGAGGCCATCGCGAACGCGCGTGCCGCCGGGATCAAGACGATCATGATCACCGGCGACCACCCGGTGACGGCCGCCGCGATCGCCCGCGAGCTGGGCCTCTTGCGTCCCGGCGACGACGCCAGCGAGCTCGTGCACGCCCGCGCCACCGCGGAGGACAAGATCCACATCGTCCGCGCGCTCAAGCAGAAGGGCGAGATCGTCGCCATGACCGGCGACGGCGTGAACGACGCCCCGGCGCTGCGCGAGGCGCACATCGGCATCGCCATGGGCAAGGGCGGCACCGAGGTCACGCGTGAGGCCTCGGCGATGATCCTGACCGACGACAACTACAGCAGCATCGTGGCCGCGGTGCGCGAGGGTCGCGGGATCTACGAGAACATCCGCAAGACCGTGGTCTACCTGCTCGCGGGCAACACCAGCGAGCTCCTGGTGATGCTGGGCGCGTCGCTCGCCGGCTGGCCGCTGCCGCTCTTGCCGCTGCAGCTCCTGTGGATCAACCTGGTCACCGACGGCCTGCCCGCGCTGGCGCTGGTCATGGATCCGGCCCCGCCCGATGCGCTCGCGCACCCGCCGCGCTCGCCGGTCGAGCCGATCCTGGGGCGGCGGCAATGGACCAAAGTCGTGCTCACCGGGCTGCTCGAGGCGAGCGTGACCCTGGCCGTCTTCGGCTGGGCCTTGCGTTCGCGCGACGTGGCGGAGGCGCGCAACCTGGCGTTCTCGACGCTCGTCTTCGGCGAGCTCTTCCGCGCCTTCGCGGCGCGCAGCGACACCAAGCTCTTCTGGGAGGTCGGCGCGTTCTCCAACTGGACCCTGCTCGGAATCGTCTTCGCATCCGTGGCAGTGCAGATCGGAATCCACCACATTCCCGCCACGCAGCGGCTGTTCGGGTTGGGCGACCTGCCGCTCGCGGATTGCGGCCTGACCCTGCTGCTCGGGCTCATCCCGGTGTCGGCGCTCGAGCTCGCCAAGCTGGCGCGACGCTTCTGGACCGGATGGCCCCGCCGACGACACGCAGAGGTGACCGCATGAACTTGATGATCCTGACCGTCGCAATCTACTTCGCGCCGCCGGAGCCGCTCGAGCTGCCGCGCCTGCTCGACGAGGTGGCGGCGCACGCCCCGGCCGTGCGCGTCAGGGCCGCCGACGTCGACGTCGCACGGACACGCGTCGGCCTGGCTGGCGCCTGGGAGGATCCAACGCTCTCGATCATGAGCGAGTCCATTCCGTTGCCGGGCGGCGCGATGGGCGACCCGACGATGATCTCGTACCGCTTCTCGCAGCCCCTCAACCTGTTCGGACGGCGCGGCGCGGCCAAGCAGGCGGCCGCCGCCGGCGTAGGCATCCGGCAGGCGCAGCTGGCGCGTTCGCAGTGGGACGCGCGCGCGCAGGCGGTCGGCCTCTTCTACGAGCTGTGGATGAATGGCGAGATGGCCAGGCTTATCGACGAGCAGATTGTCCTGCTGCAACGCATGCGAGAGGCCGGGCTCTCTCGGGTGCGCGCCGGCATGCAGATGGGCCACCACGACGTGCTCCGCGCCGAGGCCGAGATCGAACGAATGAAGGCCGAGCGGGCCTCGCTCGACGACGAGCGCGCCGCCATGGCGGCCATGTTGAACGCGCTGCGCGGACGTCCGCAGGACGAGCTCATCGGCGAGCCGCGCTTACCCGCGCGTTCGCCGCTGCCGCCCTTGCAGGCCGTGCTCGGCCGCAGCGGCTCGAACCCCGAGCTCCTCGGCGCGCGCGCGATGAGCCGCAGCGCGCAGGCCGACCGCACCCTGGTCGGGAAGATGTACCTGCCCATGGTCATGGTCGAGGCCGAGTACGAGCAGAAGCTCGACGGCATGCCCGACGGGCTGGGCTTCTCGCTCGTACTGACGGTGCCGCTGTGGTGGCACGACCGGCAGGACCGCGAGGTCGACATGGCGGACGCGATGGTCACTGCTGCCGACCGTGACGTGGAGGCCATGCAAACGATGGCGGAAGCGGATCTGCGCATGGCCTGGAGCCGGGCGCGTGCCGCGGAGCGCCGGCTCGAAGCACTCGAAGCGTCGGCGATCCCGCGCATGGAAGAGACCATCAAGTCGTCCGAGGCCGCCTACCAGGCGGGCAACGGCGACTTCCTGTCCCTGCTGGAAGCCTCGATGGCGCTGCAGGAGCTGCGCATGGAGCGGCTGCGCGCCATCGTCGGCGCGGGCGCGGCCCGCTTCGAGCTGGCGCGAGTCTCGGGTGCGGCCCTCGAGGAGGTGAAGCCATGAACCGGTACACGAAGCCTGCCGCGCTGCTCGCTGTCGCCCTGCTGGGCGGATGCGACCGTAGCAAGAGCTCCGGGCAGGCAGAGCATACGGAGCACACCGGTGTCGCGGCCCCCGCGATCGCTGCCCCCGCGGCCGCGCCGATGGCCATGGACATGCCGATGTTCGACGCGGGCGCCGGTTCCGTGCCCGAGGGTTACGCGGAGGTCACCCTCGCCACGGATCGCCAGCAGCTCCTGGGCGTGAAGACGGCCCTCGCCGAGCGCCGGGCGTTGGGCGGCGCGATCCGGGCGACGGCGATCCTCCAGGCGGATGAGCAACGCATCGCGCATGTCCATTCGAAGCTCATGGGCTGGATCCAGGAGCTCTACGTCGACTCGGTGGGCCAGAAGGTCGCCAAGGGCCAGCCGCTCTACAGCATCTACTCGCAGGATCTGCTGGTGGCTGAGGAGGAGTTCTTGCGCGCGCGCCAGTTCAACGCCGACCTGGCCGCGGCCTCCCGCCAGCGCCTCGCTCTCTGGGACATACCCGAGGATCAGATCGCCGCGATCGAGAAGTCGGGCAAGCCGCTCAAGGCGGTGATCGTGCGCGCGCCGATCGCCGGGACCGTGCTGGAGAAGAACGCGGTCAAGGGCCACTACGTCGGCCCGGAGACGATGCTCTACCTGCTCGCCGACCTGTCGCAGATCTGGATCGTCGCCGAGGTCTACGAGTACGAGCTGGGCCGGCTGGATCGCGCCGGCACGGCCCGCATCACCGTCGAGGGCCTGAGCGCGCCGCTCACCGGGGCCATCGACTACGTCTACCCGACCGTCGATGCGACGAGCCGCACCGTGAAGGTGCGCATCGTCGTCGCCAACCCGCGCGGCGAGCTGCGCCCGGGCAACTTCGCCACCGTGGAGCTGCCCGTGATCGCCGGCGACGTGGTCCAGGTACCCGAGGAAGCGGTGATCGACACCGGCACGCACCAGGTGGTGTACCTGGCCCTCGGTGACGGGCACTTCAAGCCGGTCGAGGTGAGGCTCGGCGGCCGCGCCGACGGCAAGGTGGAGATTCTCGACGGCGTGAAGGAGGGCGTCGCGGTCGTCGTCAGTGCGCAGTTCCTGCTCGACAGCGAGAGTCGCATGCGCGGCGGCGGCAAGGCCTCCGGCAGCGGCCACGGGAGTCACTGATGTTCGAGCGCATGGTCGAGTGGTGCGCGCGCCACAAGGGCCTCATGCTGGTCGTGGCGTTCCTCATCGCCAGTGGCGGCGTGATGGCGCTCAGGCGCAGCACCATCGACGCGATTCCGGATCTGACCGACACGCAGGTGATCGTCTGGACCGAGTGGATGGGCCGTGGGCCGCAGCTGGTCGAGGATCAGGTCACGTACCCGCTGGTCACCAGCTTCATCTCGGCCCCGCAGGTGAAGTCGGTGCGCGGCTTCTCCATGTTCGGGATGAGCTTCGTCTACATCATCTTCGACGACGGCACCGATCCCTACTGGGCGCGCAGCCGCGTGCTCGAGTACCTGGCCAAGGTGCAGGGCAAGTTGCCGACGGGGGTCACGCCCACGCTCGGCCCTGACGCGACCGGCTCGGGTTGGGTCTTCGAGTACGTGCTCACCGACAAGACGGGCAAGCACGACCTGCAGGAGCTGCGTGCCTTCCAGGATTTCACCTTGCGCTACCAGCTGGCGCAAGTGCCCGGCGTCGCCGAGGTCGCCTCGGTTGGCGGGTACGAGAAGCAGTACCAGATCGTCCTCGATCCGGCGCGCCTGGCCGCCTTCGACGTCTCGGTCGCCGAGGTGGTCGAGGCCGCGCGCATGAGCAACGGCGACGTCGGCGGTCGTGTGATCGAGTGGTCGGGGCGGGAGTACGTGTTCCGCGGGCTCGGCTACGTGAAGAAGAAGGAAGACCTCGAGGTCGCGGTGATCAAGACCAGCCCGAGCGGCACGCCGGTGCGGATCGGCGACGTCGCCCGCGTCGAGGTCGGACCGGAGATCCGTCGCGGCCTGGTCGAGTGGAACGGGGAGGGTGAGACCGTTGGTGGCATCGTGGTCATGCGCAGCGGCGCGAACGCGCTCGACGTCATCGAGGGCGTGAAGGCTCGGCTGAAGGAGATGAAGGCCTCGATGCCCGAGGGCGTCGAGGTGCAGATCGCCTACGACCGCTCGGGCCTGATCCGGGACTCGGTCTCGACCCTGAGCTCGGCGCTCGGCGCCGAGATGCTGGTCGTCCTGCTCTTCATCGTGCTGTTCCTCATGCACTTCCGCAGCGCGCTGGTCGCCATCGTGACGTTGCCGGTCGCCGTGCTGGCATCGTTCATCGCCACATACCTGGGCGGGGTCTCGCTCAACATCATGTCGCTGGGCGGCATCATCATCGCCATCGGCGACATGGTCGACGCGACCGTCGTCCTGGTCGAGAACGCGCACCGGAAGCTCGAGGCTTCGGGCGGAAAGGACCGCGAGAACGTCATCATCGCCGCCGCGAAGGAGCTGGCCAAGCCCATCTTCAGCTCGCTGCTCATCATCGCGGTGTCGTTCCTGCCGGTGTTCGCGCTCGAGGCCCAGGAAGGTCGCCTCTTCCGTCCGCTCGCCTATACCAAGACCTTCGCCATGACCGCGGCGGCGATCCTCTCGGTCACCGTGGGCCCGGCGCTCATGGTCCTGTTCATCCGCGGCCGCATCCGGCCCGAGAAGGCCAACCCGGTCAACCGACTCGCCATCGCCGCTTACCGCCCGCTGCTGGGCTTCGCGCTGCGCCACCGCGCCGCCGTGCTCGTCGTGGCGCTCGTCATCAGCGCGTCGACGATCTGGCCGATGAGGAAGGTCGGCTCGGAGTTCATGCCGCCGCTCGACGAGGGCTCGTTCCTGTTCATGCCGGTGACCCTGCCCAACGTCGCGATCGAAGAGGCCAAGGACATCGTCCAGAAGCAGGACCGCATCATCAAGAGCTTCCCCGAGGTCGTCTCGGTGCTGGGCAAGGTCGGCCGCGCCGAGACGCCCACCGACTCGGCACCGCTGTCGATGTTCGAGACGGTGATCGTGCTCCAGCCCAAGTCGAAGTGGCGCAAGGGCATGACGCGCGAACGGCTCGAGGCCGAGCTGAGCAAGGCGCTGGAGATGCCCGGCGTGCAGGACGCCCTCACCATGCCGATCAAGGCGCGCGTCGACATGCTGACCACCGGCATTCGCACGCCCGTGGGCGTCAAGATCTTCGGCCGAAGCCTCGAGGAGAACGAGCAGGTGGGGCAGGAGATCGAGCGCCGGCTGCGCGACGTGCCCGGGACGCGCAGCGTCTTCGCCGACCGCGAGACCAAGGGCGTCTACGTGGACTTCGAGCCGGATCGGCTGGCGATCGCGCGTTATGGCCTGCGCGTCATGGACGTCATGAGCATCGTGGAGACGGCGATCGGCGGCGTCGTCATCGACCAGACCGTGGAAGGCCGGCAGCGCTTCACCGTGAACGTCAGGTACGCCAAGGACCTGCGCACCAGCCTGCCCGCGCTCGAACGCGTGCTGGTGCCAGTGCGCACGATGCCCGCCTCCGCCGGCGGTGGCATGGGCGGCAGCGGTGGTGGCGGCATGGGCGGCGGCGGGGCCGCGAGCAGCGGTGCTATGGCGAGCACGGCGGCCGCCGCGCAGGTGCCGCTCGCGCAGCTTGGCAAGCTGCGGATTCGCGGCGGACCGCCCATGATCAAGGACGAGAACGGCGGCCTGGTGAGCTATGTCTTCATCGACACCAGCGACAGCGATCTGGGCGGTTACGTCAACCGCGCCAAGGCCGCGCTCGCCGGGCTGCAGCTGCCCACCGGTACGCGCCTGCAGTGGACCGGCCAGTACGAGTTCCTCGAGCGCATCCGCGCGCGCATGCTCGTGCTCATCCCGATCACGCTCCTCCTGGTCATCGGATTGCTCTACTTCGAGTTCCGCAAGTTCTCGATGACGCTGCTGGTGATGCTGTCGGTGCCGTTCGCGGTCGTGGGCAGCTTCTGGCTGCTCTACTTCCTGCGCTTCAACACCAGCATCGCGGTGTGGGTGGGCATGATCGCGCTCATTGGCGTGGCCGCGGAGACCGCGTCGGTGATGGTGGTCTACCTGGAGCAGGCGTACGAGCGCTGGCACGCCGAGGGTCGCCTGCGGACCACGCAAGACCTGGTCGAATGCGCGCTCGATGGTGCCGTGCTGCGCGTGCGCCCGTTGCTCATGACCGTGGGGATGAACCTGGTCGGCCTGGCGCCCGTCATGCTGTCCAACGGCACGGGCGCTGACGTGATGAAGCGCATCGCGTCGCCCATGATCGGCGGCCTGATCTCGCTGACGACGATGACGTTACTGATCATCCCGGTGGCGTACGTGACCCTGCGGAGCGTGACGCTGCGGCGGGAGCACCGGGCGGGTGCCGCGCTACCCGAGGCCGCGGCGGAGGTGGCCAGTACTGCCGTGGCGCAGTGATCTATTGGGTAATCGTCAGAGCAATCGAAGACGTGGCGGTGTTCGCGTTCGCATCGGTCGCGGTCAGCGTGATCGTGTGGACGCCAACCGAGAGGATCTTGCTGAAGGATCCACCGGTGCCGATCTGACCGTCCAGGCTGCTCGTCCATACGAGGGAAGCGCCAGTGAGCGCCCCATCCTCCTTGTCGCGCGCGACGCCCACGAAGGGCACCGCCGTGCTGGCTGACCGGGTCTCGCCGTCACCCGGGTGGTTGATCTTGGCGACGGGCGACTTCGAGACCACGGTCACGGTCGCCGAGCCGGTCTTCGCCGTCGAGTCGGTCGCGGTGCAGGTGACCAGATTCGTTCCAACGGGCAAGGTGGTCGTGAGCGTCGTACCGCTGCCGAGCGGTGCAACCTGCAGGTCGCTGCGCCAGACGACGCTGGCGCCGGTCAGTGTCCCGTCCTCGGGATCAGACGCGGTCGCCGTGAACATGATCGGGATGTCGAAGGCCCTCTCCGTTCCGGCGGCAGGCGCGGTGATCACGCAACTGGGGGCCGTCGGGTCAGCGTCGGGAAGCGCCGCGTCGGGTACTGCCGAGTCGGCCGTGAGGCCGCTGTCGTCTGGCAACGAACCACTGTCGATGCTGCCTGGAACGTCGCCACCCCCGCCACACGCGCCCAACAGAATCGCTAGAATGCTCAGGACAAGTCTATTTCGCATAAGGGACCTCCATGCTCATTTTCGCATGCGGTCCTCGGGGCTGTCATGCTCTGGGCATTGCCATCATACGAACGACTCGTCGCACATGTCTGTTTCCAGCCCTGGTTTCCCCCGTATACCCGCAAGTGGAGAAAGGGGGCCCCCCGCCGGGGGACCCCTGAGATTGCATCCACCAGCGGCCTGTGCCGCCGCTCGGTCAGGACGGGCAAGCGCCTGTGCTTCCGTCCCTAGCGGGCCTTCTCCACCGTCTCGCCCTCGGCGAACTGCGTGCCGGTGGGGAAGCTCATGAGGGAGTAGTGGCCGTCGAGCACCTCCGTCACGGTGCCATCGGCGACGTAGACCTTGTCGCACTTGACGCGCTTGGTGCCGCCATCGGGCGCGCACACGTTGTTGTAGAGGCGAACGTGGTCGCCGATGGCGACCTCGCCCTTGCCGAGGCACACGTGCGCTTCCTGGTCGCTCATCTTCATGACGATGGAGCGCATTGTGGAAGCAGATCTGCTGGGTGAGGATCGTTTTTCCCGAGCCGGCGCGCCCGGCACCACCCCTCGGCCAGGAATCGCGTCCTCTCCTTCACCACGCTCTCCGAACCGGCCGCCAAGACCCTGGGCCACCTCGAGCAGTCTCGTTCTTCGACGCGACCCAGCTGGGCAGCGACGTCCAGTTGGTCGACCTCGGCGTGATCCTGCGCACCAAGGGCCTCGAGGCGGTCGGCGCGCTCATCATGCAGCACGTCAAGAAGGTCAAGCCGGCCATCGTCGTCATCGACAGCTTCAAGGTCTTCGACGATCTGGCGACCTCCAAGGAGGAGCTGCGCAAGTTCATCTACGAGATCGCCATCAACCTGATGGCCTGGGAGACGACCACGCTCATCCTCGGCGAATACGGCCCCGCCGACTACGAGCGGAGCCCGCTCTTCTCGATCGTCGACGGCCTCATCGTGGTCTCGCAGCGGGAGGCGATGGGCGAGCAGCAGCGCTTCTTCAAGGTCGTCAAGATGCGCGGCACCGATCACGGCCGCGAAGAGCTCCCTTTCATCATAACGCCGGACGGCATCGAGATATTCGTACCGCGGGTGGGCCACGCTGACCCAGTCGCGCGTCGCCGCGCCGACGTCGCCCAATGCGTCTTGGGCCTACCCGAGCCAGGGTCTAGTGCTGGTGGACCTCGCCGATGGCGGCGATGCGGCCGGGGCCGTGGCAGAGGAGACACTGCTCGCCCGCAGCCACCGAGAGCACGGCGCCACGTGAGGCGTAGAACTGCCCGCCGTTTGCCTCCATGTGATCGATGGATACCCAAAATGGCGGATTTTTCAAAAGATTCTGATGGCAACTGGTGGTTTACAACAATCGGTAAAGGAAACAAGCAAAGACAGATTGCTGTTAGTAATGCAATGCTTAGAGCTCTAAAGGATTGGCGAAAACATTTGAACCTTTCGCCCCTACCATCTCCGGCTGATCATACTCCTCTATTGCCCAAAATCAAAGGCAAAGGCCCCATTAAAAGCATCAACCATATACGCAGAACCGTTCAGTTTTGCTTTGATCAAACTATTGAAAAATTGAATCTTGATGGATTCAAGGAAGAAGCAGCCACTTTAGTTGAAGCAACAACCCATTGGTTACGCCACACCGGCATTTCAGACGATGTTAAAATTCGTCCGCGAGAACACGTTCGCGACGACGCTGGCCACAGTTCAAGCGCTACCACAGACAAATACATCGATGTTGAATTACGCGCCAGGCATGAAAGCGCTAAAAAGAAAATCATTGCTGAAGATAATTGATCAAGTAGCTTCTTAAGATATTTCCACTATAACCAATAGTAAACTCTATTGGACTTGTTTTATTTAAAAAATAGCAAACTCACTTTATAAAGCTTTTCTCCCGACAAAGGTAGGAAATATATTTCTACTGTCGGGAATTACCTGGATGTCAATGAACCCGGCTTCCGTTAATCGCCCAGTCATTTCTTTTGTCGTACAAAAATTTGACCAAGTAGCTTGTAATATTTTTGCAAACAGATCAGTTTGACGCACCGCACTGGCTTGATCAATCTTTTCCATATTCCATTCACACTGAGGATCGTATGGCGGTGGAGTCAAGGCACTCGTCACTAAAGTACCGCCTGGCTTTAACGTCTTTAATAGACCTTTATACAATAAAA
>OBEQ011696609.1_pt1 | contig 30538 bp, 34 predicted proteins | sample 1670901 | NCBI WGS metagenome assembly OBEQ01 (sample SAMEA104232315, study PRJEB22302) | groundwater metagenome | biome: forest; feature: aquifer; material: groundwater | place: USA | collected 2011-08-07 | depth 5.4 m
AAAACAACAAGCGCCCGGAGTATGTCCAGGAGTATGCAAAACTTCAAAAGAAAACGGTCCCAGCCTCAACTTTCCAGCCTTCAACCATTCAAGTTTCTGAGGTTCAACCATGTGCGGATCCATTTTCAAAAAATGTCGAGCAGTTTGTTTCACTCTTCTTACCAAAAACTCATCTTCCTTGAAAATGTAGAGTGGGACGTCAAAACTCAATTGGATCTCCCCTACTCCAAGGATGTGGTCAAAGTGCCCATGTGTTGCAAAGACACCCAACAGCTCAAGGTTCAGCCGCTGAATCTGTTCAAGCAGAAAATGTGCATCATCTCCGGCATCAATAATAATGACTTTATTATCCTCTACTAAAAAATAACAATTTGTCTGCAACTGCCCGACAGAGTATTTATGGATTTTCATTTCTTTCTTTTTTCCAGCCAAACGAGAACTGGGGTTGCAACAAATGGAGAAGAATAGGTTCCCGTAATCGTACCGATCAAAAGAGTGATAACAAAAAATCTAATCGTCACTCCGCCGAGAGTTGAAAGAGCCAGAAGCATGAAGATGATAGTCATAGAATTATTGATCGATCTAACCAAAGTTTGTAACAACGCCTTATTTACATAATACTCCATGTCTCCTTTTCCTTCTGTTCGAATATACTCTCTCACTTTGTCAAAAATAATGATGGTATCGTGAACCGAAAAAGCCATCGTCGTCAATATAGCTGTGACGAAAAGAGTATCGACTTGTGCTCCAAAAAACTTGGAAATCAAAGAATAACTTCCAATCACCACCAGAAAATCGTGAATCAACGCCACAATGGCAGCCAGCGCAAAATTAAATCCCTTAAAAGCAAAACTCATATAGATAAGAATTCCCAGAATTGCGGCCAACGAAGCAATTATCGTCTTATTCATCGTCTCTTTACCTAGTACTGGCCCTACAGTTTCCGATGATAAAACCGTAATTTTAGTTTGCAAATCTTTTTCTAAGTTTTGCTTTAGCTGAGTTTCTTTTTTTTCGCTGATCGCCTTAAGTCTGATTGAGACCTCGCTATTCTTTACTGAAAGTTGTACTACGTCGACTCCGCTTTTTCTGAGCGAGTCTTCCACCGGTTGAGAATTCAGCGGATTTTGTGATTGATACAAAAGATTTGTTCCTCCGACAAAATCAATCGAGTATATATAACCCCATCTGAATATAGAAAATAATCCGGTTGTGATAACCGATACCGAAATAATCAAATAAAGTAATCTCTGTTTTAAAAAGTTTATCATTTCAAAATTAAACTATTTTTCCAGGGTTTTTATAAAAAATATTTATTAACCTTCTGGTGATGAACACTCCAGTAAACAGACTTATTCCGACTCCAATCATCAAAGTCAGGGCAAACCCTCTTACCAATCCAAACTGCGGGAAAAAACTCCAATTGAGCGGATTGAAGAGAATGAATCCGACGATAAGAGTTGTAAAGTTTGCATCTTTTATTGCGTCAATTGCCCGTCCGAATCCTATTCGAATAGCAGTATCAAAATCTTTCTCTGCCCGTAGTTCTTCTTTGATGCGCTCAAAAATAAGAATGTTTGAATCAACTGCCATACCAATGGAGAGTAAAAATCCGGCAATACCCGATAGGGTTAGAACAACCGGAATAGCCCTAAAAATAGCAAAAGAAATCAACCCATAAATCAAGAGCGCTAAAGCAGCTATAAACCCAAGTCTGCGATAATAAATTATCATGAAAGTAATCACCGCTAGAAGACCGACCAGTCCCGCGTAAATACTCTTTCTCACTTCACTCGCTCCGAGAGTTGGACCGATATTCCTTTGTTCAATCAGTTTAATCGGCAAGGGCAAAGCTCCGGAGTTAATTGCTATCGCCAATTGCTTGGCTTCGTCGGTCGTAAAACTTCCGGTAATCACAGCACTACCGTCGAGAATCGGCTGCTGCACTGTAGGTCGGGTTAATAAAGTATTGTCGATAAAAATCAAAACCGGCTTGCCGACATTTCTCTGCGTGATCTCGCCAAATAATTTTGTCCCGTTTTGTGTGAAATTCAGAGCCACTTCCGGCTTCCCGGTTTGAGAACTGAAGGTGACAGTTGCCTTATTGACGTCTTTGCCGGTTAGTCCTGTCTCTTTTAAAACTGCAGTCGGTGAAGCAGTTTTTCCCGTCTGCACCATTGTTATTTCCTTGAAACTAAGCTGTGCAGTTTTCCCGATCAAATTTACTGCATTTTCAACATTGGTTATTCCCGGAAGATCGACAACTATTCGGTAATTTGATCCTGACTGTATTGTCTGAACTGTCGGCTCGGCAACTCCAAAAAAATTCACACGTTTTTCAATAATATCTCGTGAAGAATTTAATGCATCCTGTAGATCTTTGACTTTAACTTTTGAAGTATCTGCTTGAAAAACCAAATGGCTTCCCCCTTTCAAATCTAATCCCAAATGGGTGGTAAATTCCCTATTAATCGGCAATCCAAAGATTTTGGTATTGATGTGGAGAGGATTTATCTTGAAGCGACCTATGGAGTAATTTTCCGGCAGGTCTATCCAAATCACCAGCAACGCAAGCAGCGCAATGATTAATATCTTGAAAAATTTCATTTTACAAGTTCATCTTCAGAACCGATAAGCATAATTTTGGGCTGCTTCAAAAAACGCCAAATAAAAGGGTCGTTATTTTTTTTGCGAAAAACAAATTCATCATCTGCCATTACTGAATAATTAATTTCTCTACCGAACTCTTTTTCGACCTCGGCTACAATACCGGCGATTTCGGGAACCACTATAGTTCCGATCAATAAAAGATAAACTTCATCTTCTTTAATAACTTCCCTTTTTGAAAATTTAGCTGAAACCGCAACAAACTTTACTTTTCCCAACTTAGATGCATTTTTATAAATGAGGGTTGCCAGTTGGTCTGATTTGGTAAAAATTCTTAAAAATTCATCGTAAAAAAAATAACGCTTGTTTAAAGAGTAAAAAACCTTATTCAGTCTCGGCTCTTTGAGAAGAACTTTTTCATTTTCCAGAATATCCAGCTCTCTTTTGACAGCGTTTACCTCTGCACTAATCTCACGAACGACTCTTCTTAAATAGTAATTTTCATCGGGATGATGAAAGAATAACTCTAAAATTTTGATTCTGGTTTTTGAAGGAATGATATGCTGCAACATATGAAGTTACAAGTGTAAAATGTTGTTCAAAAAATTGCAACTCTAATAGGTGATTTTGTTGCCGAGAGGAGTAATTTCAACCCAGATTTGGCCTCTTACAAAGGAAACTTCTTGTCCGGAAGGATCATAGAATTGCATACGATCCTTGGGGCTCTTTTTCTTCCAAGTGGTTTTAGTGGCTTTCCCATTCTGGAAAAGATAGCCGTCACCATTCCCTGTAATATGGTATAAAAGATGTTGACCTTTTTCATATCCGTCGTTTGCCACAGATTCGTCGGCCAAAACTATCACAACATTCTTCGCGCTTATCTGTTTTCCAGTGTCTTTATCTACGTGGGGGCTGACTCCATTGACTCTTTTATAAGTATTGGTTTGTTTATCGTAGTTCCACTGAACATTGAAATCACCAAACTGCTGCCAGAAATAGAAACTTATTTTATCGGTTGATCCCCTTTGCGCTGTTGGCTCATCATCTTTGAACTTCCATGAAACGAAGTCTTTATCCCAAGCTTTACCATCTTTATCAACATTGGAAAGCTTTCTCTTATTTTTAGCAAACTCCCAAAGTTTGCTTGTTGAAGAATACATTGTATGTTCGGTTGCGACATTGGGCAGTCTTTCATAATCACGGTAATAATATGGGAATGGCACTCCAAATTGATTCAGATCATTATAATTATCCCATCCCAAATCCTGAATCTCCCCCAACGCATCGGCCGGCCCTGGCGCATTTGCGCCTCCTACGTGTGCATAGAGGGGATTACTGCCATACTCCTGAAGGGTCTGGAGAAAGTAAATTCTTGCTGAACGCACTGGACCGATTGGTGTCGCATCTTGACAATAAAAAATTGACAAAAATCTAGTAATACCGCCTTCAGCAACTGCTTCATACACTACGTCTGCTGAGGATAATCCAGATTGCGGCCTCGCATCAAGGTGATTCTCAATCATAACCCCTAAGGGTCTTCTTGATTCCCAGATCTTACGTTGAGCTTCTGAATAAAACGCGCCGTTTAAGGGACAAGGTTGGGTTTTAGGGCCGTTATCCGCTGATAATTTAGAAGTATCTGCAGGAACAGGCTCTTTATATCCAGAAAGATCCGGCTTCTGAGAAAAGAAGTAATAAGAACCTCCTACCGACACTAGTAAAATAATAGTCACAATAATTATCGTTAACTTTTTTGAAATCATATTTCTTCAGATTTTATTTGCTCTCTTTTATTACTCTTTCTTCCTCTTCCGATAACTGATAATCTCCTTTGCCCTGCTTGATTTTCTTAGTATACACACGAACGCCGTCGTGAGTATAGATAAAATTGATAATCAAACCGTTATCTTCCTTGTCAAGCAATGCCAAGGCAAAACTTTGATCGCTTCCAGTTTTGCCAAACGCATTAAACCGGATTAAACCCATTTTCTGAAAATAAAAACGCGATTTTTCAATAATCTCTTTCAGCTGTTTTCTTATCTCTTCCGTCTCTTTTTGCAACCTCCTATCATCTTCGAGCAGTGAATCGAGAATTTCATCAATAGTATTCTTCCTCGTTCGCTTGGTCAAACCGAAATAATGTTGTCTCGTCTTAAAAACAAAGTACGTCAAAAAACTTATCCATAAAAAAAAAGTGGCTGCCACTACGTACCACAACATTAGCTATCATTGTAAACGCTTTACAAATAGGTGTCAATATGTTAAAAACTGGTGTATGCCAAAAAAAACTAGACAGGAAAAAGTACTTGCAGCTTACCGCAAAAAGCTTAGGCTTTTGGAACAAATGAATCAGCCGCTAACACCGGAGGTTGTTTCCTCTTCTGCAAAAAACGCCGCGATTGAAAAACCTTCTTTTGTGAAAATAGAAGAAAAACCTACCATTGATAGAGAAGAAACCTTACTAAAAACTTTCTTCATAAAAGATTTGAGAAAAAGTCTGTTGCTTGTCGGTTTGATAATTGCACTTGAAATCATTATTTATTTTGGTACGATTAATCATTACTTTAAGCTTTAAGTCTAAAGTTGGAAGGGGGTGAAAAAATATGGCAGAAATGTATTGCGTAAAATGTAGAGCAAAAAGAGAAGTTCCTGATGCACAAAAAGTTACCATGAAAAATGGTAAACCAGCGATGAAAGGAAAATGTCCAGTTTGTGGAACTTCAACCTTTAAGATTGGAGCCGCTTAAGATTCTATCAAAAGCGGAAATTCAGCAATCTTTTTATAAACGGGTTTTTGTGTTCCGGGAATACTCTCAAAAAGAGTAATTGTCTGTACTTTGAATTCTATATCTAGAGCAAAGTTTTTCAGTTTCTTTTTAATAAGCAAATATTGTTGCTTCGAAGGTATTCGATAACGACTAAATGTCAGGTGGGAAACAAATTTTCTAGAGGTGCCAAGCGCACTTCTTTCTTTTATTCCCCTTACTACTCGCTCAAGAATTTTGTTCCTTTGAAATCCTATATATAAAGTTATGTTGTTTTTGATAAAAAGCCCCAATTCCGAAGAATAAAGATGGAATGTGGGAATATCAAAAACCAGATCATTCATAAACTCAACTATCTTATCCGAATTTTTTACATCTCCAAAGAAGTGAAGAGTTAGATGCAAATTCTCCGGCTCTACCCACCGAAAATCTGCATATTCTCTTTTAAGCGGCAACAGCTGTTTTTCAACCGCTTTCTTCGCTTCGTCGGGAAGGTCAATTGCTAGAAATAAACGCATCGTTTTTTATATTTGTACTGGAAAATTTTTTAATTAATGGCGTTACGACAATCATTTTTCCTCCAATCATTTTCGCTTGCCGGTCTTTGTTTTTAAACTGATCGTCACCTTCTGTCACCGCGATAACTGCCGGTTTTATTTTTGCAATCATCTCCGAATAGTCTTTATCTCTCTTAAGGAAATCTATAGGAATGATATAATCAATATATTCTATTGCCTCCAAGATCTCTGCTCTTTCACGTTGATTATGAACTGGTGTGTGCTTTTTTTTGGCGAGTATTGAACGATCCGATTCCAAGAGCAACACAAGCAGATCTCCCTGCTCTTTGGCTTTTTTCAGAAAGACTAAATGGCCGTAATGAAAAATGTCAAAACAGCCCCCAACTAAAACAATTTTTTTATCGATGGATTTTCTTAAAGATACAAATTGATCAAAAAGTACAATCTTATTCATCGAGAAATTATACAATATTGTGATATGACGTTTATTTCCGAGCCGACAGAAAAAAAACAGCATGTACTTATCGTCGATAACAAAGCTACCCATCTGACAGATCTTCTTCGAGCCGAGTTGAGAAAATTCAGCAACGAAGTTTATGTTACCCCACAAATACCCATTGCTTTTGAAAAGTTTAATTACGTCTTTTTCATCAATCAAAAAAGTTCGCTAGGAAAAATAAATTTTGACCGAAAACAAAAAGTCATTTTTATTTTTTTAAATCAAAAGGCTGCAGCTCAAGCTGCGCTAAGAACGGTTGAGAATCAAGATCTAAATGTAAAGATTATTTCCTGTCAGTCCGGCCAGATTGATAAACAGGAATTAGAAAACATCCTTTGGTTCTCGCTCTCAAATAGCACTGAAACATTTCTCAATATTACCAGCCTAAAAAGACCCGTCAAAAAGGAAAAATCAGTAACTAAGGGTTCGAATTGGAGTCAAATTATTACTCGCAGACGCATTATCATAATAGGATCCCTTATTCTCATTCTCGGACATTTACTGATGGTCCCCTTCTTGGCATTTTCTTCTTATCTGTATTATAGAGCCGCGATTTCACTCAAGCAAAACAATATCGGACAAACCGAACGCTTTCTTTCGTCTGCCGATACATCTTTAGATCTGGCTAAATATTTGTATCAAACAGTGCGGCCCTCTTATTCTTTTTTTTCATTAGCTCTTTATTCAGATAATCTTTTTGATATCGATGAAAAAACAAAATCGGCGATCCACAAGTCCATTTCGATATACCAAAATACCAATCAAATTTTTCAGTCAATTCTAAAAAAAGATAAGACCGTCGAAGACAAACGAATTCTTGAGATGCGACTAAATAAAATGGAGGGGGACTTAAATAATCTTGAAGAAGATCTGCTTTTGCTTACCCAAAAACTTCCTGACTCTCCTAAAAAAATAGGTGAGTTCAAATCTCAACTCTCTGCCATTGCGGCTCTGGTCGAAAAAGGAAAAAAAATTGTTCCCCGTCTTGAGAGTATTCTTGCCAAAAACGGCCAAAAGAAATACCTTTTGCTATTTGCCAACAATATGGAATTGCGGCCCGGAGGCGGCTTCATAGGTTCATTTGGAACCCTGACTATGAAGGACATGACTCTTGACTCGATACAGATTTACGATGTTTACGACGCAGACGGCCAACTTACTGTCCACGTAGATCCCCCCGGACCTATTCGCCAATATCTGCACCAACCTCATTGGTTTTTACGCGACTCGGCTTTTTCTTCTGATTTTTTCGAAAACTACAATGAGGCCAAATTTTTTCTCAATCTAGAGCTCGGATTGAATGATTTTTCCGGAGGCGTTCTCTTAACCACGACCTCTATTCAAAATATTCTAGAGGCTTATGGAAATATTTATCTTCCGGACTTTAATGAAAACGTAAATAAGGATAATTTCTATATCAAAGCTCAACTCTCTGCTGAAAAGGACTTTTTTCCGGGTTCAATCCAAAAGAAAAACTTTTTAGGGGATCTTGCTAAACAGATTCTTATCAATCTAAATACGGTATCTAGTCCAGTACTGATTCAGAAGCTTGAAAAGTCCCTGGATGAGAAACAAATGGTAATGATCATGGATGATCAAGACGTCCAAAATGTAATCGACTCGCTTTATTGGGCTGGCAAAACGATAGCGCCACACTGTGCAGCAAGTAATCCAAATTGTGTCCTTGACTATATTTTTCCGGTCGACGCGAATCTCGGTGTCAATAAGGCGAACTTCTTTATCAGACGCAAATATACTCAAAAAATAAAAATAGATAGCGAGGGCACTGTCACCAATTCTTTTGTTATGAAAATCCAGAACGATTCGGCCAACGATGTCTTTCCCGGTGGAACATACAAGAACTACTTTCAACTTTTTCTTCCGTTAGGCAGCCACATCAACAATATCACTAAAAACGGCACTCTGGTTGAAAACGTCGATCAACGCCAGACTGAGTTTAAAATCATCGGTTTTTATTTTGAACTTCCGCCCCAAGAATCATTGGAAATAGAAGTCGACTATCAGCTATCTCGAAAAATGACTAAAGGATCAAGCGCCTATCAGCTTGTCTGGCAAAAACAAACCGGCTCACAGAATTCAGATCTTGATTTGGAGATATCGCTTCCAGAAAATATTTCTCTTCTGAGGCAAAATTTCTCGCCGCTTGTAAAAGATAACCGTATCTTTTATAATACTTCTCTTGACGCAGATAAGATTTTTTTAATTGAACTCGCTCATAAATAATATGGCAAAAGTAGCAAAATCAACCACTGACAAACTCTCTCTGGAGGCAATAAAAAGAGAAATTTTTGGTAAAAAACTCAGGAAAATGCGCAAAGATGGCAAAATTCCGGCCAACATCTATGGTCCGGGTTTCAAATCGCTTTCGATTACTCTGGACAATAAGGATTTTAACAAAGTCTATAGAGTTGCCGAGGAAACCGGAATTATCTATCTCAATGTCGATAAGCAGGAAATTCCTGCTCTGATCAAAAATGTCCAAATCCACCCAGTACTCCACTTATTGCTTCATGTCGATTTCAGGAAAGTAGATCTGACACAAAAAATTGAGACGCAAGTACCGATTAAGATTGTCGGGGAATCTCCGGCTGTCAAAGAGAAAGGTGGAGTGCTCTTGACTCAAGCTGATGAAGTGACAGTTGAAGCGCTTCCTCAAGATATTCCCCATGAAGTTGGAGTTGATGTTTCCAAACTTACAGAGATTGGAAATGAGATCAAGATCTCTGACCTACCCAAAAATGATAAATACAATCTCAAGGACGAAGCTGACAAGGTAGTTATTTCGATCATCGCGCATAAGGAAGAAAGTCTCGCTCCCGAGACCACGTCGGCTGCACCTGAAGTCCTAACTGAAAAACCTGCAGAAGGCGAAGAAGGCGCTGAAGCGGCTCCAGCCGAAGAGGGCAAGGAGAAGAAAGGCGCCCCAGAAGGAAAACAAGCTCAAGGCAAAGAGGAAAAACCTGCTGAAAAAGCTCCCGCAGCAAAAGAGGCTAAAAAGGAAGAGAAGAAATAGGAAAGTCAAACCTTTTTTCTTTTCATTTTTCCCTCTGAGAGCTGCCGCTTTATTGAGTTTTTGACCAATCCTACATCATCCTCCAAATATTGTGCTGTTTGATTATCCGTCATAAGAAGAACGTCTCTGCAATACTTAACTTGTTTATCGAAAATGTCGAATTCTTCTTTTGATCTTCTTCTGCTTCGTAACCTTAAGGATGGATCAGCAGCCAAAATCTCCTTTAAAAGTTTAGTGACTCTTTTTGGTTTTATGCCTGCTTCCCTGCTAATTACAGCATCTCCCTTCCCTTCAAGTCGTAACGCTCTGATTGTATCCAAATCCTCTGCTTTTTTTTCGGCTTTGATTCTTCTTAATAATTGAGCCTGTTGACGCAATAAAAGACTGTGCTCTTTACTCAATGCAGGACTTCGCCTGGTTTGTCTGGGGGGAAGTTCATATTCGCTTTCATGTGCGGTATATAATTGGCGAGGTCTTGATCGATGAGTACCTATTCCATCTGCGATCTTTTTCATATTAAGCAGTTTTCCAGGATTAATCATTGTCTGAAACCTAACTTCGGCCAGAAAGAGAATCTCACTTTTTGGGATTATTTCAAGGCCGTCCTTCATACGAAGCTTTCTTAGATATTGCCGAGATGTAGGAAACTCTGACCAAGGATGAGGGACATCCGAATCCAGTTGAGATCTATTTTCTACGCTCATAATATTATTATAGGACATTTTTTCCAGAATGCAATTTTTACCCAGAATGCGGTTTCAATACCGCGCGTTTTCTGCTAAAATATACCCTCATGAATATTATAAAAAGTGAGTTTGCATTAGCTTTGAATCAGGTGGCCACCGAGCGTGGCATATCTCCGGATGATGTCATCTCCTCGATCGAGGCCGCGATTCTGGCAGCCTACCGTAAAGAGCACTCAGAAGGTCCAGTTGATCCGGAGAGCGAAGAAGACGACGGAATCAAAATCAAGCTCAATAAGGATACGGGTGAATCCCACGTTTTTGATAAAGACGGAAAAGATATTACTCCTCCCGGCTTTGGCCGAATTGCGGCCCAAACAGCCAAACAGGTAACTCTGCAAAAAATCCGTGAGGTAGAAAAGAGAACCGTTATTGCACAGTATAAATCTCAAGTCGGTACTCTGGTAAAAGGTAGAGTTATCAGGTTTGACGGCTACAATGCCTATGTAGATGTTGGCCGAATCGAGGCAGTCTTACCCAAAGACGAGCAGATCAGAAATGAAAAATATTCAGTGAACACCAGCCTGGTGTTCTATCTGAAGGAAATTGCCGAAGATAAGTTTGGCAACTCCAGAATAGTCGTCTCCCGAACAGATCCTCAGCTGTTGATCCAACTTTTCAAGAAAGAAGTGCCTGAAATAGCCAACAATACCGTTGAGATCAGAAAAGTCGCCAGGGAGCCCGGTGAAAGGGCAAAAATAGCCGTCTTCAGCAGCCAGGGCGGAGTCGATCCTGTTGGTGCCTGTGTAGGACAAAAGGGTATCCGTGTGCAAACAGTTACCTCAGAGCTCGGCGGCACTGAGAAAATCGATATAATTCAGTGGAACGACGATGAAAAACTCTTCCTGACATCTGCTCTCTCTCCTGCAAAAATCATACAGGTAGAAATAGATAAAGAACGTCAAACAGCCAAAGTTACAGTAGATGAAACTCAAGCGCCACTTGCCATTGGAAGAAGCGGCGTAAATGTCAACCTAGCCTCTAAATTGACCGGTTTTGAGATAGATATAATCCAGGTAGCCGCACCAGCCACAGAACAACCTAAGGTTGAAGAACCCAAAGCTGAAGAACCTGCGCAAGAAGCCGGAGCTCAACCAGAAGCACCCCAAGTCGAACCAGCTCCAGTTGAAGAAGTCAAGAAAGAACCAGACGTTGTTTCTGAATCAAAACCAGAGGAAACCAAAAGTTAAAATTTAAGAGAGAAGATACTAATTTTTACGACTTTGAGAGGTGCGCAACGGAGCGAGCACGCTCATAGGAGTTAAAAATTACGTATCGAACGACACTTATGCAACCCAGACCACCCATCGTTACCATTTTAGGCCACGTAGACCACGGGAAAACAACACTCCTGGACTACATCCGAAAAACCAACCTCACAAGCCGTGAACACGGCGGAATCACCCAAAGCATAGGAGTTTATGAAATCGCGACCAAAATAAAAGGCTATCAGACCGACAAAATAACCTTCATCGATACACCAGGTCATGAAGCTTTTACCAAATTGCGCTCCCGGGGCGCCAATATAGCCGATATCGCTCTCCTCCTGATCGATGCAAAGGATTCTCTGAAGCCCCAAACCGTCGAATCCATCTCTCATATAAAAGCCGCCAATATCCCTTTTATCGTTGTCTTGAACAAAACCGATCTTCCCGAGGCTAAACCAGACAAAGTCAAAGCAGATCTGCTCAAACATGAGGTGATAGTCGAGGATAAAGGCGGTAAAGTACCGTGCCTGTCGATCTCTGCCAAGACAGGTAAAGGCGTAAACGAGCTTTTGGAATCAATTCTGCTCTTGGCCTCAGAACTCCATCTGCAATTTGACCCCCAGGCACCCGCTATTGCTTACATTATTGAAACAAGAAAGGATAAACGGGGCGTCATAGCAAGCTGTATCATCAAGGAGGGCCAGATGAAAATAACAGATGTTGTCTTTTCCGACAACCTCAAAACAAAGATCAGATCTCTTGTCGGCGATACTGGAAAGCCGCTGAAGACAGTGTCGCCTTCCACTCCTTTTGAGCTTCTCGGCTTTAGTGAACTACCCGAAGTAGGTTCCACAATTAGCCCTATACAAAGCCCTAAACAGCCAAAACAACCGCAGGAAACACAACCCCAGCCTGCGCTCGATGTTCACGCTTTACTCAATCCACAGGAGGAAAAGAAGGTTTCTTTGATTATCAAGGCGGACACACAGGGCTCGCTCGAGGCTATTTTAAATTCATTTGTCAAAAATAAAAATGTAGAAATAATCCTGAACTCTGTTGGAGACATAAACAACTCTGATATTTTTCTAGCCAAGAGCGTCAAAGCAATAGTCATTGGCTTCAACATCAAGCCGTCAACCGACGTAATCGACTTGGCAAAACAGGAAAAAGTAATTATAAAAACCTATAATATAATTTACGAGCTAATCGAAGAGCTGACCGAGGTGGCTTCTCTTTTGAAAGAAAAAGAGGAAAGTGAAAAAAATCTAAAAGGAGAGGCAAAAGTTCTGGCTACATTCATAATTGAGGGGGAAAAAGTCTACGGCATAAAAGTCACTAAAGGCAAGGCTAATTTGGGAGACTCGGTCGAATTTTATCGAGACAAGAACCTGGTTTCCAAGTCAAAAATCGTCTCTCTTAGGCTCCGATCCAAACCTGTTGAAGAGGTGAAAAAAGATCAGGAAGCAGGCGTCATTCTATCTCCTCAGCTTGACATTCGAACCGGAGATATGATAAAATTAGTCTTATAGTAATATGGACTCACAGAAAAATCTCCTGCAAAAAGCTGTTGAGATTTTACAAAAATCCAACTCAGGAGCGATTTGTTTACCTCAAAACCCGTCTCCAGACGCAGTAGCTGCCGCACTGGCTCTTTATCTTGGACTGATAAGAATGGGTAAAAACGTTACTATTGTCTGCTCTACTCCGATTCAGAGTGAATTAATGGCCGCAGACAAAATAAGCTCTACGATTGCAACTTCTGGCAATGATCTTGTCATCTCACTCCCCTATGCCGATGGCTCTGTCGATAAAGTGTCTTATTACACCGAAGGTAATAGTTTAAACATCGTTGTGGTTCCGGGAGTCGATCACCCTAAACTGGAGCAAAAGCAAATAAAATTCTCCTACACTGGCGGGGCTGTAGACTTCATAATCACAGTCGACGTTGATAATTTAAAAAGATTGGGAGAAATTTATAGCGAAAATCAAGCTCTGTTTGCAAAAAATAAAATAATCAATATAGATAGACATCTTACCAATAGTTTTTTTGGGGCGGCAAATCTGATCTACCGAACGTCCTCCTCAACTTCGGAGATAATCTTGGCCTTTCTTCAAGCTATAAAATGCCCTATTGATAAAGAAATGGCGACTAATTTATATCAAGGAATGGCGGCCGCAACTAAGAACTTCTCATCCTTCTCGGTCACGGCTAATACTTTCGAGAACGCAGCTAATCTTCTCAAGCTCGGTGCTAGAAAACGCTCCTCTGCTGGTGCAAATGGATCATTTCCCAGTCAATCCGGGCCTGAGTTCGAAAAACAATCCAAACCTATCGAAGAGGTGGAAAAAGAAGTAGATGATGAGGATTTTCTCAAACCCAAGATTTTCCGCCCTACAGACGATGGTGAAAATTCCTAATTTGATTCTGCCTCCAGAAGAGGCGTCTGCGGAGTAGATTCTTCCAAGCGTATTTTATCTACAGATCTCATCAGTTGTTTTGTTCTGGTTGTGTTGACTTTGTCGTACTGCTCTGTGAGAGAACCGATTCTTGAACCTATCTTCTCAAATTCTTCATTGTATTTTTGGAACTCAACATCAAAGTTCTTAATCTGAACGATTATTTTCTGGACGTTTTTCTGATACTTGAAGTTGTCATAAGATTGACGAACGAGCCGAAGGATTGCAGTAAGTGAAAACGGGCCGGCAAAGACTACTTTTTGTTTCATAGCATCGTGCCAGACGTCATTCATCTTGTCATAAATGTAGGAAAAGATCATTTCATTGGGAATAAAAAGAATTACGAAATCCACGGTGTTGTCCTCTGGATTGATATAGTTGCGTGTTGAAATCTGCTTGATTTTATCGCGTACGTCCCTTTCAAAGGCCTTCATGTGTTCTTTCTTCTCCGCAGCGCTCTCTGTTTCAATCGAGCGGACGAGATTGCTAAACGGGAACTTGGCGTCAATATTGATTCTTACTCCATCCGGCAGAAAAATCGTGAAATCAGGCCGCGTTTCAGAATCCTTTTGCTTTTTATTTGTCTCGTAGTCAACGCCCTTCACAAAACCGGTCATCTTCAAAAGATCCTCGGCAACCTGTTCGCCAAACTGTCCACGCAGTTGATTATTGGATAAAACTCTCTTTAATCCGTCGGCTGTCACCGATAATGTCTCTGTAACTTTCTTGTGGGTTTCAAGTTCCTGTTTGAGAGCGCGAAATGATCCGACGGTTTCCTTTTGCTCCTCTCCTCTTTGTTTGACACTGTCTTTTAAATCATCCTGCAGTCTTTTAATCGAATCCTCTATGGCTTTTTTGGTGTTGGAGATATCTTTCTTGTCTGCCTCAAGATTTTGTTTGGTCAATAAAACCAGATGTTCACCAGCGCTTTTTATCGCATCCGGGAGCTTTTGATCAAGCAGGGCAGATAAATCATCGCTGTTGCTATTTTTATTCAACATGCGAAACAAAACATAGGCAACAGCCAGCCCAATAGCGATTCCAATTAAAATATTCGTATTCATAGCCTATACATTCTACACCCGAATTCCTATAATCACAACGATGTGTTCAAAGAATGCGGATTTGTAACACTTGGTTGCGAAGATACTAATTTTTTACTCCTTGAGAGGTGCGCAGGGACGAGCACGCTCATGGGAGTTAAAAAATTATGTATCGAGCAACCTTCTTGCGCATATTTTCTTTTCCTAGTATCATATAGGAGATGAAAAAGCTTTTTATTGCAGAAGCAGTCGATAAAGTCGGCAAAGAAGTAGAACTTTACGGTTGGATCCACAACAAGAGAGATCACAAAAAAATAGTCTTCATCGATCTGCGTGACCGAACAGGAATAATACAAGTAGTCGGCGACGAGAAACTCAAAGACTTCATGCCAGAGGATGTAGTTTATATCAAAGGTTTGGTCAAAAAACGTCCCGAGAAGTTAGTTAATCCCAAACTTAAAACAGGAAGAGTTGAGATTGAAACCAAAGAAGCCAAACTCATCGCCAAAGCCCAAACTCCGCCGATCGACATGACCAAGGAAGACCTCAATGTGAGCCTGCCGACGCTGCTTGATTATCGTTCGCTTACGTTACGACATCCAAAAATAAACTCTATCTTCAAGATTCAGGAAAAAGTCGTCGACGGTTTTCGCCAGGCAGCCGAAGAAGAGGGCTGCATTGAGATCTTTGTTCCCCAGATTGCGGCCAACGCTACCGAGGGCGGAGCTGAAGTTTTTAAAGTAAATTATTATGAACATCAAGTCTCGCTCACTCAAAGTCCGCAACTTTATAAACAGATGCTCGTTCCTATTTTTGAGAGAGTTTATACAATAGCCCACGCTTATAGAGCTGAACCCTCTGTCACAACCCGCCATCTCTCCGAAACGATTCAGCTGGATTGCGAATTCGGATTTGTTGATTTTGATAATCTTCTGGATCTGTTGGAAAAAGTCGGAACGGAAATGGTTAAATATGTTGAAAAACATTCTTCGGAAGAACTTCAGCAACTCGCTGCTCAACCAATCGCTTACGGTAAAATTCCCAGGCTGACTCTGAAAGAAGCCCAGGAAATCATCTATAACCAAAAAGGGCGTGACGTCCGCGAAGAAGGCGATCTTTCACCGGAAGATGAGATTGATATCTGTAAGTGGGCGCTCCAAAAACATAAAAGTGATTTTGTAACCATAACTCACTTCCCGACCAAAAAAAGAGCTTTTTATAGTTTGCCTGATCCGGAAAAACCAGAAGTCAGCTTGAGCTATGACCTTTTATTCAGAGGCCTCGAGATTGCTAGCGGCAGCCAGCGAATTCACGACTATCAAGAACTCGTTGATACCCTTAAAAAAAGAGGAATGAACGTGCAAGAATTTGAGATGTATCTGATGGCCTTTAAATTCGGCATGCCGCCGGAGGGCGGATTTTCCTTCGGACTTGAAAGAGTCACAAAGGCCATAATTGGTTTGGCCAATATCCGTGAGGCTTCGCTTTTCCCTCGCGATATGCAACGCGTTGACATGCGACTTTCTACAGTCGAACATAAATCTAAAAAATGAAAATCCGATTTTATTTCCTGTTTATTTTTTATTCTTTGCTTTTCCTTTTTTATCCCGGTGATTCGGATTATTTTCATCTGTTTGCCTATAATAGATCGCTTTTCGCCCAACCTCAGCTGAGAAAAAATCTGGCTATTCAAGAATTTCCCTATGTAATCTATCCCTACTCCCCTACTTTGACCGCTGAGGGAGCTTATATAGTCGATCTGCCAACTTTCACGCCGGTTTACGCCAGAAAAGCCAGAAATCACTTCCTTCCGGCTTCAACCACCAAAATTATGACAGCGCTTGTAGCCTATGATGTCTATAAGCCTGATCAGGTTCTGACAGTCCAGACCCCGCTTGAGCAGGAAGGCCAGGTCATGGGATTGGTTCCGGGAGAAAAAATCACGGCGGAAAATCTGCTCTATGGGACACTGGTTCATTCCGGCAACGACGCTGCCTTTGCCTTGGCTCAATCTTACGGTTTGCCAAAATTTGTCGAATTGATGAATCAGAAAGCCCAAGAACTTCACATGACAGATTCCCATTTCAGCAATCCGGCCGGCCTTGATCAAAATGGCCAATATACAAGTGGTTATGACTTGGCGCTCGCTGGCCGCGAGCTTTTGAAAAACCCTTATCTGGCTAAAATAGTTTCGACTAAAGAAATCATAATCTCGGATGTCAATTTTAAAACCTTTCACACCTTAACCAACGTCAATAAACTTCTGGGAGAGATCCAGGGAATTGGTGGTTTGAAAACGGGTTACACAGAAGACGCGGGAGAAAATCTGGTGAGTCTATACAAAAGAGGTGACGGCCACGAATTCATTCTCGTGATTTTAAAAAGTCTCGACCGATTTAAAGATACGACCAATGCTGTCGAATGGCTAAATGCTGATATAGGATATACTCGCTAAAATTACTTCTTTTGCGGAATTAAATAATTGTCGGTAATAGCAGGAACATAAGCAACAAAATTATTGTCACCGATAAACACGTACACCGGCTGGAAATAATCTTGGTAGAAATCCGGATCAAGATAGCCGAGCTCCATTGTTTTAATGACTATCTTTTTTTGTCCTGCTTGATTGGAAACAACCATTCCTTTACCCGCCTTGAGATCGTTATAGGCTTGATCGCCTGTTTTGAGAGGATAATAACCGACCTGCTGATCTGATTTTTCAAAGAAATGGATCTGCGCTTTGATGATGCGAGCGGTGCCGTCTCCTGCTGTCATCAGCAAAACATAGTTCGGGCTGTTGAAAAAAGACGGTGACACCACGGGATATCCGTCTATATCCGGCCGGTAAAAATCGACTTCTGCCAAATTGGCTCCAGTGTTTCTGCCGAGTTGTTTGAGTTCTTTGGTTTCGAGATTATAGTTGAAGAAGATAGTGTTGACTGTGCCTTGGGCAAACTCATCGGGATACCTGCCTATTTTCTGCAGGAAATTCACAGCTTGATCCTGGCTTCCTTTCGTCGTGGGTGTAGCTGCGTTGGCAAAAAGGTTGGGATTATTTTCAAAGTGATACTGATAGGTGAAATTGAAATTTCGAATATCCACCGACAGCTCTTGAGTAGTATCTGCCAGTACTGCTGTTTCCTCTCTTAACTGGTATTTGGTAATATCTGTGTTTAATCCCAAGGTTTTAGCGATGAGATAAACTTTTTCGCGGTAGCCGAAGCGTGAGACTGGAGGTGGGAGATAAAAAACTTTGGCTGAATCTGTGGCGGTTACCGGCTTTCCTTCTATTGTGTCCAGAATAAATGACAAGCCTGCGCTCGTTGAGGCGTTCTTAATCTGAGGTGCTTGGATTTTGCCAAAAATTGTATCTGTATGGATCGGCTGGACTTTACTAAGCTCTATAACACGCAAAATTAAATTGATTGAATAAAAAATTATGAATATTACCAGAATCCCGAGAAAAACGAATGGCAGCGCTTTTCTGATATTATTAGAAAGCTCCGTCAGGTTCATGTATTAATAGTAGCAGAAGTTACCAGCCCAGACCACCGGAGGATGTTAAGGTTTTAGTCATCACTAAGACGGTTCCACTCTATCTGACGTTTCAACACGTCTACAAACGTTTCGAACTCTTCGTGTGTTGGAATACTAAAAGCTTGCTCCAATTCGTCACTTTCTACGTTTGATGAATAGGCTGTAGGCTTTTCTTCCAGTGACCATATTCTTTGACTAAAAATTATTTGTCCATCAGCTTGTAGTTGAAAGCATGTAGAGAGTCTACCATTTCCCAACTCTTCTATAATTCCGGCTGAAACAATTGGTAGTTTGTCTTCTTTCCATTGAGCCGCTTTTGTGAAAGCAAAAAGTTTTCTCCCGTCCATCATAGAGTAAGGTTTTACAACGCCCTGTTTATAAATCTTTCCATCTATGGTTAGAACAGAACAGGCTTCAATAAAATCTAGATTTAATATATCATCAGCGATTTCGATTTCTTCTGAAGGGTGATAAGCGGGGCGTTCAGGCCGATTCGCCATGTATTGATCCTATAGAATAAGAAACTATTTGTCAAGATCTTAAGTAACTGTCCAGACTGATTGAATATGTTGGGAGTTATTTTATGCTTTGATATACTTGTAGCCAATTGTTTGAGATCTCCTGCTGTGCTTGTTGAAGAGTCAAATTGCCCGAACAGACCTGGTCATGAAGCAGATTCTCAACTGTGTCTTTCTCGTGAAAACCAGGAATAGGTGCAGCCGCTTCGGGCCAGAGATTTGAAATATCATTTGAACCACCTAATTCAAGTGGGATAAGATGATCAACTTCATATTCTCCTTTTTGATGGGATAAAATTCCGTATTCCTGATAGACTTGATTCTTTTCTTCTTGTGGGACATTTCGTACATTTTTTGAATATCCGGGTATGCAGATCTGATCTTTGGAGGCGGTTGGAATTATGTCGCCGGGCGTACACGTCTTGTCTGGAAATGGTCCTTGTATTTGACAGTCTGAGGTTTTAGTTCGAACGCCTAAAACAGTCGCTACCGGCGCTTGCTTCTGAGGAGGTGGGCTAACTGGCAAAAAAACCACCAGGATAATTATTATAAAAAAGACGGCAGAATATATGAAAACTTTATTTTTCATCAAGAGTTATTATACTTGAGGTTGTTTGAAGGAAAGCCGGTTTAAATCATCTTCATCTAAGTCGGGTATTTGTCCCGAATATTTTGCCTGAAGAAGCTCATCTACCATTCCTGCGATTTCTTTTGCATCTTCGCCTGTGTAACCCTTCTCAGGGATTAATTGTCTTCCCTTGGGAGTGTCTATTCTTCTTGCGACCGTTATAAGCCTGCGTGAATTAGGGAGATCAAGACTAATATAAAGCCGTTCGCCTTTCTCGTTCTTTTTACTATCTTCAAACTTGAATCTTGATACGGAAAGTTCCTGCTCTCCAATTTTAAAATCCGGGTTTTTTCTAAAGTATTCACCTAAGGCTTTTTTTCCAATGCCCTCCACGCGCATAAGCTGCATATAATTTCCAGCCAAAAGTTGCTTCAGTACTGTCCTCTGATCTGGTCTATTCAAACCTTCTACTCTATCTTCAGCCATAAAGAAATTATATCAGAATGTTCCAACGCGGCTTGAGTCTTTGGACATAGATTTAATAATTTACCTGAAACACAGTATCCCTAAATTGCGCTTGCAAACAAGAAAAATCGTGGTATACATGTAGTAAACAATCTAATATGGTAGAAACAGGCTCATCCCCCTCATACCAACAACCAGCGGTTAGAAAGAAAAACACAGCAACTATTATCGTGGTAGTCATTGTAGCTGTCGCACTTATCGGTGGATTATTTATATTTCAGCAAAGTAAAAAGAATAAACAGACGCAGGTTGTTACAGAGAAAAATACTCCTTCCCCAACAGAAAAGCCGAAAATTGATAAAAAAGACGTGAAGATCCAGGTACTAAATGGTAGCGGCATTGCAGGCCAGGCACGCACTGCGGCCGACGCTCTTAAAAAGGCAGGATTCAATCCCGACAATATCAAAACCGACAATGCCAAAGACTCTGATCATAAGATAACAACAGTTGCTGCAAAAGAAGGATTCGAAGGGGTATCTCAGGAGGCAAAAGACTCTCTTGCGACTGTATTTGATAAAGTCGAAATCGCATCAACGAATCTTGATAAAGACAATCAATTTGACATTGTAATTACGACTGGTGGAATACCACCAACGCCCACCACAGGTCCAACCGCAAGTCCAAGTGCTGCCCTGACAAGTCCAACGACCACGCCTACACCAAGTTCCACTTCAACTCCCACACCAACTCCAACACACTAAACAAACTAAGATTCCTAAATTTTGAACCCTGAATTATGGGGTTGGTGTTACACTGGGGGTTGGTGTTTGCTTAGGAGTTGGGGTTTGTGTGGGACTAGGAGTACCTGTTGGAGTTGGTGTAGTAGTTGGTGTAACAGTTGGTGTTAAACTGGGGGTTGGCGTTTGCGTAGGTGTTGAAGATTGAGAAGGAGTAGGAATAGGGGTTTGGGTTGGACTAGAAGAACTGGAGGATTGCGGGGTAGGGGTTGGTGTGGGAGTAAATAAAGTAATTGTCGGTTGAGAGGTGGGAGCTGGTTTTTGCGTAGGAGTCGGTTCTATTGTTGGGCTAGGGGTAGCGGTTGGGGTTGTTACCGCTCCTTTTACTTCCCCGCCTTTTTTATGTTTTGAAGACTTTTTATTCATAAAAGCTAAGGGAGTTACTATAAAAACTAAAAGAACTAATACGATTAAAATCTTTTTAGGGGATTTTATTATTTGTTTCAGTTCAGAGATACTTATATGTCTTTTAGCAGCTTTTACTGATTCGGTTAATTGCTTAAATTTTTCTTTCAAAAAAATCATATGGAATTATACAATGATTTAACTTAATCAAGTTCGAAAAAAGTCATTGCAGTCGGAAGGTCTGTGGTAAGACTCTTTTGATGTGTCCAGGCTGGCTATAGCTCTGAGCTTGTCGAAGAGTTGACTATGTTGGAACTTATTACAAGCAACAATTATTTAATTTTGCCTTGTGAGTTTTTTAACTATGTTTTCCTCTACAATCATCAATTATCTCTTTTGGAATAAATCTTATTCCGATTAAAAAAAGTGTAGGAACAATAACAAGATCATCTAAATATCCTATGATTGGAATAAAGTCAGGAATTAAATCAAATGGAAGCATTAAGTACCCAATAGCAGCGCCTAAAAAGAACTTTCCTAACCGTGGCGTTCTTTTATCTAGTAAGACACAACGATAAATTGCAAGCTCCCTTTTTAATCTTTTAGTAGCAGATTTTAGATTATTAAACATAGTGAGATTTACCTATTCATTATATCAAGAGGTTCTAACCGTTCTACTGCCTTATAGTAGTTTGGAGCCTTAGAAAGATTGGTCCAGGGGGAGGGATTCGAACCCCCGCAGGGCAAAGCCCGTCAGATTTACAGTCTGATGCGATTGGCCACTCCGCCACCCCTGGTAACAGTGTGATAATTATACCATTTCAGCTTCAACATGACACTCAGAAGGTGTGAAAAAGACCTGCTATAATGACCACATGATCTTCTTGATTATGCGTAACGTTAAGAAATTCTTCAAAAAATATCCTTTGCTTTCCCTGCTTATTCTTGGATTAATATTACGATCCATGGTGCTTTTTTTGGACTTTAGTTTTGATGTGAACAGTTTCATAACCTGGGGGAAAGACGCATTCTTCCTTGGATTTCGGGGATTTTATGACAGGCCTTCTTCGGCGGTATTTGCGGATCTTTATCCAAACTATCCACCTCTTGCTATTTATTTATTTTATATAAGTTACGGTCTTTATATTTTAGTTACCACGATCGCATGGAAATTAAATATTCTTTTCCCTCTATTTCCCTCAAAGCTGATTTTCTTTCTACAAAGCAAGTCTGCAATAGCGGCGTTTTTCAAATTGCCAGCAATTTTTGCTGATTTAGGAATAGCCCTTATCGTCGCTTTGTTCGCCAAAAAACTTTTTCCAAGAATGAAGAAATATCCAGGAATAGCCGCATCCCTTATACTTTTTAATCCAGCGTTCTTCTACAACAGCGCATATTGGGGTCAGACAGAGGCAATTCCAATTTTCTTTATTCTTTTGTCTTTTTATTTTTTGTTGTTCTCAAAAAAAGCAGTTCTTGCTTCGGCTTTATTTACCTTGGCCATATTAAGTAAGCAAAACGCGATTGTTTTTACACCGTTTTTTTTACTGTTATATTCTAAAAAATTCAAAAAAGAGAATATTATAAAAGGTATTATTTTTTCGGTTATTATTTTTTGGACTGCATTTATCCCTTTTTATAAAAGTGGCAATGTGATTCTATTTCCTTTCATTACTTATTATCAAAAAATATTGATTGTTTCTGGACTCCCCTACATCAGCAATTATGCCTTTAATTTCTGGGCTTTGATTTCTCAATGGAAAGACATCGTTGATACCAATATTTTTTTTGGGCTGCAATATCGCTACTGGGGTTATCTCATTACTAGTTTTTTTGTACTATTTATTCTGCAAAAATCCTATAGGGAAAAAGTGCCTCCCGCCGATACACTCTTTGCTGCCGGTCTAGTGGCTTATGCGTCATTTTTATTTCTGACCAAAATTCACGAACGACATTTTGAGCAAGTCTTGCCCTTTTTGATTCCACTGGCTTTACGCAATAAAAAAATCTTTGGATTATTTCTTCTTTTATCAGTCTCTCATTTTTTCAATCTCTATCATAATTGGCCTGTGCCAAAAATTGATTTTGTGTTATATCTCATACGTTCTTCTCTCGTTGTCAATCTTTTTATCTTGACATTCCTAGGATCATTTTTCCTCTTGCTTCGTTATTATTCCAGCCAAATGAAAAATGTATAAACACATTATAGCTATCGGCTCTCTTATTCTATTGAGCTCTTTCGTAATTTTTTATCGGTATGCATCCATTCCACATAACATATCATTTGATGAAATTGAATTTGCAAAATTGGCACTGTCTTTAGATAAGATCCCTTATACGGTTTACAGTTCTCTTTTCACTGGCCATTCAACGCTCTATTTCTACATTCTTCTTATATCGTTTAAGATCCTTGGGGTAAGCAACTTTGCTCTTCGTTTTCCTTCAGCATTATTTGGGATCATTAACATACTTATTTTCTATTTCATAATGAATAAAGTTTTCAAGAATACTTTTTTTGCATTTCTCCTTTCATGTGTCTTATTGTCTATGCACTGGTACATCAATTTTAGCCGGTTTTCTTTTGAAGCGACCTTCTTACTCTTTTTGGAGTTGCTTTCAACCTTCTTCTTATTTAAATTTCTAGAAAATAAAAAAATACATAACGCGCTCTTTTCCGGTATAACTGCCGGTCTTGCCTTTCATTCTTATTATCCCGGACGGATATTTTTTATTCTTCCCTTATTTTTTTTGCTTTTTAAACAAGCAAAAAAATATGCATTTTTATTTCTCCTCATTTTTAGCTTGATTGTCTTACCACTTTTAATATATCTCACCCAGCATCCAGATATTCGCATTACACAAGTTTCGCTATTTACTAACTCAAAGCTTACATTTGGAGAGCGGGTAAGCTTGATCGGTACCAATATCAAAAAAACAGCTCTCATGTTCAATCTAAAGGGAGATATGAATGGAAGACACAACTATCCCGGGAAGCCGGCGCTGAATCCTATCTTAGGAATATTATTTTTGGGTGGACTTATCATAGCCATAAGAAATTATTCACAGTTTTACAATCAATATTTCCTCTTGTATTTTTTTCTCTCCCTGATTCTTCCAATAATAGGTCGTACCCAAGATAATCCCAATATGCTTCGTGCATTTACTGCTATCCCAGCAGTTGTTTATTTTATTGGGAAAGCTTATTTGCGGCTGTGGCAATTAAAAACTTACGTTAAAAAAGAGCTTGTCGTAGGATTCATAATGATTCTATTTATTGTTTCTACCTTTTATGAAATGAGGACATATTTTGTATTTCAATCGCGCGTATTTAGAAACTCATTTGAGGTATTATGCAGTCTCCAAGAGGTAATAAAATATGATACAAAGAAAATACCATTCGCGTGTAGAGTGTCAAGAAATCTATTTTGAAGAACCGCGTTCAACCAAATACATATTGTAATAGTCGTTTATCTTCCAAGTTCCAAGAAGCTTGAAAGGTCGGAATGAGGCGACTTCATATGCCGGGTCATCCATGAAATTCTTTTTCTTTTTTTCTTCAATTACAAACAGGTAATGATTGTGATAATAGTCGTCATAATTAATCTGCACGCTGTCTCGCTTTAATAAATACTTCGGAACAGTCGCTAATGTGTCATAAGCTAAATTACTAACATTATAGTCTTTGCGATTCTCTTTTTTGATAAGCTGATAAACTCGATCCTCTGCAGGATAATTCCAATTTTCTGACGCCGACCAAAAAGCCGTCTTTGGTTTTGGTGAGTAGATAAACACATCCCAGATTACAACCGCTAAAACCAGAGGAAGGTAAAAAGCCTTGAATTTTTTTTGTTTTATTTTTGCCAGCTTTTGCTTAAAAAGTCCCAATAACAACATGATGGTCATGAACGAAATGCTCAAAAAGTAATGTCCCCTATTGTTACCGCCCGGCTTGTCTAACTTAGAATAATTTTTCACAAATAGAATGATCGTCTGAATATTATAAAAGTGATTCCTTATTTCAAATAGAATGACCGGGGAAAAACCTATCAGAATTCCTAAGAAATATAGCACGACTTGCTTTGGCTTTACTTTTACAAACAAGAGGTAATAAAAGAATAGTCCCAGAATTACTAATACGAATTGATAATGGTATTGCAACATTATTCCCAAAAGTACGGATACACCAAGAAATATCCAGTTATTCTTTTTCTGTTGATACAAACCCATTAGTAGAATGAGTAAAGGAACGAGAGAAAATTGAAAAGTAGGATTCCAGAGGAAACGCGTAAAGTCTATATAATAAGGAAGAAGCGCATAAATGGCGACCATGATAAATGCAGCTCTTTGATTGAGTAGTAATTTTGCTCCATAATAGAGAGGAATAATCATCAGAGCGCAAAAAACCATATAGATATACGAAGAGCTGATCGGATCAAAGTGACCCAAAAAAAGAAAAAATAAAAGTTCGTAATAAATCATTGGCCCCTGAAAGATCCGTCTTCCCCCGAGATTGATCGATATTGGAGGGCCGATAAGAACAGGTTTGTGTGTTCGATAAATCTCCAAAGTTTTTGTTGAGAACGTCGCCTGGTCCCCGGAAAAATTCAGATACCAAACAAAATTGATAGAGCGGAGTAAGATAAAAACAGCGATAAATAGTAAAAGAATGAGAAATTCCTTTTTGAGGAGTTTGGCCATTGAAAGATTGTACATTAATCTTGGCCGATTTCAATCAATATTGACAAACAGAGGGGCGTTCCTTTATATTTTAAATAGTCAATGAAAGAGCACGCGCCTAACTCAGACCAAGAATGGAAACGGCCTACGCCGGAGGAAGCGTTAAGAATTTATGGATTATGTGCTTTGGCTACAAGGGTTACACCAAGTGAATTAAATTCAGAAGGAATTAGCGCGGTTACAGAAGCTGTTCAAAATATGTCGCTAGGATCATTAACTTCAATTGATCAATAACCCATGTCCATGCCGCCCGGCATGGCAGGAGCCTCGGGTTTCTTTTCTGGAATGTCAGTAACGAGAGCCTCAGTCGTCAGAATCATCGCGGCAACAGAAACAGCATTTTGCACAGCAGTGCGAACAACTTTCAGTGGATCGATAATCCCGGCCGAAACCATGTCAATAGGCTTGGCAGAATCAACCGATTCGGTCTTCAGAACGTCAAAACCCATTCCTTTCATACTTACTTCACGGGCTTTGGCAATAAGTTGACTTGAGTCTAATCCTGCGTTCTCCATCAATTTTTTGAAAGGCTGTTCAATAGCTTTTTTGACAATATTGAATCCTTCTTTTTCATCTTTATTCAGTTTTGCGTTTTTCAATGCTTCGGGTTTCATTCTCTGACTGATCGAAAGCAAAGCAATTGCGCCTCCTGGCACAATTCCTTCTTCAAGCGCAGCTTTGGTCGCGGCCACCGCATCGTTGACTCTTTCCTTTTTCTCTTTTAATTCGAGTTCTGTTGCGGCTCCGACATTGATGACAGCAACTCCGCCGGAAAGCTTGGCTAGTCTTTCCTGAAATTTCTCTCTGTCAAATTCAGAAGTAGTTTCGTCAACCTGCCGTTTGATCTGCTCGATACGGGCATTGATCTCGGCTTTTTTACCTTTTCCGCCGATAATACTGGTGTTTTCCTTGTCTGCCCAAACCTTGTCGGCTCGACCGCAGTCTTCTACCTCGATATTTTCCACTTTCTTTCCCAGATCCTCAGATACCACAGTTCCGCCGGTCAATATGGCAATATCCTCAAGCATCTCTTTCCTTCTGTCTCCGAAACCCGGAGCTTTGACAACTAGAGCGTTGAATGTACCGCGAATCTTATTGACGACCAATGTCGCTAATGCTTCACCTTCAACCTCATCCGCAATAATCACCAGATTCTTGGAAACTTTTACAAATTTCTCCAAGAATGGTAGAAGGTCTGACACGGCTGTAATCTTCTTATCGGTGATCAAAATATAGGGATTCTCTATTTCGGCCACCATTTTCTCCATATCAGTCGAAAAATAAGAAGAAGCATAACCTCGATCAAACTGCATGCCTTCTTTGTGTTCGACAGTCGTCTCCAAGCTTTTACCTTCCTCGACAGTTACAACTCCGTCTTTTCCGCCGACTTTCTTCAATGCTTCTGCGATGAGATTTCCCAGTTCGGGATCGCCGGCCGAGATTGTGGCAACGCTTGCCGAATCGGATAGTTTGATATCTTTTTTTATTTTTTTAAGTTCGTCGACGATATAGTCGCTGGCTTTTTGAAAACCTCTTTTCATCACCATTGGGTTTGCGCCGGAGTTCATCATTTCAATTCCGTCTTTTACAATTGCGCGCGCCAGGACTGTTGCGGTCGTTGTCCCGTCACCTGCGACATCTGCGGTCTTGGAAGCTGCTTCTTTGACTAGTTGCGCGCCCATATTTTCAAATGAATCTGGAAGCTCGATTTCTTTGGCCACGGTTACGCCATCGTGAATGACGCTTGGTGCTCCCCATTTACGATCAAGAGCTACGTTTCGGCCCTTAGGTCCAAGAGTTGTCTCGACTGCATCGGCCAGCTTATTGATTCCTGATAGGAGAGCTTTTCTAGCTTCTGATCCGTATTTAATTTGTTTTGCCATATTTTTTAGTCAACTGTTGCCATTACGTCTTTTTCTTCGATTAAAAGCCATTCCTCATTCCCCACTTTGACTTCATTGCCTCCCCATTTTTTATAAAGGACTTTCTGCCCCTTTTTGAGAGTCATCGGAAGGATTTTACCCTCCGGATTTCTGTGACCCGGACCAACTGCCATAATCTCTCCTATTTGAGGCTTTTCTTTAACGGTATCGGGGATAACTATACCTGAAGGAGTTCTCTGTTCTGTCTCAACCGGACGGACTAAAACATAGTCAAAAGTAGGTTTGATCGAAGTGTTGTTTTTTGCCATGGATTTTTATTCTCTGAATTTGTATTATGAATACAAGAGAGAAAAGTATATAAGAAAATCTTAATTTTGTCAAGTAGATCATCAGTCTGCTAATCGAGTTTTAAATTATGGATAACCAAAAAGGACTATCAGAAATAGAAAAAATAAAAACCAAGCTTCAGGCTGTCAATCTTCCGGCCGATTTGTTGGAAAAAGCTTCTCAGCAGATAGAACGGGTCGTATTAGGACTCAAATATGGCGGAAACCTTTCCCAGCTTGATATCACGGAAAAGTATATCGATTGGATCACTACCCTTCCCTGGGAAACCAAAACCGAAGACAATTTGGATATTCAGAATGTGAAAAAAACTCTGGATAAAAATCATTTCGGCTTGGAAAAAATCAAACAAAGAGTTTTCGAATATATCTCTATTCTTGCACTTCAAAAACAGAGTATGAAGACAGATGTCTATCACGCTCCTTCGTTGTTTTTTGTCGGCTTGGTTGGTACCGGTAAAACTACTTTTGCCATGTCTGTTGCCGAAGCTCTGGGCCGGAAATTTGTGCGTATTCCGTTCGGAGGCCTTTCCTCTGCGCTTGATCTTCGAGGTCAATCCAAAACTTCTCCCGAATCAGAGCCCGGAATGTTGATCAAATCGATGAGAAAGGCTGGAACTCGTAACCCTGTCATCCTGCTTGACGAACTGGACAGAATTTCCCCGGAAGCTAGAGCATCTATTATGGGAGTGCTTATCGAGCTTCTTGATCCCGAACAGAATGCCAATTTTACTGATTATTTTATAGACTATCCTTTTGATTTATCTCAGGTGCTTTTCATAGCAACGGCAAACAATACCAACGACATACCAACCGCAGTCCTGGACAGATTGGAACTGATCCAAATGCCCTCGTACACTGATTCTGAAAAAATCACCATTGCCAAAGACTATGTGCTTCCGCAGTATCTCAAAACAGCCGGCTTAACACCAGAGAATCTGAAGTTTGATGATGCTGTCTGGTCAAAGATCGCCAGACCTTTGGGATTTGATGCAGGAATGCGTACTCTCGAGCGCACCATTGAATCAATTGTCAGGAAAGTTGCCTACAAAATTGTCAGCGGACAAGGAAAAGTTTTTGTGATAAACGAAGCTAATCTTAAAGAATTTGTTTAAGTATGCCGATCCGCCACCTTTGATGCGCCAAAGGCGTCTGGCTTGATCTTCACTTCATATCCGTTTCCACGAATCATACCGGTTACCTCTTGAATGAGTTCTCTTGTGTCTCCCTTTTTCCCGATATCAACGTGAATTTGAATATTGTATTTTGTGATTCCGTTTGACTTGAAAAAAGCCACGAAATTTTCCGACGTTACTAACGACATGATTGCCTCCTGATAAATTCTCTCCTTGAGACTGATTGTTTTTATTACCTGTTCTCTTCTCCAGAAGTAGATACCGCCAAAACCGACGTGATGAACGATAAACGCAGTGATGAAATCATATCCGTTGCCTTTTATCTTTTGCGAATCCGTACCGACAATGATCTGATACAATCCTCCCTTGTCGAGCGACATATAATGTGTCACTATCTCTTTGAGTCTATATAGATCGACTTTGCCGTACGTCGGGCTGTGATAATATACTTGATTATTATTATTTTCTTCTTCCTTCATATGTTTGCTGCGGAGAGTGTGGGATTCGAACCCACGATGACCGTGAGGCCATACTAGTTTTCAAGACTAGCACATTCGTCCACTCTGTCACCTCTCCAACTTTGAGGCCCGGAGGGGAATCGAACCCCTGTATAAGGGTTTTGCAGACCCTTGCCTTACCACTTGGCTACCGAGCCTAAATGGACCTGAAAATATGGTATATTGTACCAGATATGAAGGTCAAGTTTCAGACTTCAGCAGGCGGGATTGTCTATAAAAAAGAGGGTGATGAGGTACTTTGGCTTATCACTCAGCACTCACAGCATAAGGGCTGGACTTTCCCCAAAGGTCTTGTGGGTGACAAGAATAAAAATGAGAACGAAGAAACGGCTGCTCTTCGCGAGGTAGAAGAAGAGGGAGGAGTAAAAGTAAAGATTGTCAATCCTCAACCCTTGACGGCTTCCTATGCCTTCAAACTCGATGGCTTTTTAATAAAAAAGACTGTCTATTATTATTTGATGGAATATATTTCCGGAGACCCGAAGGATCATGACTGGGAAGTTTCAGAAGCTAAATTTATTACTGCAGAGGAAATGAGAAAACTACTTTCTTTCAAAAAAGATAAAGACGCCTTCGAAAAAATCCTCCTAAAACTAAAAAATGCGTGAGCGGGTGAGGGGAATCGAACCCCCGGCTCATCCTTGGCAAGGACGCGTTGTACCACTCAACTACACCCGCACGAATGCGTGTGCTGAGGGTCGGAGTCGAACCGACATCTGAGGTTCTTCAGACCCCCGCCGTAACCACCTTGGCTACCTCAGCATGAGATGAAATTATATCATTTCGAGTTTTATAATTCAGTCTTATGTAAGGCTT
>OBEQ012096048.1_pt1 | contig 30522 bp, 32 predicted proteins | sample 1670901 | NCBI WGS metagenome assembly OBEQ01 (sample SAMEA104232315, study PRJEB22302) | groundwater metagenome | biome: forest; feature: aquifer; material: groundwater | place: USA | collected 2011-08-07 | depth 5.4 m
AGGTTGCAAAAAGTCAGGCACAAAGTCTTTGACAGTGACATTGGTGAGATTTATATTAGAAGTGTTTTTGACTTTAAGTCGGAAAGTAATTTGCTGTCCTGGGGCAAAGCGGGGATCACTGGGAGAAAGATTATCAACAAAATCAGAACTACCTGGTTTGGAGACTGTTTTCTCAATCAAAATTGATTGGGATGGAGCGGGTGCTCCATATTGCCCATATTGACCTCTAACAGGTAGCGTAAAAAATAAAAATAAAAGAACTACAAAAAGGTATGCAAACACTCGTCGTTCCCTTACCATAAGCGATAGTATACTACAGGGTTTAGGCATTGTCAACTATGGGATTGTGCTGAGCACTACTATGAGAATTTGGGCTTCAAATTAGCAACTTTTCACTGTAAAATATTTACATGAAACTTGCGGCAGCGGATTTACGGACCGTTAATGAAAACAGAATTGCTAATCACCTTAAAAAGATAAAACGGAATCGGCTCTATTTTATAGTAGAAAATGTCTATGATACCTACAACGTTGGTGGATTGTTTCGTTTAGCTGACGCTCTGGCGATAGAAAAGATGTATCTTTGCGGGCAGGTGGAAACACCCCCTAATTCCCGTATCACTAAAGCTTCTATCGGCACCTTCAAAGTTGTTCCATGGGAGTACAAAAAAAGCGCTGAAGAAGCGATTTTAGACCTTAGAACCAAGCCAAAAACAACCGCCCCGGTTGAAATCGTGGCGGTGGAACAGGCAAAAAAGGCGATTGATTACAGGAAAGCTGATTATTCTTTGCCGCTGGCGCTTATTTTTGGTAACGAGACAACAGGAATTCGGGGGGAAACGCTCAAATTAGCCGATCAAAGTGTCGAAATCCCGATGTGGGGGATCAATAAATCTCTAAACGTCATCGTCTCAGCCGCAATCGTGGGCTACTGGATTGTAGAAAAAAACGAAGATCTTCCGATCGGCGCATAAAAGAACGAGAAGAATGCTTTCTATGAAACCAAATATTAAATCTTCCTATTACCGTTTGGTGAACTGCCTGTTTTGAAAGTCCATAAATTTTGCCAATTTGACCAAAAGTTAAATAACTGAAAGCATAAAGTCCAAGCATGTTTAATTTTTGTTCTTCCATATCGTTTAGCATGTCAGACTGAACAGTAATCATTTTATAGAGTCTGTGCGCGTCCATCTCATCAATAGGTAAAAAATCTTTAACTACCCCGATATCTTGTTGAGGAAAGTGCCTTACGAGGGTGGCACCAACACTTCTAACTCTTTCGCTATTTTGAGGATCTTCAAGGATAGTTTGATCTTCAGATACATCTTCCAAGAAAGCTAAACCAGCTAGAAAAAGCTTCTGATCTGGTGAAAGGCTTCTTTCCATAAGGTCGCTACTTTTTTCTGACATGGGAGAATTATTGCAACTTAAAACGATTAATACCTTCTAGGTGGCCTCCTGTTCGGAATAACTCTGTGAACAGGAGTAAAACCTTCCCTAGGAGTGCGTAGTCCTACGGCAGAAGCATAGGATTGAGATTTCTCAACGACAATAGAACCAAGAGGGACTCTTGTACTGCCTTGGACGATATACAGTCCTTTATCTTTATTTCCACTAATTCTTCCAACACCTTTATATCGTAACAACCGTACGGAACGTTCTGTCTCTTTGCTGGCAGATATAAAGACATAGCCATTATAATCGAGTCCTAAAGCCTTTGCGTTAACCATATACCACAGATTCTCGTCATCTATAACGGCTCCTGGAACCATGGCAACATAATCGATGATCCATCTACGGCCCGGATAGAGGTAAGCTGCTATATTGCCTTTGTCTTCATTCTGGCCAGACCTATTAATGATATCGGGCTCGAATCTAACCCTAAGTGGACTATTTTGCTTTTGGACATCAATTTCAATACGACCTAATCCGAATTGATCTCCTGAATTTATTTTATCTTGAAGCTCGCGCCAATATCTATCACCTGGATGAGCTTGGCCATCGGTTGCTTGAACCCCTTCAAGAGTTGAAGTGGAGAAGGGTCTAGTCAAAGCTCCATCTGTTACGGTATTAACTGCAGTTAAGGCACCAGCTAGTAAACCCGGGACAATGAGTTTTCTTGCGAAAGGATGGCTTTCTATTCCCATAGATATAACTTATACTATAAGACACAATTTGTCAAGGGGGAAATTTTGAATTTATGCTGACATTCTGAGAGAATCTTGCTCTGCATTTTTCTCTTGCCGTGGTCTCAACTGAACTGCGCCTTCATCAGTATTGATTAAAGGCCAACCTTCTTCTTGTAGCTTCAATAGCTCAGGCAAACGCCCATGAAAATCAGAATCCTCCTCATCATGATAATGGTAAGGCAATCTTTCCGCCTGGACCCGCATGGGATCATATAAATATGCCACTCTAATTCTGCGAGTTTTCTCTCCAATTAGTCGCTTTGGCCTTTCTCCAGTAATAAGATCCAATTGGCTTGCTTTTATTAAACTTTCTACCTCCTTCTCGTCATGAGTATTTCTTATTAAACGGCGTGGAAGCTGTGCATAGCCTCTTCTTTCCCATACGCTTTTAACTCTAGAATTGAGCCTATCCAAGACTGAAATATGAATACTTGCTTCAGCCGTAACCATAGAAAACATATTATATTCCTTTTAAACTTTTTGTCAAACTACTTACGTAGTTGACAAAGAAAAATTTGTATTATAAACTACTTTTAGAGTGAAAAACAGAATTTTTAAATTGAGCCTACCAAATCAAGGGTAGGTTTTTTTATGAGACGTTCACCTGAATCAGATAGAAAATTTCCTCATGTGGATACTTTTTTAGAGGCAACTGGGGGATTTCCTATTGCAGGAGCAATCCCTGGTGAAATATACCCTGAAAGATATAGGAACATGCCATTTACAAGAACCAGAATGAGATTAGAAAGATTTGTTTACGAAGGAATCCCTTTAGATGCAGATCCTAAAAAGGACTACAGCACATGGATAGACAATAGGAATGCAGTATTAGTCGTAGCAGACGCTGCAAAAAATTTTACAGTTCTTGCTCATAGACTCGGGGCAGACGTAACTTTTAAAAGAGATAGTTTGTTTGGAAGGGCTGTAGCAGGAAAGCTGTTTCCGCATCAAGCGCCATATTTTATGGAAACTTTAATGGGGTTTTTAGAGGAGCTTCCAGACATACAAGAAGATCCAGATTTCACACGCGAAATAGTTGAAGATTTTATGGCTACAGGAGGTTTTACTCCAGGTAGAGTTTATTTGTCTGTTGATGGGGCAGCTGCGTTGTTGGAATTAGCCTTACCTAAAGATGTGGTTGGTGGTGCTGAAAATAAAAGACAGTCTTATGAGACTATTGTTTCTCATGATCCGGTAGCCCTAGAAATTTACGAGGCTTTCAGAAATAATTTATTTAGCGGTTCAGCTCAGACTCCTTTAAATGTAACTCCTCCAGAAAATCCCATTATCTTTTCCCACGATGCGTAAATATATCGTATCTAAAACTATTTATTAACTTTATACGTATAAAGTTTGTTTTTTCCAGTAATTGTTTTATTTGGTTTTACTTTCGGGAGGGGATAGTAGTAAGAGATTAAGTTAAAGTATTTTAGATCTTTCTTCAATTTGGCGTAAATTTGCTCCATCAGCCAGGGTGAGATATACAAATACACAGTTGGATTTTGAATAGTGGTATCTTGGCTCAAATTGATCTTAAACATATCGGCCCACATAATTTTTATATGTTGTTTGTTGGGGTGAAAGAAACGTCTCAGCTGAAGTATTAAGATTAGAATAGGATTGAGTTCTACTGCAATAAATTGAGTGTTTAACTTGCGTTTGTAAGCTTCTTTGGCTGCTTCAAAGAGTACCAAACCGTCTCCTGCACCAAGATCGATCACAGTTTGATTATTTTTCAAACTCAAAGCTATAATAGCTAAGGGAAGATCTTTTTTGCTGGTAGGAAAATAGGGAACAGGAGAGAACCGTTTAGAAGAGAAAAGAAGAATAATTACTAAAAACATTAGAGCAAAAAGTAGAATCATATCTATTTCGAGCCAAATAAACGATCACTACCAGAGGAGGTGGATGATTAAAAAGTAACTGGTGCCGGTACCAGTTAAAATTGGTTGTTTTTGAGGCTAAATTTTAATTAACCTTTATCCTTATATCTTAATATATATAAAAAGGATATAAGTTAAACAACACATCTTTATTAAACATCAAGAACCAATTGGGAAATCAAGCAAAGCATCCCCTTTAGTGCCTCTTTATCATCTTGTTTCTAACCTTTCTGTGCCTTGATTGCCAAACTGATGGCTGCCTATCCCATGCTGGAAACTGGTAAAACGGCTATCAAAGCGCTGCCCTCAAGAACTTCGAGTTATTATATCAAGAAGTTAAACTAAAACTCTGCAAATAGTCCATCAATACGAGCTATATTTCGTACTCTCTCTACCTTGGAAGCAAACTCTAATATTTTTGCGCGTTGGGTATTACGCCATTCAGATTCATTTAAATAGCGAGTCATTGGATCCTCAGCGGGTAAGGCATCAAAATCTGTAAGCTGACGGACTATTTCTTCTATCTCTTCTTGTTTAATTTCTGTTTGAACCCAATCTGGAAATTTTACATCATATTCTTTTCTTGACCGTAATGACTCCGCGACCACACGTCTTAATCCTTCTGGGGAGAGACCAACTAGCATAATTTTTTTAGCTCCTAATCTAGATAGCCGCATTATAACATCTAGAAAAGCCACCTTTTCATCTGGAAGTTTTTCGAAAGGGTATCCTGCCCCATGATAAGCATATCTTGAAGAAATCATTCCGATCATTCCACCTTCAACAAGCGCACTTCTACAAGCTCGTAGTATCGCGTCTTTCTCTTTATCTACGAATTCATTAAAAGGCGGGACACCTTCTTTTCGCTCATTATAGCCTATACCATAGAGTCCATGGTACCTGAAATCCAAGCCTTCACCTTCAGCTACAGTAAAGTTGTTTCCACCAGATGCCCATGAACCATTAAAAAGAATTAAACCAAATTTAGTATGCTTTAATGCAGAATCGTTATCTGCTAGCTTTCCCGCATCTCCGCAGAGTATAGTAACTCCGTCTTGAACCTTTTCAACTTCTGGTGCATGCCAGGGATTTTCCTCTCTTATCCTAACGGCAAATACGTCAATAGCGTAAGCTGGAACTCCACGGTGTTTTAAGGTTGTAGCCACAGTTAAATTTGAACCAAATCCAACATCTAGCAAAGGACCTTTTTCTTCTATCTTTGTTAAATCTGCTATAAATTCTGCCAGCTCTCTTTGTCTTTGTGGATTTTCAGCAAAACCCTCATTGCTTAAGGATGAAAAACCCACTAGAACTGAAGGCGACAAATCAATTAATCTAAGTGAATCTGATAGTATATTGCGAGGATTCCTCTCATCAATTATTATGATCGCGGGAGAACTCAATTCTCTTTTTAGATCTTCAGGAGGAACTGAATCGTTCATACTTATTATTATAGCAGAAGATTTATGAGCTTATGGTTCGCCTCCGTTTTGGGTTCGTGCGTGAGTGGGTTAATTTTCCACAATTAGTCAAAATCTCATTTAGACTGTTTTAATAAGCCGCGTTTAGTTTTGCAAGAGAGGATTCACTTTGGTGCCGGGGGAGAGACTCGAACTCTCATGATGTTGCCATCACAGGTTTTTGAGACCTGCGCGTCTGCCAGTTCCGCCACCCCGGCAGGTGGGATTATCAAATTATATCAGCAAGAGCAAATTTCGGGGTTGACGAATGCTTCATTGGGAGTTAACATATCTTTTATGACGATAAAGCAGATTTACGATCTGGCCATTGAGATGGGTATAAAAGCCGATCCAAGAGGAACAGACGGAGTCAAGGCTTTTCTTGCCAGGACCAAAAAAGAATATCAAGAACTCCCAGCCAAAAAGAAGCAATATTTTGATCCAGAGTGTTTGACAAATCCTTATTCAGACTCACGAATCCTCTACGGCAATCCACAAACACAGATCAAAAAACTGATGGCGGGAATTGATGCCGGGGCTGCAGAAGTTCTTCTTACTGATAGGCTAAGTCAAAAAGGCCACAAGATCGATCTTCTGATTTCACACCATCCCTCAGGCCACGCCCTAGCAGCCCTTCACGAGGTATTGGATATTCAAATTGATATGTTTGCTGAGGCGGGGGTACCAGAAAATGTAGCCCATGCCCTTTTTGATGAAAGGAAAGCTGTGGTTCAGCGGCGCTTTAAGCCTCTGAATCATTCACAAGCTGTAGATGCAGCCCGGCTACTTGAGGTTCCGCTTCTGGCTTTACACACGGTTTGGGATAATATGGGTCATAATTTTATGAAACAGTATCTTAGCAAGAAGCATTTTCGCACTGCAGGGGAGGTTTTGGATTATATTAACGAACTTCCAGAGTTTATGGAAGCAACAAAGGGTAAAATGGCCCCACACATTGTCGCCGGAGCCGCCTCAACCAGAGCGGGAAAAGTAGTCGTGGGTTTTACAGGAGGAACTAACCCTTCCAAGGAGTTGTATATTGAGTTGGCCAAGGCAGGAGTGGGAACTTTGGTTGAGATGCATGTTGCTGAGGAGGCTGTTTTAGAGCTGAGAAAGTTGCACATTAATGTCATTGATGCCGGCCATATGGCGGCTGATTCCATTGGCGCCAATCTTTTTTTGGATGAGATTGCCAAACGGGGAATCGAAGTCTTGCCGTGCTCAGGCTTGATCCGTATCAAACGAAAATAGACTCCCATGTCACACCAGTTACAATTTGGCCTTTTTTTTGTAAGCTTATGAAAATACAAGATATCACTCAAACAAAAGACATAATAAAAATTTCTCCGGAGCAAACTCTTTCCTCAGCCTTGTCTTATCTTTCAACTTCACATGATGCAGCCTTTGTTTTTTCAGATGATAAAAAATTCTTGGGTGTTATCAATCCTTATCATTGTTTGATCAAAACATCCTATCCTGGTAATGCAAAAGTTGAGCATTGCGTTTTTCACGCACCTCGGGTACGAACCAATTACCCCATCTCTAAAGTTGCTCAATTGATGATTGAGTCAAAAGTTCACTATCTGCCTGTTTTTAACGACCAGGACAAATTTATGGGCATTGTTTCTGCCCGCAGGCTGCTTGGAGCCCTTGGTCATCTAAATATCCTTGATTTAACCATTGACAATTTCCAAAAAATAAAAAATCGGCCAATCATAACAGCCTATGAAACAGATCTGGTTTCTGAAGCAATTCATACTTTCAAAACTCGCAAAATTTCCAAGCTAGTTATCATCAACAGAGATATGAAATTAAGGGGAGTTTTGTCTTATTATGATCTTATTCATTTTCTAATTACTCCGCGCAAAAAACTACACAGGGGTGACAGGGAAGGCAATAAGGTAAGTCTATTTAATCATCAGGTGAAAAAATTCGTCAAAACCTATGTTTTAACGCTGACTTTAGAAAATACAATGAAAGAAGCTTTGGATTTGATTCTGGACAAAGGAATAGGCAGTGTGGTAATAACTGATAAGCAAAGGGTCCCAATAGGAGTGATAACTACTCGCGATTTTTTGGACCTTCTTATAAGAGGAACTCAAGAGAAGAAAGTTGAGGTTATTGCCAAAAATCTCTCCAAAGAAAGCCGCCGCGCAGTGGGCGGCTTTTTTAATCTTTTAAGCTTAGGGGCAAGGAAACTACCCAATTTGGCCAAAATTAGACTTTTTGTTAGAGAAGAAAAGGGAGGCCATCTTTTTGAGGGAGTGTTGTCTCTGATTCCCAAAAAAGGAAATCCCAAAGTGATCAAAAGGGAGGGTAAAAATATTCAGAAGGTTTTGGTTCCTCTTAAAAACTTCATCAACGTCTTCCGCCGCGAGTAAGATAATCCGAAACTTGTTTGAGGTTTTTAAATTTATACTTATAAGGGATATTTTTATCCAGGATGTTATAAATCCAGAAAAGTTTAACCCTGCTGTTGGTTTTCTCCCCATTTTTTATAAGCTGGATAATATCCCAATTATCCTCCACAAAGATATCAAGCCCAAGCTTTTTGATCATCTGCCGCTTAAATTTATGCGGCTGCAGGTTAGCTTTGTTGTTTAAGCAAGCCTGAAAATATTTATCTGCCTCAAGCCTACTACACCACTTTTTGAAATCTTTATCCAGAACCTCGTAGCGGCCAGTTATGATATAAGCCTTAATGTTTTGGGTTTTAATCAGCTTCGTCAACTCGTGGTAACCATAATTGGGGAAAAGGCTTGATTTGTGAACAAGCCACCAAAAGGCTTTTTCCAACGACGTCTGGGGGACATAAAAAATTGTTTTTTTCTGCTTTAAAATAAGTCGTCGAATCCAGGCAAAAATAGGTCTGACGATACGTGCTGGATTGTATAAAATGACGCCGTCTAAATCAAAGCCGATACGCAAAGGCCTATTTTGTCTATCAGGTGGCATAAAAATCTAATTATAGCTGTATAATATATATTTTGTTATGAGAGTTTTGGTAACAGGCGCTGCAGGTTTTTTGGGTTTACATCTAGCTGACTTTTTAAGTGGGAAAAAAGTAGATCTGGTGCTTCTTGATCTTGCACTTTTTGATAAGACAGAATATAGGAGAAAGGCTACTTTTGTCAAAGGCGACATCCGGGATAAAAAGTTGATGGATAAAGTGACAAAAAAGGTTGATCTGGTTGTTCATGCTGCTGCAGCCCTTCCGCTGTGGAGAAAGGAAGATATTTTTGAGGTGAATGTTGGTGGGACGAGTAACCTTCTTGAGGCTTCTTTAAAAAATAAAGTCAAGCATTTTATCTATATCTCCTCAACTGCCGTTTATGGTATTCCCACCAAGCACCCCGTGTTTGAAAATGATCCGCTTATTGGAGTTGGTCCCTATGGGACAAGTAAAATTCAGGCGGAGAAATTATGCAAAGAACATAGGAAGAGGGGACTAATTGTGACTGTCATCAGGCCCAAAACTTTTTTAGGAACCCACCGTTTGGGGGTGTTTGAGATTCTTTTTGACTGGATCAAAGACGGTAAGCAAATTCCGGTTGTAGGATACGGCAATAATCGTTATCAACTTCTGGATGTGGATGATCTGGTTGAAGCAATTTATCTTTTTGCAACTGCAAAAAATAAAATCCAAGTTGATGATGTTTTTAATATTGGTGCGCAGAAGTTTGGGACTGTCAGGCAAGATCTGGAGGCTCTATTTCGTTATGCTCGTTCTGGATCAAGAGTTTTACCAACACCTGCCTTTTGGATCAAGAAAACTTTGTGGGTTTTGGAGCAGATGAGACTGTCGCCGCTGTATCAGTGGGTTTATGAGACAGCCGATAAGGATTCTTTCGTATCCATTAACAAACTGGTTAAGACTTTGAAATGGAATCCCAGATATTCCAATTCTGACAGTCTGATCAAAGCTTACCAGTGGTATTTGGATAATTACAAAGAGATAAAATCCCAGACTCCAGGAATAACTCATACAGTTGGATGGAATCAAGGAATCTTAGGTTTCTTCAAAAAGTGGCTTTAAATACCTATAGTATTGATTTTCTGCAAGTCTTTAGTACAATTTGAACATGTACGCAGTAGTATTGGCCGGTGGCAAAGGAACACGGATGGATCCTGCAGGAAAGTCAGAGGTTCCAAAACCAATGCGCCCACTTTTAGGACATCCAATCATTGAATGGCAACTGGCAATCTTACAAAGGGATCCTAGGATTACTGATATTATAATGAGCTTGGGACATCAGGCCGAAGTTGTATCCAGTCATTTTGGAGAGGGTTATAATCGAGAATATGGCTTTAACTTTTACTATCATATCGATTCTCGTGAAGGTCTGGAAACTGCAGGAGCACTAAGGGAAGCAATAGAAAATAAAGTACCCAAGGATGAAAAAAATATTTTTGTCTTGTTTGGAGATATTTTTACTGACTTAAACCCGGGAGAATTAATAAATACTCATGAAAGATTAAAACAAGCAATAACTAACTCTTTTGTAGCCCAAAGAGCAAATATAGGGGTTTTAGAAACAAAAAGAATTAGAGCTGATAGCGAATTTGGTGATCTAAGAAAAGTGGTTAGATACAAAGGAAAAATTTGGCAGGAGGGAAACGCGGGATTGTGTGTTATTTCAAGAGATATTGCTAATAACAGGTGGTTAATAGACGGGGAAGATTTCCCAGATGATCTAGAAAAAAGGTTTTTAGCCGAGGGAAGGGAACTTGTAGGAATTATGCACACACCAGGCTTTTGGACAAATGTTTCGGATCCTGGAGATTTACATATGACAGAATTTAGACTTAAGGAAGGGTTGCCTAATTATCCTCCGAGAGGTTATTCAGCCTCCTCCCCCGAAAGAAAATAAATTAAATTATTTTTTTCTTGAAAATTACTACTTTGGTCTGTTAAAAAATCCCTTAATTGCGCTGTAGAGAAAGTAAAAAATGACCGGCATTGTCACAAAAAATGATTGAAATAAGTGAATATTAAAAAGAGTTAACCCCGAATTAAACCAAGCCCAAACAGAAAGCGGATAAAAAAGCGTATCAGCAAAAGTTATTAAGAAAACAAACCAAATCAAAGCCTGATTATCAGTTAATATAAAAAGTGAGATCACAGGAATTAAATACCAGGGTTGAAATAAAGTCAAAAGAATTAAAAAAAGAAGTAAAAGATCTGCCATGGACAAGATGGGTTTTTCAACAAGATTTTTTTTGGTTGATTTAAAAAAATAAAAAAGAGTAAATAATAAGGCCAAAAAGGCCCACAAAAAAGGCACAAAAGAGCTAAGGTTACTTTGGCTTTGCAAAATATACTCCCGGATTAAAGAAAAAATTGAATAGGTTTTAATATTTAAAGAAGCACTTATTGAATATATAAAATTGCTGATCTGGCCTGCGCCTATAAAAAAAGTAGAAGATAATATAGCCCCGATCAAAAAAGAAGCAAAAGCAGATTTTAATATAATTTTTTGCGGCCATTTGGCTTTAAAAGTAAGTAATATAAATAAAGGTATAAGAATAAAACTAAAATATTTAACAAGTCCCGATAGCACTAAAAAGGCAAGTGCAAGCCAAGATTTCTTTTTAAAAAGAAATACTGCTCCGACTAAAAAAACAGTCATGACTATATCATTATGGCCGTTGGTTACAGCCTCAAAAAGAATGAAGGGATTAAGTGCAAAAAGATAGAGATTCTTCCATTTTGAGTTTTCATTATCCTCATATAAAAAAATAACAGCTGCAATAATAATAAGGCAGAAAAAACTGAATATTTTATAAGAGAGAAGTAGGTAGAGAAGATTTTTGAATCCCACAAAAACAAACGGTATAGCAGATAAAAGGAGCCAAGCAGGCCCATACACCAAAGGCAAGTTTGAGAAGCCCGTGTAATAAAAAAGAGGATCGCGGAAGTAATTTTGAAAGGTTGTCAGATACGGGTTTTGGTGATAAAAAAAGAATAATTTACTCTCAATTATGTAAGTAAAGATATCTGATTGTCCAACAGGATATATAAAAACATTGATTATCCCAACAGCCAAAATGGAAAAAATTATTATTAATTTTAAAGACGTGGTTATTTTTTTTACACTTTTGAGAAGATAATAACCAATAATGTAGGTGCCAGATAAAATAATAATCAAAGCCGTTGTAAGATGCAGAGTGGAAGCTTGATAATGCCCAGGAATTTTGTCCATTGCAAAATAGGGAATTTTAAAATAAGTAAAAAGGGAATAGCTTTTGTATAAAAGATACCAGCATAAGATTGTAGCTGCGCTGGCTATTAGGAAAGACAATTTGGTAAGTGGCCTAACTATCACTTATTTTTTTTGAAAATTATTACTTTTGGGTGATCGTAGACTGTAAAGGATTCATCAGAGGTTTGATCGTTAATTTGCCATTTCCAGGAGCCTATTTGTAAGCTTGGATACACGACAAATTCTGCCACTTTGCCAAAGCCCAAACTCCCATCAAACAATTGCCGGTAGTAACGGGCGGTTTCTGGATAACAAACTTTATATTTATTACAATCTGCCAGTTTTTGCAAGGGAACAAAGAGGCGGTTGGAGGCAAGAATAATATAGTCTGCACTTTTAAGTTTTTGCTCCATTACTTGCCACTTATTGGCATCGTCAGGTTGATCGTATAAGGTCAGCTCGACAAAATTGTATTTCTCTTGAGCAAAAAGGGGCAATCTATCATCCCAATGTTCAACAGCCAATGTTGAGCCGGCTGCAACATTTTGATTGATCCATTCTGAAGATGATATCCGGGTATGAGGATGGGAATAAATATTCAAAAAAGCAAGGGTCCAGAGAAAAGCCGAGATTAAAATAATTATACCCAGCACTTGATACACAATTTTTGTCTTAAGAGGTTGTGCCGGTTTCACTGCGCCTTTGCCTGGAGGAAAAAGAATTGGTATCTTTGTAATCGCGGACCATAAACCATACCCTGCGATTATAGCTAAAAAAGGATAGATGGGCAGCATATAGCGCATGAATTTGGCTGCTGATTTACCAATTATTAAAAAGTAATAAAGGTAAAAAGCAAGGAAAAAAAGAAGATTTGGGCTCTGGCGCTTTAGCAGGAGTTCTTTGACAATATAGTATAAGCCAATGACGGATAAAACCCCGATTATCGGCCCAAGTCCCCAAAGAAAAATATTACTCAGAGAGTAGAGGTAGGGCAGAGTATAAACATATTGGAGGGTATAGGGAAAAACGTAGGGGTCGCTGTTTAGTTTTATTTGAGCCAAAACATCAGCGATAAATTTCGAATGATCCAGAAAGGCATACGGCATAAACAAAAAGCCAAAAGATAAAACAACTGTAATAAAAAGAGTAAGACTGGTAACGGCGGAGTTAAACTGTTTCAGGTTTAACCGACCAGGATTAATATTTTTGGCAATAACAACCAAAGCTAAAATCGGCAGCCAAATTATTGCAGTTATTTTGGTTGTTAGTGACGTGGCAAAGACAATCCCAAGCAGCAATATAGTTCTCAAACGTGGCTGGTTAAGATAAAAAAGCAGTAAATAAAAAAGGGCAGTTGTAAAAAAAGTTAGAAAGGTGTCAACAATAAAAAAGTGAGAATTTTGAATAGTAAAAAAGGAAATTGAATATAAAAAGCAAGACAGAAGAGCAAGCCGCTCCTTCTTAAAAAGCCAAAGAGCAATTTTGTAGATTAAATAAATGGTTAATAAATCAACACCCAGGGAAAGAGCTCTTCCGACATAAAGCATCCCGTTATAATTGGCTACATTGGTACCAAGTAGGCTATCAAAAGCTTCAGTTAGGCCTTTCAGAAGATATATCGGCAAAGTTCCATAGTTGAAAAAAGCCGGATTTAAGTTATCAAAAAAGTGGATTTTATCAGCTACAAAGATAAGCTGGCGCTCGTCAGGGTGAAGATGAAACCCTTGATCCCAGTTGACCCCGTACAGCCTAAGCAAAAAGGCCAGGATGAGGATAGTTGCTATTCTGATCATTTAATTTATAATTATAGAATATTATTGTCAATATTTTATGTTGCCTATTCTGCTGGATTTAAAGTTTGTCAAAATCTATACTTTTGGTGTTTTTTTAGTCTTGGCGCTGTTTTGGGGAAGCTATTTACTCTGGAAAAACTTTCTGCTGACATCTTACAAAGAAGAAGAAATTTTTGATGGTTTTTTTTGGTCTTTGGCAGGAGGCCTTGTCGCAGGTCGCCTGGTATATGTTATTTTAAATTTTAATAAATTCCACTTTGATATTCTTAAATTTATTCTCATCAACGGCTATCCAGGCCTATCTTTGTATGGTTTTCTTGTGGGAGCCTTTGTTTCTCTTGGCATTTACTTTTTAGCTAAAAAAAGACCATTTTTAGAAACAATGGATTATTTTATTCCCGGCCTTTTTCTGGCTCTGGGAATAGGAAAGATAGGGAGCTTTTTTTCCAGCTGGACACCTCTTTATGAAGGTTTGTATTTTCTTTTGGGCGCCTATTTAGCGACCAGAATTCTTTTTGCCATACGAAGACAAAGCTATGCAAAAGGATTTAATTTTTATTTTTTTTGTTGGTATTTTAGTTTGGGTTATTTTTTCTTCAGCCAGACTATCAAAAACAGATTAGTTTTATCAAGATTAAATTTTAACGGCCTGGTCTCTTTTGTTTTACTCTTGACATTTACTTTTTATTTCCTTTATTATTTCAGAGGTCTGGTCTTTTCCAAGGGCGCAGTTTTTAAAAATATTTTCACAAAAAAACATGACAAAAAAACTCACAAAGGACTTAATAAAAAAATGGCAGACAAAGTTAGAAAAGGATAAAGAAGATATAAAACTGCAAATTGAAGAACTGCAAAAGGACGATCCTTTTTCTGATCCAGATCACGCCTCAGACAATGCGGCTATAGATACCGATGTTAGGGAGCAGGTGGGGCATGATACCATTGAGGCGCAGATAAAAGACCTTAAGCTGAAAATGGTTGAGGTTGAGATAGCTTTAGATAAGATTGGTAAAGGTCGATATGGTTTTTGCGAAAAATGCGCAATGCCCATTCCCTTGGCGCGGTTGTCTCTTATTCCTGAAGCCCGCTACTGCATTGAAGATGAAAAAAAACTGTTTAAGTAAGGTTATGTTTGCTTTCTTTTGGGGTTTTTTTCAAGAGCAAGGTGGTAGACAGCTCTTACTCCTTTATCTACCAGAGTTGCGCCCCCATCTCGAAGTCTTCTCGAGAACTCTAGTGTAGCATTTCTATTTCTCATAAGTCTGCGACCATCCGATATTTTGTCCAAAATTTCGCGCATTGGTAGATCAGCTTGTTTTAGTAAATCAAGAGCCTCAGCCACGCCTCTTTCTATCACGTCTTCTAAAGAGTGTTCTCTGTCTTTTTTAATAACGTTGACTCTAGTCTCTCCCCGATTACGATATATCGCTATTTTCCCTTGAGCCTGAAGACTAAGTAAAATAGACTGAGTTATGGCACCCGGCAGGCCAGCTGATCTAAAAACATCCTCTACTAAGGTTGCATCTTCTTTTTGTGCAAGGGCATAATAAAAGGCATCTATAAGTTTTTCTCCTTTGAGTCCTTTTATAGCATCAGAAAGAGGAACTCCATTCAAGTAAAGAAGACCCACTTTTGATACCCATTCTTCCTCAGGATCTGTTGGTTTTTTTACAGCTTGAGCTTGTCGAGTGAACCTAAAGGTTACTTGCTTCTCTGAGGTCATTGTTTTTACCCTTGGATCAACCAGTAACTCCTTGGAATAGCGACTATCCCAGACAGATAGGCCAGCCCGCCTCAACAATTCCTCTTCAGTAAAATCCCAACCCTCATTTTGGACCAAAAGTGCTTTAATCCCTTCAACCTCCTCCCAAAATCTTTCGTCACTCTCTTTCTCAGTTGTCGTTCTAGGAGTTTCAGTAATATCACTGTAACAATCAGGATCTAACATATACCTTCTATCCCATGAGGTTCCAGTATTGAGTATTCCACTTTTAGTGAATTCTTTTATAACATTTTGCCACATTTTTAAGCTTCTTATTTGGACTCCCATTTGTTCTAACTCACCAAGTATAGCTTTGGGCCCAGCAGGTCCTTTTGTTAATATTTGAATAATAATTGGAATTACCTTGGGAATATCTTTTGTCCTAACAATACCTTTAAAGGGGAAGTGTTCGATTTCTTCATTATTAGGCTTTTGCGCTCTTGTAGCAGTAAAAGCCTGATCTGCCACCTCTGCCTGCAACTGTCGTTGGTAAAAATGAATAGCTCTAGTTTCGACCGCATGTGCGCCGCTCCTTTCTAATAAACTTCCAATTGCCGAAGGTGGTAAATCTTTAATATCACTATTTGCAAGGCGATGTTTTGTTAAAAATTTTTTTGCTACTTTGGTTATAAATCCCGAAAGCACCCCTGTTTCTAGACGGTCTAACTCTGTATTTGCATAAGACAACGATTCTTTTAGAGCTTCTGTTTGCTCGGGAGAATTATCAGGATTAGGTATTCTTAATTGTTCTGTTAGATAAGCCCCACCTGCGAGGTCTTTATAAGCGGCTATTTGTTGGGGGGACGGGTGGTACCTTTTTGCTTCAGCTGGAAAAGCGTCCCGCAATGTTTCTACACCTTGGCGCATTTGAAAATTATACTATAGGAATGGCAATTTTTCCATTTCTGGATCCCAAAATCAGTTCTTGTGCTCTTAGCTTGTCTCTATCATTCACTATATTTCAGAAAAAGTGGGACTACCATTGTTTTTTCGTCTGAGGATGGTTATTCTGAGACCATATTTTCTTCTTGTTTCGTAGTAGCAGCATAATAAATCAAAGCAGCTCTTGTTCGATTTTGAGCCTCAAGCTTTCTGTAGGCGGAAGTTAAATGAGCTTTAACGGTTAATACAGAGATTCCCAATTCTTGGGCAATTTCTTGATTTCTTCCTGTTTCTGTTTCAATCATGGCCTTTAATACTTTACCTTCGGTTATAGTTAAGGTTTTAATCATACTTTTGGCGTCTTCAATATCAACAATCTCTTGCAGACTCAAGACCCTATGTTGAATTGCAGTTAAAACTGCACGTAGACTTGTGTGAGAATCCATTTTACCAAAGAGCTGCGTTTTATGTTCTTTAATAGTTTTGACTGATAAAAATAGTTTCCTTGCTATTTCTTTATCTTTTAAACCCAAAGCCAGAAGTTTTAATATCTCCATTTCACGCTTAGTAAGCTGATGTTTTTTATCAGTGCCTTCTTCAACTTTTGTATCTTCTTTTCTAAAAGATTCGAAGATAAGAGCATTAACAGCAGGTAGTGCTCGTTTATCACCGCTTTCTATAAGTTTTTGAAGAGCAAGAAGCCTTAAGTATAAAGGAATTTGCTCATCTGTATCTTGTACTGCATCATCTTGGGTCATAACCTGCAAAACTTCAAGCTCTCTAGTGAACAAGTCTGAAATTCTTGAATACGTATCTGCATCGAGGATTTCCTCTGGTTTTAATTGGCCTGTTCTGATAGCTTCTAAAACTGCCTGTGGTCCGTCTCTTACGCCTAATTTATCAAAAGCCCTCCCAATGTGGCTGTTAACTGTCTTTACAGATATGTCAATTAGTTCAGCTATTTCTTGATGAGTTAGTCCTTGCCCTACATATCGCAATATCTTTATTTGTTGTGGTGATAAAGGCAAAGGAGGACGATCTTCCCCCGGGCGAGGTAAATAACTGATGCGAAAACGTTCTGACATAGCCTATAATATAACAAACTTTTTTAGAAGTCAAAGCGGGCTAAATATGCTATAGTGAATTTATGGGGATTGATGTGCCTGTGGCTACTTTTTTCAACTTTTTTATTTACCTTTTAATTCCTTTCATCTTCGGCTATACAGCCAAAAAAGTCAGCATTTCGCCTGTGATAGGCTATATTGTTGGCGGGATTATTCTGGGTAATCTTCTGCCCAATATCGTCTCTCAGGCTGCGATTAACAATTTTGCCTATTTTGGCATTGTTTTGCTTCTTTTTACAGTCGGTCTGAACGTGAAGCTAGACAAACTAGTCAGGCTTAAAAAAATCATTGTTTTTGGAGGCTTACTCCAGATTGTTCTATCAGCCTTATTAATTGGTTTTGTTTCCTCATTGTTTGGCTTTAATCTGCTACAGTCATTTTTGATTGCTTTGGCTTTTGTCTCTTCCTCAACTGCGATTGTAGCCAAAATAATCCAGGATAAAGGAGAAGAGAACTCTTTTTTGGGAGAAATAGCTCTGGGACTGCTGATGTTTCAAGATCTGGCCTTTATTCCTGTTATCATCATTTTTACTCAGTTTAATTCGCCAACCTTCTCCTTGGTAGAAGTGGTTAAAAATACGGTTGTAGCTCTGGTGGAGGCGGGACTGATTCTGTGGGCTATCTATTACTTCGGTCAAAAAATTATCCCTCAACTTTTCAATAAAATTGCCAAAACCTCTAGGGAGCTTCTGAATCTGTTTATCATCATCTTTATTTTTATGATAATTTCCCTTTCTACCGCCCTGAATATACCTATTTTAATCGGAGCTTTCATAGCTGGAGTATTGGTTTCCCAGACGATCGAGCACTACCATATCTTTTCTCAAATAAGACCCCTGCGAGATATTACTGCCATCATCTTTTTCGTCTACATAGGCGCTCATATCAATATAGGACAGGTTGTTGTTTTGATGCCCAAAATCTTACTCTTTGTTGTTCTTGTCATTCTAATTAAAGCCCTGGTGCTGCTTACTGTTTTTATATACTTTAAATTCAACTCTCGAATTGCTTTTTCTCTGGCTTTATTCTTGTTTCAGGTTAGTGAATATGCCTTTATTCTGCTTTCTATAGCCTTTGCCAACCGCATTCTGACTCAAGAACAATACCTTTTTGTTATCTCAACAGTTCTTATAAGTTTGATGTTAACACCAATTTTAATTGATAAAAAAGATTCTCTTTACTCGCGGTTAAGAGCCTTCCTAAAAAAATATCTGCCTTCGGTGGAGCTTTTAGTCAAACATAGGCTTGATTTTGATCAACCTCTTGAAGCGTTTGATCTCAAAAATCATATTATAATCTGCGGCTATGGTAGGATTGGTTCATACGTGGGCAAGGCTCTTAACCTGGCCAATATTCCTTTTGTAGCTATAGACTTTAATTTTCAAGCAGTGGAGGTAGCTAAAAAGGAGGGAGTCAATATAATCTATGGTGATCCAACTGAGATTGACGTTTTGGATTTTGCCGAAACCGAGCACGCCTTGGCCTTGATCTCCGCAGTCCCAGCCAGTTCCGATCAAGAACCAATTATTTTAAACGCCAAAAAATTAAACCCTAAAATTTTTATTATCGGTAGAGTTCATAGTTACCAAGCTCATCAGCGAATGAAAGATTTAGGAGCCCAGTCGGTTGTTCAGCCTGAGATGGAAGCCTCAATTTCGATAATCAAAAAGGTATTTCTTCTTAAAAAAATGTCACAGGAAGAGATTGTCAAGTGGCTACGTCACTTAAGATTAGTTCAAATAATTACCTGAGAGAGTATGCAAGTAAAGGAAAAAGCGGCTAAAAAAGCTTCTTTGCAAAAAGTAGGCTTATTAATACTTTTAATTTTAATAGTCTTAATTTTTATAAACAACTTCACCTTATCGCTTTTTATCAAGTCAAAAGATAGAATCAATGTCGTAATTTATGATGATAAGACCACCTTTTATTCGTTTGATAAAACTGATTATTCTATTTCCTTTGCTCCAGATTTAAAGGTTTTTGTACCTGGAGGCTACGGAAATTATAGAGTAGGCGCGCTGGGCAAGTTAGTGGCTTTGGAGAATAATCCTGATATTTTCAAAAGGACTTTTTCTGCAACTGTCTCTACAGTAGCAGACTACTATTTCTATCCCCAGAGCGATACTATCTACTACGGGGGAAGAAGTGGAGAAAGGCCCTTTCCAAGCCTCAAAGAGCTTTTCATTTATTCTTCAAATGCAAGTTTTTTAGATAAAATCTATCTTTTTTTTAGTTTTTTAAGTGCCAAAAGAGGCGATTTTACCAGTCTAGAGCCAATAACCTCTATAGATAAGGGGGATCACGCGCAAATTTTTGACTCCTCCAGCTTTGCCAAAAACTACCAAGGCTACTTTTACCAAAAAACCTATAGAAACGAGGGAGCAACTGTTCAAATTTTATATAACAACAATTATGATTCGGCTCTTCGTATAAGTACTATTCTTGATAGTACTGGAATACAGGTTGTTGACCTAGAGCAAACAGATAATAAAATAAAAAACTGTTTGATTATTAAACAAAACAACAATTTTCCCAAAACAGTTTCGACTTTAGCTGCCTTCTTTAACTGTGGAATCCAGGTGGGAAAAACCAGTTCTTCTGGTATAATACTTGAACTGGGGAAAAGGGAAGAGCAGTGGAGTACAAAATAAGTTTTAATTTTTAAAATGCTAGTTTATAGCTTTCTGGCAATATTTATTATCTCCTTTGCGCTTGCTTTGCGCTCGATGAAGGATTTTAAGTCTTCTCATGAGTTTAAAAACCTTATTCGGCGCAATAAGCGAGGGACGATTCTTTTTTTTAAAGGCAAGATCAGGCATTACTCTTCAGTATTTTCCTCATCTTCCAGCTCATCTTCTCCATAAGGCGTGTAATCTTTTTCCTCATGCAGGCTTTCAGCCATACTTTCTAGATCATTTTCCATTCCTTCCTCCTCCTCAACTGCGTCGGCTTGATCTTCGTCTAGACTGACTTTGGTTATTTCTTTTCTAATATCCTTGGGGAAAGAGCTATAGCGCTGATACTTTTTGGCTTTTTTCTCTTCCTTTACAAAGACAACTACTCGATTCAGCGAGACTTCTTTGATAACAGCGCTGTATTCGCTTTTCCCCTTGATAAAAACGAAAAGGTTTTTCGAAAGATCGTCTGGCAAGGAGCCGATATATTCGTTAGACTTACTCCTAATTTCAATTTTTCTTCGCTTGGGTGTAAGGTAAACTTCTTGGCCGATCATCAATTGCGCCAGGATATTTTTTTGGCCCAACTTAATCAAGAACATGCTCTTAGTTTTTCCGGGAATTTCAAGAAAAAGATTGGGGTTAAAATTTAACTCACTTTTGGCTATTTTTTTCGCCCCTCTTGATTCAAGAATTTTTATTTTAGCCAGATTTTCACTAGCAATTTGATTACTCTGTTGAAGTTTGAGGACTTTTTTGTAGTTTTTCTTTGCCTCTTTGAGGTTGTGCTCTTGAAGGTAAGCAAACCCAAGCCGCAGATATGCCTGGATCGAATTTTTTCTAGCTGAAACAATTTTTTTATTTAACTTTATCGCTTCCTGCCAGTCCAAATTAATAGCTGCATCAATAGCTTTCTGCTCTAAAATTTCTAAATCATCCATAATAAATCCTAACAGTATATGTCATTTCGATTTAATGTCAATATGTTAAAATATCCCATTAATAATATTCCTAAATACTCCTAATGAGTGGTCATTCTAAGTGGTCTCAAATTAAAAGAAAAAAAGGCATCAAGGATCAAGCCAGAGGACAACTTTTCTCCAAACTTGCTCGTCTGATTACGATTGCAGTTATTGAAGGGGGAAGAACAACAGATCCTGATCATAACATCAAGCTGAGAATGGCAATTGAAAAAGCCAGGCAAGAAAACATGCCCAAAGATAATATCAACAGAGCGATAGAAAAGGGGACAGGCCCCAACAGTCAACTTCTTCAGGAGTCAATTTATGAAGGTTTTGGCCCAGGGGGCGTGGCCTTACTGATCCAGGTAACAACCGATAACTCCAATAGAACCCACAGCGAAATACGCAACATCCTAGACAAATACGGAGGCAAGATCGGTGGTCAGGGTTCTGTTAATTATCTTTTTCAAAAATGCGGCACAATAGCTTTTGCTAAAAATCAGATTAAGGAAGAAGATGTTTTTTCTTTTGCCGACAAAATCTCAGCTTTTGATATTGATGAAGATGACGGCTCATTTACAGTCTATTTTCCATTTGTGGCGCTTGGTAAGGTAAAAGGCTTTTTAGGAGATCTTAAAGGCTCGGCTCCAGAGCTGGATTATCGACCCACAACCACTCTAAAGATTGAAGATCATAACAAAGCCCAAAAGATTCTGAATCTGGTTGAGGCTCTTGAGGAACAGGATGATGTCCACAAAGTCTTTTCCAATTTTAACATCAAGGATAAGTTTTTGATAGTACTTGACAAGTAACTTATAGTATGGTATTATATTTGCAAATATGTCAACTCCCGAACTAAGAATGAGAATTGCAAAGCTGGAAGCTGCTTTAAAAAGAAGCGGAGATCCCATGGATGCCGGATTCGCAACTCTGTCTCAAAACTATAGAGCACTTCGAGAGCAAAACCCAGAAGTCGGAGGAGACTTAGATAAAGAATGGCAAAGACAAGCGGAGGGCTTAGCTCAACTTTTTGCTAAACCACTTGGTAAATCAACCCAAGAATATATTGAAGGTCTACCCCGATTCCCGCAAAAGCTTCCTGAATACGAAGGAAGACTCGATATTCCTGTACTTGTCCAAGTCCCACAAGCTGACAGGCTGCCTTTGTCACGCATGCTTGATATACTAGGAATTGCCTATAGCAGAAATACGGTTGAGAGAATGGAAGATTGGCCAGAAGGAAAATTTGTTACCCCTAGAAAGCCCTATTCAACTTGGCTTGATGACGGCACAAGGTATTTAGGAAAAGCAGTAAAGGATGTTCGTATAGATCTACTTCTCCAGGAGCGAGGTGCAACGCATTTGGACGGATTGGGATTGTACGTAAAAGACCCAGATATTCTAAAAGATCATTTTCTTGATTTTCCTGGCTCGCAAGTAGGTCCTGGCCGCGCTCCGTGTCTGGCTCGGCGTGTTGATAGGCCTTGGTTGGGTCGCGGCTTCGTTGATGATCCTGGTTCGAGGGGTGGTTCGGTCGTCGCGGGACGAAATATTGAAGTTGGGACTTTGGCTGCTTGACACTTTTTGCTTCTTGATTTTTGGATTGAAAAAACATAAAATTCTCCCGGAGAGTAGGTTCATGAGCCTTCAAATTACGGTTTGAGGACGCCGAAATCTTCTCTAAGACAGAAAATTTACCGGAATCCTGCTAAATACATTTAGCTGGAGTGTGTAAAGAAGTTCTTGAGATACTCCGTGTTTTTCTCTTTCGGTCTTAAGTTTGACTTTGGACCAAATAAAATACAGCGATAATCAGTCATCGGTTGAGAATCGCAGTGGGACAGACAGTTGCGGAGAAAGACACAATATAGGTCCTGACAACGCTCCGTATCTGAATCGGAATGTTGATAGGCCTTGGTTGAATCACAACTTCGTTGATAATCCTAATTCGAAGTTTGGTTCGGTCGTCGCGATAGTCTCTCAAGAGTTTTTAAGATGCCTTATCCATCCTCCAGTCATCTTACCTATCTCCTGTAAGCTCTGCTGGAGGAGAAGATAGGCTTTAGTGCTGAAGCATTTATTGTCATGAGCTAATCTTATAAGAATTTTTAGGAGATCAAGTTTTGCACTGATTTCTTGTAATAACTCTATTTTTTGGCTTTGAGATACTAAAGCAGTCTTAAAGATCAGTTCAAATATTCCCAGAGCAAGATTGTCAATTCTCTGGCCAAGAGAATAACGATCTCTTTTGGGAAAGAGTTTTAGATATTGGTAAAGGAGTTTATAAAACTCATACAGCTTTGCAAAGATTGGGATATCTAAATTACTATAACTGTGTGTGTGTGTGTGTGAAGGATCATTAGGATTTGACATGTTTTTATGGACTATTCAAAGCTTATCTCAGTTGACAACTTGTTTCAAGCCTGGAGCGAATTCAGAAAAGGAAAGAAGAAAAGAAATGATGTTCAAAGATTTGAAAGACATCTTGAGGATAATTTATTTAACCTTCATAAGGCATTAAGAGACAAAACCTATCGACACGGCAATTATCAGTCATTTTATGTTCAAGATCCCAAGCAAAGACACATTCACAAGGCTAATGTTCAAGACAGAGTAGTTCATCATCTGCTTTACAACTATTTATACAAACTGTTCGATAAAACATTTATTTACGATTCCTATTCTTGCAGATTAAATAAAGGAACTCATAAGGCAGCTAATAGACTAGAGCAGTTCACAAGGAAAGTTTCAGGTAATTACACAAGATCCTGTTGGGTTTTAAAATGTGATATTAAAAAATTCTTTTCTAGCATAGATCATTCAATGCTCATAGCTTTATTTAACAAAAAGATTAAAGACGAGGACATTATTTGGTTGTTAAAACAAGCAGTTGAAAGTTTTCCCCCAAAACAACCGGACCGGTTGTTTTCGGCCTGTTCTGGTGGGCCAGGGATGCCACTTGGGAATCTAACCAGTCAAATCTTTGCCAATATTTATTTAAATGAGTTAGACCAATTTATAAAGCACAAGCTTAAGATTAAGTATTATCTACGTTACGCAGACGATTTCCTTTTACTATCTCCCGATAAGAATTATTTATATCAATATATTGATACGTTGAAAATTTATTTAAAAAATTATCTTAAACTGCAACTGCATCCTGAAAAAGTTTTTATCAGAAAACTAGAGTGGGGGATTGACTTTTTGGGCTATATTGTTTTGCCTCATTACACTTTGCCAAGGACAAAAACAAGACGAAGAATGTTTAAAAAGTTAAAAGAAAAGATTTCTACCGATTCATTTAATCAAGCTCTGCAATCATATCTGGGCTATTTACAACATGCCAACAGCTTTGAACTTACACAGAGTCTCAAAAATCGGGTTTGGTTTTGGAAGAATGATATAATAGGTAAGAATGAGGTTGCCCTTTAATAAAAGCAAAATAATCAACACCTTTATTAAGGTAGAGAAGAGGTTGAGGTTTGTTATTAGCACGCTGCTTCTTAGCTTTCTCCTGCTTTTTTCTACCTTTTTCTTTTTTGATAAAGCCTGGTTTTTCGTTCCTCTTTTTATTGTAGCAACCTATGCCCTCAGTTATTTTTCGATCCTTGAAGATATTGCCAAAATAGAGCTACTGATGCTGTTTATAGTGCCGGTTATGTTTACAGTTGCTTTATATTTTTTTTACTTCCTTTTTCCAGTACGTTGGTTGACAAGAGTTCCTTTCATAGTTATCTATGCTATTTCCATCTATGCAATTTTATTGACTTCTAATATTTTTAATGTAGGAGTGGAAAAGAGCTTACAACTTTATAGAGCTGCCTTTTCTGTCAACTATTTTTACCATGCGGTAATTGTTTTTCTAGTCAGCAATATTCTTTTTTCACTAAGGGCAAGCTTTATAACCAACGGTTTATTAACCGCAGCAGTGTTTTTCCCCTTAGGCCTACATTTGTTTTGGAGTATAAAACTTAATCTATCCCTTGATAAGACGATTCTAATTTATGCTGTCTTCAATAGTTTACTTCTGGCCCAAATAGCTATCGTCGGTTCATTTGTACCTTTCCAACGATCCATTTTTGCCCTTATTTTAACCTCCTCCTATTATTGTTTTACAGGTTTGATTGCAGCTCATCTTGATAATAGACTATTTAAGCAGACTGTCAGGGAATTTTTGATCGTTCTGGGAGTTGTTTTGGTTATTGCTATTTTGACTTTAAGTTGGGGCTGAATTTATCTTCTTTATATCAATGGGTTACTGTTATGCAGTTATTTGATCTCTTCGGCCCTTGTGTATATTGTGTTGTTCCGTACTCATTTGTAGTGAACCACGAACAATAAGTATGTTTCCCAGATTTGAGAGTTGTCTTAGCAGTCCCGGCAAGAATACTACAATTGGCACAGGCTGGGTTTGCTTGGCAGATACCACCTGTAGGACCTATTCCATCTATGTAGATTTGACCACACATATTCATTGAAGAATAATTTTTAGTACACGTGACATAACTATAAGAGTAAACGGAATTACCAGAAGTATAAGGATCGTTGACATACAAAGTACAGCCTGAGCTTTTGGTATCTTCAGGATTTTGCGTACCTGTTTGAGGTTGAACATTTCCAACAAGCCCCTCAGCTTTGCTTCTTATATCTTGGTTTGAATTAAGTTGATTTACACCAACTATTATGGCAAATACCATAACTACAACAAGACCGGCTCCAAGAATAACTGGAGATGCATGGAAATGAGATTTCGCCATTTAATAAAATATATAATAGCTAAAACTTCTTGTCAAGTAGATTTTATAGAACTTGGTACAAAACTCCTTTTAAGCTGATTTGACAAATAAAAAAGCAGTTGGCACACTGAATATATTGTAACAACAATATAAAGGAGGTGACAACTGCTTTATGATACTTGTACCACAGCTTCCTGAAAAAGTCCAATTTGTTCTTAATTTCTCCTTTCCCATGGTTACCAAACTCTGTGAGAAGTCAGCCCGTGAAGCCTTTGAAGGAGGACGTCCGGGATACGATAAAGAAAAGCTTTTTGGCTGGCTTCTGGTGAAGAAAGTAACCAACTGGGATTATCAAACTATTGCCTCTATGGCAGAAGTGTCTCATCCCACCTTAATTCGTGCAAATGAGCTGTTTCTCAAAAAGAATATCTACAGACGAGTCTTTGTGAAGCTTGTTAAAACTGCCTACCGTAGGGGACTCATCCAAGGAGAATACGTTGCCCTGGACTCAAGCTTTGTTGAGACATTTTCCAAAAGACAGGAGGAGGGATCAGGAGACTGGAGTGGACACAAGAAGGCATATGGATTTAAGCTCCATCTTCTTGTTGATGTGAAGACCAAATTCCCAATGGCACTCATTGTTGGAGGTGGTACCTCCCATGACTCCCCATACGCGATTCCTCTTCTTAAAAAGGGAAGAAGCTGGCTAAAAAGAGTGGGATATGTTTTGGCTGATAAGGGTTATGATGATTGCGATATTGTTTCCTGGATCGTGAAGAATCTTAAGGCAAAAGCAGCAATACCAATGCGCAAGAAAGATTATCGAGGGAAAGGACACACCAGCCGCTATGGGAATGTTGTAAATTGGAGACTGAAGGCGGTAGGAAGAACATTCAAGAAATCAATCCTCAAGAAACGGACCGAGATTGAGGGCTGTTTCTCACGTCTTAAAAGAACCTTTCATTTGGGTCATGAAGAAACCAGAGGTATTATCGCATTTGCTAAAAATGTATATCTGACCTTAATTTCTTACATGCTCAAGCTCTTTGACATTGCTGGAATAACCCAAGTCTAGTTTTGTACCAGACTCTTTATAATTCGTAAGAAATCGCTTGAGATATTTTGAGGGGACATTTCGGGTAGAGAAGAGGGAAGCGGGAGAGTCGAGGAGAGTTTAAAATAATATTTATCACGGGCGTGAATAATGATCCTATAGTAAGCATAATAAAACTATAGGGTAGTAATTGAACTTAAAATTAATTAACAAGTAAATTTTTGACTATAAATACCACAAATCTGAAGATAAAAGGTTAAATTCGGATTATTGCTACGCTCTAAATCGTTGTGGATAAAATTATCTGTTAGCTAACAAATTAGCCTCGAAATTGAAAATTTGGATTGCTATAACAGTCTAAATTAAATGATATATATAGATATACAAAAGTAGTAGTTAACGACAAATTAGCCTCAAAAATTAAGTTTTGGACTATCATTATGCTCTAAATTTCAACAATACCAAACTCAGGAGAAGAAGAGCGAAAGAGGCTTCATTCACGTCAATTTTAATCACTAAAGGACCCAAGAAGATGGAACTAATATCTATATACTACTGTCCAACAAGAGGTAGAGTACTCTGTCACCAGTCATCGATCTTTAAATTGCTAAGTAGCCAAGGGTTGGAAACTGGACAGACATGGAAGGAGAATAAAGCAGACGCAACGTCGTAAATTGTATCTTTTACGACGTCAGCCAGGTTAAGCAGAGGGGAAGTGGTCCTAGTAAATTAAAAATTAAAAGTGCAAAATTAAAAATAAATTTAATTAACTCTTGAGTGCTAATTCTCTATTTTTGCCTTAAATACTCTATCTGGCTCCCTCTACATTTTTTGCCTATTTTTCCCTGTTTGTCGTAAAATTTAGATTGTTATAAAAGTCTGAAGCTTGCTCTACCCTATTTATTTTGTGGCTGCATTATGGTAGAATGGTAAGTTGTGAATAAAAAAAATAAAATTATTGCACTTGTTAAAATCTGGCCAGTCAAAATAGCGGTTTTATTCCTTATTGCGGCAATTTTGTTTTTAAACTCCTTTTATTTATTCAATCACAAAGAAGAACACCCGCAAAAACCAATCCCGTCAGATTACAATGCCAAAAATTTAGTCAAGCCAACAGATATTCCTGAGAAACCTGCCAGTTTGTCAGCTCAACTTAAAATCCCGATAGTGATGTATCATTATGTGGAATACGTACAGGATAAAGGCGATCATACAAGGTTAAGTCTGGACACAACTCCTTATACATTTGAAAGCGAACTTAAGTCGCTAATTAACGAGGGTTATCAAACCTATTTTGTCAAAGATATTCCTAAAATACTGGAAGGAAAAATAAAATATGACCTTTCAAAAGCTGTGGTTTTAACCTTTGATGATGGGTACGAGGATTTTTACCTAAATGCATTTCCGCTGATTAAAGAATATCATGTAAAAGCAACACTATTTCCTATCTATGATTTTATTAATAAACAAGGATTCCTCACCGATACGGAAATTAGAGAAATAATAGCCAGCGGTCTAGTGGAGATAGGATCGCATACACTAGATCACGTTGGTCTTAAACATGTTTCTTCCCAGGTGGCTCAGAAGCAGATTGTGGATAGTAAAAAGGATCTAGAACAAGAATTTGGGATTAAGGTTGAGTCTTTTGCTTATCCTTTTGGAGCGTTTAACAACAACGTTATGGAGATGGTCAAGCAGGCTTCCTATTCGGCTGCTGTTTCGGTAATTCCAGGCTCGATTCAATCAGAAAATAATCTTTTTTACCTCTCAAGAATCAGAGCTGGATTTTTTTCTTATAACATCGCAGGAGTCCTCAGCGCACTGAAGAAATAGTAATTAGAGGCTCTTGAGGGTTTGGAGCAATTCGTCGTAGGAGGCGAAGCTAAGCATCTTGCCGTTTAGGAACAGCGTTGGCGTAGAATTGATTCCTGCTTGTTCACCAGCCAGCATATCTTCATTGACTCGGTCTTTTACCGCTTGAGAATCTTCATCTTTAGTAAACTGTTGGATATTTAAATTAAGCTGCTTTGCGTATTTAGCAAAGAAATCTTTGGGAGTTGATGAACCTACCCACAGGTTTTGGTTTTTATATAAAAGATCATGCATTTGCCAAAACTGGCCCTGATTTGAGGCCGCCTCAGCAGCGTAGGCACCTGCAAAAGCATTCGGATGGACCTGAGAGAGAGGGAAATGGCGAAAGACAAAGGTTATCTTCTTGGTAAGGTTAATGTTGGGGCTTCCTGAGGCTTCTATTGCTTGCTTTTCGAAAACAAAGAAATTGCCACAGGCCGGACACTGAAAATCCCCGTATTCCACAAGAATATTTTTTTTAGCGGGAGACCATTTAAGATGATCATCAGCCTTGATTTTATTGATCTGGGGAAAGTCAGTATTGGTGGGTTTATTGGTTAGAGTATAAACAAGCAGGAGAAAGCCGAACAAAATGACAACAGAGATAATAGTCAGAATTACAGTTCCCCTTTTCATGAAGCTTAAATTATAGCAAATAAAAAAGTATAATAGGATTTTATCCTTGGACTATGCTTAAAAGATTATTGTTATGGTCGTTAATGTCTTTTATCTTTCTTTGGACTTCAAATGGCGCAGTTGCTCAGCAGCAAAAAACCGAGCAAGAAGAGGCAACTGTTGTTAAGGTTTTGACCCAAAAACAAATAAATATTGCAGGCCAAAAGCAAACCTATCAAAAACTCCAACTTTTTGTTACCAAAGGCAGTCAACAAGGACAAACTATTACTGTCGAAAACGGTAATATTCCAACGGCAAACGTCCTAGTTTATAATCTAAACGACAAGGTTATTGTAACCTTAAGTACTTCACCAAATGGTCACACTATTGCCTACATTTCCGATTATCAGAGGCAACAATCCTTATATTGGCTTTTTGGCATCTTTATAGTTTTGGCCTTGGTTGTGGGTAGAGAGCGTGGTTTAACTGCTCTGATAGGAATGGGACTTTCAATTACTATCATTTTTGTTTTCATCCTGCCGCAAATTCTTGCTGGCGAAGACCCTGTTACAGCTGTTATTACCGCAGCTATCTTCATTGTACCTATCACTTTCTATATCTCCCACGGATTCAATAAAAAAACAACGGCTGCAATAGTTGGAACTGTGGTCACTCTTTTTATCATTGGTATTCTGGCCAAAGTATTTGTTGATGCAGCCAAATTGACGGGCTTTGCCTCAGAAGAGGCCACGTACTTGACCCAAATCAAGCAGGGTACAATCAACCTTCGCGGAATCCTCTTTGCCGGAGTTTTAATCGGAGCGTTGGGAATATTAAACGACATTACTGTCTCGCAAGCGGCAATTGTGGCTCAACTTAAGGAAACGGCCAAAACTCTTACTTTTAAAGAAGTTTACTTCAAAGCTATGGCTGTGGGCAAAGACCATATCGCCTCGATGATCAATACTCTTATCTTGGTTTATACGGGCGCTGCCCTACCCCTTCTTTTGCTTTTTGTCAACAATCCGCATCCTTTTACCGAGGTCATTAATTATGAAATAGTTGCAGAAGAGCTGGTGCGAACATTTGTTTCCAGCATTGGCCTGATTCTGGCGGTTCCTATTACCACTCTTATCGCCTCTTTCTTCTATCAATGAATCCACTTGACCCGATTCAGTTGACATGAATGGGCCTTAATCTTTCAATACATTTGCAACAAATTTCCGAAGCTAATGTATTTAAGATTGAGGTAAAAACTATTAATAAATACAGTAATATTTAATCGTTTAAGGCTAAGAATGATGCTTTTAAACAAAGCTAGGTCAACCTATAA
>OBEQ011001888.1_pt1 | contig 30518 bp, 34 predicted proteins | sample 1670901 | NCBI WGS metagenome assembly OBEQ01 (sample SAMEA104232315, study PRJEB22302) | groundwater metagenome | biome: forest; feature: aquifer; material: groundwater | place: USA | collected 2011-08-07 | depth 5.4 m
CCCGTCAGGGTGCGGAAAATCGACCTTGATTCGCTGCCTGAACCGGCTGCACGAGACCGTGCCGGGCGCCAGACAGAGTGGCCGGGTGCTCCTGGACGGCCAGGATATCTCTCAAATGGACCCGGTCCTGGTTCGGCGGACCATCGGGATGGTATTTCAGAAACCCAATCCGTTCCCGTCAATGTCAATTTATGATAACGTGGCCGCAGGCCTTCGCCTGAATGGGGTCCGCAAGCGGCACCGGCTGGACGAATACGTCGAGAAGAGCTTGAGGATGGGGGCCCTCTGGGAGGAGGTGGCCGATCGACTGGACAAGCCGGGAATCAGCCTCTCGGGCGGGCAGCAGCAACGCCTGTGCATTGCCAGAGCAATCGCCATCGAGCCCCAGGTATTGCTAATGGACGAGCCCTGCTCGGCGCTGGATCCTGTTTCCACCGGAAAGATCGAAGAGCTCATCCAGGAGTTGAAAAAGGCCCTTACCATCGTCATCGTGACACACAACATGCAGCAGGCGGCGCGCGTTTCCGACTATACTGGGTTCCTCCTCATGGGGGAGCTGATCGAGTTCGACGAGACGCGGAAGCTCTTCACGAATCCGCGGGACAAACGGACAGAGGACTACATCACGGGCCGGTTCGGCTAGGACGAGAGGATGAGGCCCATGCTACGACACTTCGACGAGCAATTACAGGATTTGAGAGAACGCCTCTTGGCGATGGGGAGCCTGGCCGAGACGATGATCGCCAAAAGCGTCAAGGCGCTCGTGGAGCGGAATGAAGTGCTGGTGCAGGAGGTGTTCGCCCACGAGGAAGAGATGGACCAGCGCTGCATCGAGAACGACGAACGCTGCTTCACCCTTTTGGCACTACGGCAGCCGATGGCCAGCGACCTTCGCTTCATCGCTGCGGCCATCAAGATCAACAGCGACATCGAGCGGATCGGAGACCTCGCGGTCAACATTGCCCACGCAGCCACGTCTCTCGTCACGCAGCCCCCCGTGAAGCCTCTTATCGATATCCCGCGCATGGCCCAACTCTGTCAGGAGATGGTGAAGAAAAGCCTGGACGCCTTTGTGGGACGGGATGCAGAGCTGGCCCGAATCGTCATCGAGTCGGACGACTCGATCGATCTGCTGCGTGACCAGGTCTTCCGGGAGCTACTCACCTACATGATGGCCGACCCGACCACCGTTCCGAGGGCGCTGGATCTGATCCTGGTGTCCCGCTACCTCGAGCGGATCGCCGATCACGCCACCAACATCGCCGAGGATGTGGTGTACATCGTCCGCGGAGAGGATGTCCGGGAGCGCGGAGACAAGGAGATGCGAAAAGGCCTAAGGCATCCCGCCCCGGAAGCGACCCCCACCCGTGAAGCTGATCGGGATGCTGACGCGATGGCCAAGAAATTGGTACCAGAGGAGCGGGAGTTTCTGGGCCTCATTCAATCTGCGGCGGACAATCTCCTCCAGGCTGCCAAGGCCCTTAAATCCATGTTCGATGATTACACCAATCCCACCGAAAAGTGGAGGAAGATCGAGGAGGCCGAACATGCGGGAGACACCATCACGCACCGGATCATGAAGAAACTCAACCAGACCTTCATCCCGTTCATCGACCGAGGTGACCTTCATGCGTTGAGCTCTGCCCTAGATGATGTGGTGGACGGTATCGAAGCCGCTGCCTCCAGGATGGTGCTGTACAAGATCGAACTACCCACCCCTGAAGCCCGGGAGATGGCCACCCTGATCGTCGCCTCAGCGGAACAGATCGGGAAGGCTGTCGGGCATCTGCCGAAGTTCGAGGGTGTGGAGGAAGCCTGTGTCGAGATAAATCGGTTGGAGAATGCCGCAGACAATCTCTATCGACGGGCCATCGCGGCGTTGTTCGAGGGGGAACCCCCGATCCTGGAAGTCACCAAGTGGAAGGAGATTTATGAAATCCTTGAAGCCGTGACTGACCGCTGTGAGGATGTTGCGGACGCAGTGGAGGCGATCGCCCTCAAGCGATCGTGAGGCGAAGCTGTTGCTGAGGACCCAGGATCCCGATTGTTAAATTCCTTCGGTTGCCTCCTGCGAGGCGGCCGCCGGCTTCTTGACCAGGATGCGAGCAGCCAGAATCCCGACCTCGTAAAGCAAGCACATCGGCAGGGCCATCAATGTCTGGTTGAAGACGTCCGGCGTGGGGGTGAGGATGGCGGCGATCGTGAAGTTGATGAGGATAGCGTATTTCCGGTTCCTGGATAGAAACTGGGGTGTAACCAGCCCCATCATGGCGGCGACCCCGATCACGAGGGGGAGTTCAAAAATCAACCCGAAGGCCAGCAAGAATTTCGCGGTGAAGTCCACGTAGTTGCCGATGGAGATCATCGGCTTCAAATTTTCCGTTTTGTACGTCAGTAGGAAGTTAAGGGCGAAAGGGAGGACAAAATAGAAACAGAAGAGAAGGCCAAAAAAAAAGAAGACAGTGGCCAGCATCACGAACGGGAGGGCGTAGCGCTTCTCGTGACGCAACAGGCCTGGCGCAACGAACTTCCAGATCTGATAGAGGATGACCGGCAGGACCAGCATGAGGCCCGTCAGCAGGGCGATCTTCATGTGCATCCACAAGGCCTCGGCGGGGGCCAAAAAGACCAGGTCGATAGGGGCCCCTGGGCGTGGGATGGATCGTAAGAATGGATAGCTCCGGGAGAAGACCAGGTCGGTCGTGAGGGGTCGTTTCAGCAAACGGAGGATCGCCTCAGAATAGCTAAAGGTGAGGATAAACCCGATCCCGATGGCCACCAGAGTGATGAGGATCCGCTTTCGGAGCTCCTCCAGGTGGGAGAAAAACGACATCTTCTCATCAGACATTCCGCGTCTCGTGGGTTCCCTTCGGCTTTTCTTCCTCGCCTGGGGTCGGAGGCGGTTCGGCCTTGGCGGGTCGCTGCGCTTCGTGAGCCGCCGCGCTCGCTCGCTCTTCCTCGGCTGACAGCTCGGCAGCCAGCCCCTCTTTCAGCTCTTCAGAGGCCCGTTTGAACTCCGCCAGGCCCCGCCCCAGCGACCGACCAAGCTCCGGCAGCTTTTTGGGGCCGAAGATCAACAGGGCGATGATGAAAATAACGATCAGCTCCTGCATCCCCAGTCCGAACATCGCACACGCTCCCTACCACCATCCTCGGCAGCCAACTTCCACGCAGTTTCTGAGCCTACTCCCGGGCCGCAGGAAAGTCAAGCCCTCCACTCGCCTTGCTACCCATCTTTGACAAGCTGAGAGATCGAGGTCCGACCTTGCCTTGGAGGTAGGGCTAGAGCAGAAAAAGTTTGATCAGGACAAACGAGGCAGCGGCGATGGCAGCGGAGAGGGGGATGGTGAGGATCCAGGCCCAGACGATTTGTCTGGCCACCCCCCACCGCACCGCCGAGAGGCGGCTGGTCGCCCCTACGCCGGTAATAGCGCCGGCAATGGTATGGGTCGTGCTGACCGGGATGCCCGCAATGGCTGTGCCGATCAGCGTCGCGGCGCCTGCGGTCTCAGCACAGAAGCCGCCCACCGGCTTGAGCTTGGTGATTCGCATCCCCATGGTTTTCACGATGCGCCAGCCGCCGGCCATTGTCCCCAGGGCGATGGCCGCGTGGGCCGACAGGATGACCCACGTCGGAACATAGAATTCCCGACCCAGGTGGCCCGAGCTGAACAGGAGGCCCGCGATGATTCCCATCGTCTTCTGGGCGTCATTGGTCCCGTGGCCCAGGCTATACAGGGCCGCCGAGACAAGCTGGAGTCGCCGGAACCAGCGGTCCACCCGGCTGGGCCGGACCCGCCAGAAGAGCCACATCACGGCCACCATGATGCCGAATCCCAGGACCAGACCCAGTAGCGGGGACACGACGATGAAAAGAAGGATCTTATAGATGCCGACGGGGATCAGGGCTGAGAAGCCGGCGTTGATGATCGCCGCCCCGGCCAGGCCTCCGATCAGCGCGTGGGACGAGCTACTTGGGATGCCATAGTACCAAGTGATCAGGTCCCAGGCGATGGCACCGAAGAGACCGGCCATAATGACATATTCATTGATTGCTTCGGAACGAACCACGCCCGTCCCGATGGTGGTCGCCACGCTCACCCCAAATCCGAATGCGGCGACAAAGTTGAAGAACGCCGCCCAGGCCACTGCCTGCATTGGCGAGAGAACGCGTGTGGAAACCACGGTCGCGATCGAGTTGGCGGCGTCGTGAAAGCCGTTTATGAAGTCGAAGATTAGTGCCAGCAGGATGTTGAAGACAACAAGGTGGGCCATGGGCGTGTCCTCATACAGATAAGAGGAAGCTCGAGTCCGGTAGGAGGTTGAAGACCGGACATCAAGGGCAGAGAAACGAATAGTGGCACCCTGCGCGAGTGTTGCACCATTTGGATGAGCAGGGCCTGATCCTCGCGCAAGGATTTCATACAGGTCATAGGATCGATCGGTTCAAGAGGTCATCCAGGATCAGGGCCGCGACCGGCATGTCATCCAGATAGCAGCGACCCTGGATAGAACAGGAATGAACTCGATTGGGCTGCCCGGGAAGGCCGCGGCGGCGGCGAGTGTCAGATGTGCGCGATGCTAGACCCATTTGCCCTTTTTCTAGCGAGCGAGAAGGCAAACGGGACCTGTGAGAGGTATGATCATCCGAAGAGCGCGGCATCTCCTCGAGAGGTCGGTCACGCGAATCAGGTGTTCTTTAACGCCACAGACTCGACGATGTTGGCCACATCCTCACACCGGTCGGTGGCCGTCTCCATCGTCTCGTAAATCTCCTTCCACTTGATCACGTCGATCGGGTCGTGCCCCTTGTCAAAAAGGCCGGCAACTGCCTCTCGGCTGATATCGTCGGCCACGTTCTCCAGCCGGTTGATCTCGATGCAATGTTCCATCACATCGTCCAACCGCTCAAGATTAGAAACGGCCTTGACGATCTCCTCCGCCGATTTCAGGATCACCTGGGCGAGCTTCCTGGCCTCATCGGTCGACCGCTTGATCTTGTATTGGGTCATGCGGGCGGCGGCCGCCTCGATCAGGTCAATGACGTCATCCAGAGCCACAGTCAGGCTGTGGATGTCCTCGCGGTCGATGGGAGTGATGAAGGTCCGGTTCAGCTTTCGAATGATCTGGTGAGTGATCTTGTCTCCTTCGTGCTCGAACTCCTCAAGCTGCTTCCATCCTTTCTCAAAATCTCCCCCTTCCTCCTCCGTCATTTGAACGAGGACTTTTGCACCATCCAAGATGTTGTTGGCCGCCTTCTTGAAGAATTCAAAGAATTTCTCTTCTCGCGGGATGAGTCTGAACATACTGGATTTTCCCTCCCACTCAATTCAATCTAAGCCACTGGATCCGGGCGATTCCAACCAGCAGGGAGACGCAGGCGCTCTCCAGTGCCGCGCTCAGCGACCTCCCCAACGCTGAAATTAAAACTGACCCGAGCCCTGACAGAGAAAAAGGGGGCGAGCAGGTTGCAGAAAGAGCTATCTGGACCGCGGCCGGTCTGTGATCATCCCGACCGTCTCGATACCGGAAGACTTGATCGCATCCATCACGTCGATGACGAAGCCGTAAGGGACCCTTGCGTCGCCGCGAAAGTAGAGGACCCGCTCCTTGCCAAAACCGGTCAAGGCCTTAAGGCGGGCTTCGAGATCCTCCCGGAGCACCTCATCGTTGTTGACGAAAATGCGGCTGTCTTTGGTCACTGTGAGGGTGATGCGCTCCTCCTCTTTGACCTCCGACACCCGGGCGCTCGGGAGCTGGACGTCGGTCCCCCGCTGCAGCATCGGCGTCGTCACCATGAAGATGATCAGCAGGACGAGGGTCACGTCCACCAGAGGCGTGACGTTGATCTCCGAGAGCATTCGCCGATCTTTTCCGGCGCTAGCCTGCATACGAACCACTTACCCTTCTTGATGCGCAGCCTGGTCCAGGAGCCGGTCCACCATCTCTGAGGCCGCGTTATCCATGGCAGTGGCAAACAGCTTGACCCTGCCAAGGAAGTAGTTGTAGGCCATTACCGCTGGGATCGCCACGAACAGGCCAGCCGCAGTGGCCACGAGGGCTTCGGCGATTCCGGCCGAAACCGTGCCAAGCCCGCCGAATCCGGTCTTGGAAATCGCCTCGAAGGCCCGGATGATCCCCAGGACGGTCCCGAAGAGGCCCACAAATGGGCTGATATTGCCGAGGGTCGCCAGTGAGCCGAGATACCGCTCAAGGCGGGTGATCTCCGCGGAGGTGGTCCGCTGCATGGCCCCTTTGCACGATTCGATCCTGCGCGAAAAGCGGTCGCCGGACATCGCCGGGTTTGCCTGGTCGACGACTACCAAGAGGCCGGCCTCTAGGACCCTGGCCACCGGGCTACCGGTGTTCCGTTCGCAGAGGCGGAGAGCCTCGGCCATCTTCCCGTCAGCGACGTACTGCAGCGCCCTCTCGGCCACTTCTTGGGTGGCCTTCTGGGCTTTGCGATACGCATAAAACCGCTCTCCGATCACCGCAAGCGAGAAGATCGAGAAGATGGCGAGGATCACCATTGTGATCCCACCGTGGGCAATCAACTGCAAGAACCCTTGTCCCATCATGTCAGGCAATCCTTGTATAGAGGGTGAGGAAGAATCGCTCTAGCCCTCTGAATCTAGAGCGCCACAGCGATCGTCCGGCCACTCAGGGAAGAATCCCCTGTTCCACTTGTCTCCCGGCGCTGAGGTCGAGCCAGCGCATGACCTCATAAGCGCCGGTGGGGGAGGCACGCGAGCGGTAAGTCTAGCACGACATGGCAGCGAACGGAAGTGAATAACGAACGAGCGAGAGGGAATCGCCTCAAACGACTCATGTCTTCATGCGTGTCTCTATGCTGTCCCGCGCCATCTATTGGGCAGGTCGGTGTGCAATCCGATCTGGTCCAACACGCGTCCGACGATCTGGTCGACTAGCTCATCCATCGTCCGCGCCTTCTGGTAGAAGGGCGGCACAGGAGGGACAATCCGGACGCCCGCCCTCGCCAACAATAGCATCTGCTCCAGGTGGATGGCATGAAACGGGCTCTCTCTCACGACGAGAGCGAGACGCTTCCCCTCCTTCAGGACGACATCGGCCGCCCGGACGATCAAGGTGTCGGAGTAGCCAGCGGCAATGGCCGCCAGACTTTTCATAGAGCACGGGGCGACAACCATTGCGGCCACCTTCGGGGAGACGTAGGAGCCGCTCGAGATGGACGCCCCGAGGTCGCCCTCGTTGTGGAAAAAGGTGGCGAATCGTTTGAGATCCTCCTCCGTCCGTTCCGTCTCCTCTCGAAGGGTGATCTTTGCCCCTTCTGACACGATCAGATGGACCGGCAAGCCGAGCGCATGCAGCACTTCCAGTATCCGAACGCCGAGACCCACGCCGCTGGCCCCGGTGATCCCCAGAATATATTCTTGTCTAGACTCAAGCAGTTTCATCCCGGTCCCCCGATACCGTTGCACGAGCGGCGAGAGGTGTCAAGTGCAAAGCCGCGTACGCGTACAGCTATCAGCCGTCGGCCTTGAGCATTCAGCGTTCAGCACTCAGCAATTACGATCCTGCTGACGGCTGATAGCTGAACGCTTACAGACCAACGTCCTTGTCGTTCAGACCTCCCGACAAAGCGGGTCAATGCCAAAGCGCAGCAACAGGGTACGCAGCCTACCCAGCGGCAGGCCGACGACGTTCGTGAAGCTTCCCCTGATCGCCTCCACGAAGGCCCCGCCCGCTCCCTGGATCGCGTAGCCCCCTGCCTTATCGAACGGCTCGCCCGTCTGCACGTAGGCGTCGATCTCCTCGCCCGTCAGGGGTCGCACCCGCACCTCGGTCACCTCGTGCCCGGTCTCCGTTCGGCCACCGCCGACCTCCACGAGGGCCAGCCCGGTCACCACCACATGACTCCGACCGCTTAACTGTCGCAGGAACCGGCGGGCTTCGTCCGGGGTTCGCGGCTTGCCCAGAAGCCGACCGTCACATTCAACGACGGTGTCGGCGCCAAGGACCAGCCCCTCCCCCACCCGAGCTGCTACCTCAGTCGCCTTTCGAAGTGCGAGGGTCTTGGCCTGGCACTCCGTGCCATCGGGAAGCGGTTCCTTCCCTTCCTCGGCCAGGCTCGGGATGATCCGATACGGCACTCGCAGTGCCCGCAGAAGCTTCTCACGCCGTGGAGACGCGGACGCCAGGATGATCACAACTTTCTGTAGATCAGAAGGGCCAGGCCAATCCCCAACAGGCTCGAGAGGTTGATCTTCACGCTGAACCCGAAGGAGAGGCTGATCACCTTGAGGTCGAGGGTCGCGGGCGGTGAGAGGCCGGGGTTGATCCCCCTGCTGAAGATCTTTTCCAGCGTCCCACCAGGCGCGATGGTCGCGATGACCTCGCCTATAACCGTCCCTATCAGCGCTCCCAAGATGAGTATCACCAACAACACGATCACGCTGTCGCCGCGTTTTGCCAATCGATCCTCCTTTCTGTTGTCCCCCTCCTGTGTCAGACCTTCGTCTTCCTAAGCAAAGCGTCGAAGATGAACATTATAGCGGCGCTGCTGGCGAGGGTCAGCAGGGAGAGGCGGAGTGTGACAGAGGTCACTAGGGCAGCCATGAGCGCGTGACAGATTAGGAAGGCGAAGATCAGAAGTACCGCCCCGGTCTGCCGAAGTCCGAGGCTGACCAACCAATGGGAGAAATGGTCTTTCCCGCCCTGGAACACTGGGCGGCCTTCCCGCAGGCGGAGAAATCCCATGAAGCTCGTGTCGATGACCGGGTAGGCCAACACCAGAATCGAAATCAACTCAGAGCCGTTGCCTAAAGATCCAACCAGCCAGCGCTGGCAGAATTGATCGAAGAGTAGCTAAAAGTTATGCCAGCTTCCATTGAAACTTCCCAAACTATTATGCCCCATTCAATGGAGCTGTTTCAAGGAGCCGCGCAAGGGCTACGGTCCTCCTGATGTTCGAAAATAGCCGATAATGGCATCAGCTAGAGACGGGATCGTGTATTGCATGGGGAGGATGTCGGTGGCAAGGCCGAAGCGTTGGGCCGTCTCCGCGGTGATGGGGCCGATGCAAGCTATTCGTACCCCTTCCAAGAGCGCCTTCATGTCTTCCTTCTGCAGCAACTCCACGAAGCTGGTGACGGTGGACGAGCTGGTGAAGGTCACCAGATCGATCTTCCGGTCATGGAGAAGCTGCTTCAGCAGTTCCCCATCAGAGCTGGCCTTCACTGTCCTGTAGACTGGCACCACCTCAACCGTCGCGCCAAGCTTTTCGAGCTCCACCGGCAACAGATCCCGGGCGACTTCGGCTCTGGGCAGCAGGATCCTCGCACCGCGGAGATCATGCTGTCTGAACGCTTCGATGATCCCTTCTGCCCGGTACTCTGCCGGCACGACGTCAGGGACGATCGAGTGTTTCTCGAGGGCTTCGGCGGTCGCAGGGCCAATGGCGCAGATCTTGACGGCACCCAGGCGTCTGGCGTCCTGGCGGAGGGCCCGCAACCGGAGGAAGAAGGCATCCACCCCGTTTGCGCTGGTGAAGATGACCCAGCGATAGGTTTCGAGTCGTTCGACGGCCTGGTCGAGAGGCGTCCAGGTTTCGGGAGGTGCGAACGTGATGAGGGGGAACTCCAAGACCTCCGCCCCCTGGTCTTCCAGCAGCTCAGCGAAGCCACTCGCCTGCTCGCGTGCCCTGGTGATCAGGATACGCCTGCCAAATAACGTCCGTCGCTCGAACCATGCCAACCGTTCTCGAAGCCGCACGACATCACCGACCACAAGGATCGCTGGCGGACCCAACCCGCGCGCTTCGACGCGTGCCACGATGGTCTCGAGTGTCCCAGTCACTGTCTCCTGCTCGGGCTTGGTGCCCCACTGGATGACAGCGGCGGGGGTCTCTATGGGTCGGCCGTGCTTGACGAGCTTCTGAACGATATTGGGAAGATTTCCGACGCCCATCAGAAAGACGAGCGTGCCGATGCCGGTGGCAACCTTGTCCCAGGCGATCGTCGACTTGTCTTTTAATAGGTCCTCGTGCCCGGTCAAAAACGCCACCGTTGAGGCATGATCGCGGTGAGTCAGTGGGATGCCCGCATAGGCCGGCACGGCGATAGCAGAAGTCACCCCAGGAACGACCTCGAAGGGAATGCCAGCCTGGAACAGCTCCAGGCCTTCTTCCCCGCCCCGCCCGAAGATGAATGGATCCCCTCCTTTCAGCCGCGCCACCACCTTTCCCGCCGAGGCCTTCTCGATCAGAAGACGGCCGATCTCCTCCTGAGAGGTCGTATCGGTCTCCCCGGCCTTCTTGCCAGCGTAGATGAGCTCGGCGCCGGGCTTGGCATAGGAGAGGAGACGCGGGTTGGCGAGGTGGTCGTAGACGACCACGTCGGCTTCGTGGAGACACCTGACCCCCCGGAGGGTTATGAGGCCGGGATCGCCTGGCCCTGCACCGACGAGATAGACCTTCCCGTTCATCCGTGCTTTGCCAAGAGACGGGGGTCGATGTCCCGGAGGATCACGTCCGCGCCGGCGGCGAGCAACTCTTCCGCCAAAGCCCGTCCCACCTCGTCGGGCATGCTGGCTTCCCCTCGTAAGGCCTGTTTCACCATCCGCTTCCCGTCCAGGCTAGCGACCATCCCGGTGAGGACGAGCAATTCTCCTTCGATCTGGCCAAAGGCGGCGACCGGGGTCACGCAGCTCCCGCCCAGGCGCCGCAGGAACGCCCTCTCCGCCGTAGTCGCCAGTCGCGTCTCACGATGATCGATCCTATCGACAATCGCGGCAGCCCGCCGGTCGTCCTCCCGGATTTCGATCGCCAGTGCCCCCTGGCCGATCGCGGGCAGGCTCAATTCGGGATCGAGGCGCTCGGTAATCCGATGCTGCAAGCCAAGACGGATCAGGCCGGCGACAGCCAGGACAACGGCGTCCAGGTCGAGCGTGTCGAGTTTCTTGAGGCGGGTCTCCACGTTGCCGCGAAGCGGAACGATCTGCAGGTCGGGCCGGCGATGGAGGAGCTGGACTTGTCGGCGCAGGCTGCTCGTCCCGATCCTCGACCCCAGAGGCAGTTCAGTGAACCGAAGGTCGTCCCTTGCAACGAGCGCGTCGAACGGATCTTCACGGAGCATGACAGCTCCTAAGCGGAGGCCCAGCGGCAACTCCACCGGCAGATCCTTTAGACTATGCACCGCCAAATCGATCCGGCCTTCGAGAAGGGCCTCCTCGATCTCCTTCACGAAGAGGCCCTTTCCGCCCTCTTGTGCAAGCGGCGCATCGAGAAGTTTGTCACCTGAGGTCTTGATAGGGATGAGGGCAACCTCCAGGCCGGGCCATCGGGTGCAGAGAGCGTCCGCGACCAGCCGTGCCTGGCGCAGGGCAAGCGGGCTGCCGCGCGTGCCGAGCCTCAATCCATTGCGCTCCACGTCACTCCTTCTGGAAGGGCGCAGCAAGCAGCGCCCCTACTCGTCTCCGATGGCGAAGAGCCTCCGGAGCACGTTCACATAGAGGTGGCCATCCTTCCGGGCCGACTGGCGTTTCAGCTCCGTCATCGGATCGTGGAGGATCTTGTTCACGATAGAGCTGGTCAGGGTCGCAATCGCGTGGCGTTCCTCCGGGGTCAAGTCTGGCAGTCTTGCAAACACCTTCTGGAGCTCCTCCTCCCGGATTGACTCCACCTTCTTGCGCATCGCGACGATAGTCGGGACCACCTTGAGGCTCTCGAGCCAGCCGACAAACTGCCTCACCTCCCGGTCGATCAGCGCCTCCGCCCGATCGGCCTCCCGCTGCCGCTCGCGAAGGTTGGCCTGCACCACCCCCTGAAGGTCATCGAGATCATAGAGGTAGACATTATCGATCTCGTTGGCCATCGGATCGATGTCCCTCGGAACTGCTATGTCGATCAAGAAGATCGGGCGGTTGCGGCGTTGAAGGATGACCTCCTGGAGGTCTGCCTTGGATAGGATCTGGTGCGGCGCGCCGGTCGAACTGATGATGATGTCGGCCCGGACCATCTCCGCCTTGGCCTCGTCATAGCGGACAGCCCGGCCACTGAACCGCTCAGCCAGCTCCACCGCCCGATCGAAGTTCCGGTTAGCCACAATGACCGAGCCGACACCGTCGGCCAGGAGGTGCTTGGCCGACAGCTCCGACATCTTTCCGGCCCCGATCAGCATGACGGCGCGACCCTTGAGGTCCCCGAAGATCTTCTTCGCCAGCTCGATGGCAGCCGTAGAAACCGAGACGGCCGAGGTCGCGATCCCGGTTTCAGTCCGCACCCGCTTCGCGACATGCAAAGCGGTTCCCATCAGGTTATTCAGAATCACGCCCGTGGCTTCCCGCTCCAGCGCGATCCCGTACGCCGCCTTCACCTGGCCCAAGATCTGGGGTTCGCCCACCACCATTGCGTCAAGACTCGACGCCACACGGAAGATATGCCGGATGGCCTGATCGGCTGTGAGCAAGTAGAGGCGGGGCTCGAAGCTCTCCGGGGGAAGCTTGCGTCGCTCGGCAATGAAGTCCACGAGGAACCGACGCGCGACCTCCACCTCCTCCACGACCGCGTAGGCCTCCACCCGGTTGCAGGTGGAGAGCATCATCCGCTCAAGGATCTGCCCGCAGCCGCCGAGTCGATCCAAGGTTTCCGGCAGCTCCGACTCCGGGAAGTGGAGCTTCTCCCTCAGGTCGAGTGGCGCCGTCTTGTGGCTCAGACCAAGGACAATGATATCCATTGCAGCTTCGCAGCTCTAGGTTCGGCTTCGCAGTTCCATGTTCCAAGTTCTGTGTTCCAGGTCCTCAACTTGGAACTTGGTACTCGGAACTTGGAACCTTCCCTGGAACTTGGTACTCGGAACTTGAAACTTTACATCAAAAAGCGTGGGTCCCCCTGATGACGAGATTCGCCCCGAGGGAGGCAAAGACGACCCCGCAGAACCCGATGATCGACAAGATGGCCGCCTTCCTGCCACGCCAGCCGCCTGCCAGCCGTCCGTGCAACAATGCGGCATAGAAGACCCACGTGACGATCGACCAGATCTGCTTCCCGTCCCAGGTCAGGAAGGAACCCCACGTGGAGTAGGCCAGCAGGGCACCGCTCAGCAGACCAAGGGTCAAGAGGGGGAAGCCAAGCGAGAGGGCAAGGTGGCACAGGTCGTCAAGGAGCTTCAGGGAGGGCAGCCGATGATAGAGAACCCCTGGCTGCTTGGATTTGAGCTGGCGTTCTTGAAGCAGGTACATCAACGCCCCGCAGCAGGCGAGCGCGAAGGCGGCGTTTCCGAGCAGCGTCAGAATCACGTGGGCCCAGACCCCGATGTTCTTCAGCGGTGGGGACAGGCTTTCGATCGTTTTGGGCAGGGCGGCCGACGTCGCAAGAAGGATGACAACGAGAGGGATCACGAACGAGCCGATCACCTTGCTTTCGTAGCGCACCTCGGTAAAGAGGTACACGGCAACCGTGGCCCACGCGTAGAAGGAGAGCCATTCGGCCAGGTTGGCCGGGGGGCGGCCTTGCTGGTAGAGGTAGCTCGCCAGGGCCCCGGTATGCAGGACGAATCCGGAGCGGGCCAGGATCCCCGCTACCCTGAGCAGCTTGCCGTGCCGAGCCGTCAGGGAGGCCATATACCCGAGGCTGGCGACAAGGTAGAGCAGCAATGCAAGGTAAGATAAGATGAGTTCGATCATCCCTGCGACTTCCGATTCTGGCTGTCCGGCAGCCCGTCGAACAGTCCCTTCACGGTCTTCTCAACACCGGCGGCGTCTCCCGTCCGGATTAACCTGAGCAGGTCGGACTCAATGGCCCGCTCGAACAACGTCCTTCGGCGCGCGGGATCGACGACCTCGCGCATCGCCCGCTCCCTCACCTGCTCCAACACCTTCAAGAGTTCCGCGTACTCCTCGCCGTAGACCGACTCCAGATCCTCCTTGATCTTCCTGGCCAGCGCGGGACTGTTGCCTTCCGTGGAGATGGCGATGACGAGGTCGCCCCGCCTGAGGGTCGCCGGCACGAGGAAGGCGCTCGACGCCGGTGAGTCAGCCAGGTTGGCCAGGACCCCTGCCGCCTTCGCCTCATCGGCCAGGCGACCGTTGACCTCCGGATCGCCGGTTGCCCCAAACACGAGGAAGCTCCCCGCCAGATCACCTACCCGGTACCGCCGGGGGCGGTGAACGATCCGACCCTCCCGCTTGAGGCCTTTGAGGCCCGGATTGAGGGTAGGACTGACCACAACGACCTCGGCCCCCGCCTCGACAAGGGCCCGGACCTTGCGCTCGGCCACCGGCCCGCCTCCCACAACCAGGCAGCGCCGCCCTGCCAGGTCTACCATCATCGGGTAGTACTGGCTCATCGTGCTGTCATTTACGGGGGCTGCCGACGCGGCCCCCCCTCCCGCAGGCCCTTGACCTCGTCCACAAACTGACTCACATCCTTGAACTGGCGGTAGACCGATGCGAATCGGACATACGCCACCTCGTCGATCTCGTGGAGCCGCTCCATGAGCAGCTCGCCGATCTCGTCGGCAGTCATCTCCCGCTCCACCTTCTCGGCCAGGCGTGCCTCGACCTCATCGACGATCTTCTCGAGCTGGGCGACGCTCACGGGCCGCTTCTGGGTCGCCTTGAGCAACCCCGCCAGGATCTTGTGGCGGTCGAATGGCTCCCGGCGTCCATCTTTTTTGACAACCATGAAGTGGATCTCTTCGATTCGCTCATAGGTGGTGAAGCGTCGCAGGCACTGCTGGCACTGGCGGCGGCGGCGGACGACCACGCCGTCCTTGCCCTCGCGGGAATCGACGACCTTTTCCTCGAGGCTGCCACAGTAGGGACACTTCACAGAGGAGTCCCTCGGAGAGTCCTACGCCAGGTGGGGAGAAGAGAGGGCGAGCTGCTCCCGGTACAAGGGGAAGGAGGCGCAAAGCTCTTTCACACGGGCCGCGACCTTCGACTGGGCCGCAAGGTTCCCAACATCTTTGAGGACGTCAGCGATCAGGTCCGCGATCTGCCGCATCTCGTGTTCCCGCATCCCTCGCGTGGTAACGGCCGGCGTGCCGATCCGGACGCCAGAGGTCACGGCCGGCTTCTCCCTATCGAACGGAATGGCATTCTTGTTGACGGTGATCCCCGCCAGATCCAGCGCGGCCTCGGCCGCCTTTCCGGTGAGCCCTCGCCCCGTCAAATCGACCAGGAGAAGATGGGTATCGGTTCCCCCGGAGACCAGGCGGAAGCCGTGGCCTCGAAGCGCCTCGGCCAGCGCCTTGGCATTGGCCACGATCTGGCGCTGATAGGAGCCGAACTCCGGCGCAAGGACCTCCTGAAAGGCCACTGCCTTGGCGGCAATGATGTGCATGAGCGGGCCGCCCTGCATGCCGGGAAAGACCTGCTTGTTCAAGACCGGAGCGTACTCCGCCTTGCACATGATCAGCCCGCCCCGCGGGCCCCGAAGCGTCTTGTGGGTGGTGGTCGTGACGAAGTCGGCGTGCGGGATGGGGCTCGGGTGCAAGCCGGCCACGATCAGCCCGGCGATGTGGGCGATGTCGGCCATGAGGATGGCGCCAGTCTCGCGGGCGATCGCGCCAAACGTCGCGAAGTCGAAGATCCGGGGATAGGCGCTGGCGCCCACCACGATCAGCTTGGGCCGGTGCTCCTTTGCCAAGCGCCGGAGAGCGTCGAAGTCCACCTGTTCGGTCGCCCTATCCACACCGTACGGAATCACCTTGAAAAAGCGCCCAGAAAAATTCACCGGGCTGCCGTGCGTCAGGTGACCGCCGTGAGAGAGATTGAGCCCGAGGATGGTGTCCCCTGGCTCCAGGACGGCGAAGTACACGGCCATGTTGGCCTGCGTGCCAGAGTGGGGCTGGACGTTGACGTGGTCGGCGCCGAAGAGTCGCTTGGCCCGTTCGATCGCCAGGTTCTCCGCCATGTCAACGAACTCGCACCCGCCATAGTAGCGCCGTCCTGGGTACCCCTCGGCGTACTTATTGGTCAGGGTCGAGCCGGCCGCCTCCATCACGGCTGCGCTGACGAAGTTCTCCGAGGCGATCAGCTCCAACTTGGTTGCCTGACGCTCGGTTTCGAGCCGGATGACTTCAGCGATTTCGGGGTCCACATCGATCAGGCGCTTCACCATGAGGCTCCTTTAAGAAAGGTGCGAAAGATGAAACAAGTCCGCGAAAATGGTAATCCCGTGGCCTTGTCTTGTCAAGGCAAAAGGGGTTGAGCGGCGGCGTGCCAAGGCCCTATGGAGAGCGGACAATCGGCGGGATATTGGAATAGAGGATTGCGCCTGACGCCTCCTGTGTCCTGTAAATGGCCGGGGGTGGCGGCGGCGCGACAGCCCGCGAGACCGTCCTGACCACCCCGTTTCTGGAACGCTCCCCTCGCATCTGCCGGTACAATCTCAGGACCTTCGTGACGTAATCCCTGGTCTCCGGGTAAGGGGGGACCCCCCTGTAGCGGAGGACCGCGTTCTCTCCCGCGTTATACGCGGCTAACGCCAATCTGAGATCGCCCTGGAACTGGTCCAGGAGCTGACGGAGGTAGCGGACACCGGCTCCGATATTCTCATGGGGATCATAGGCGTCCCCCACCGAGAGCCGCCAGATCGTTGACGGCATGAGCTGCATCAACCCTTGCGCCCCTTTGCGAGAGATCGCCCTGTGGTTGAAGTTCGACTCCACCTGGATGACGGCCCTGATCAGGGCAGAGTCGAGGCCGTGCTCGGCGCCGAATGCCTCGATCAGCTCCTCGATGTTGGCGGCAGTGAGTCGGGGGACGGAAGGCAGCACGCCTGGCTGTAATAGCCGGTACTCAGATGACGTTGGAGCATTGGTAAAGTGAGCGATCCCGTTCTCGTCGATCTGGTAGTAGATTTCCCCCAGAGCCGGCCCTGTCCACACCAGAAGAAGGCCAGCTAACAGAATCGCGATCGGCTCCCTTTTCTCCACGCGATCTCCTCGTCCAAGCCCGTCTGTTGCGGTCTCTACCCTATACAAAGACGGCCGGCTGTGCAAGCGAAATCAGCCGGCCGCCTGGTCTCAGAAGCCCAATCCCGAGAGCAGCCGCTCGGTCAGGTAGAAGAGCAGGACGCCCACGAAGACCATCACCGCCATCAGGATCCCCTTCTCTCGGTTCACCTCCGGGATCAGGTCGGACGCAGCCACGTAGATCATCACCCCGGCGGATACAGCCAGCCGATATCCCAGCAGCCCCTTGAGGTAGGAGGCACATAACACGCCAAAAATGGTCGAGAGGCCGAGCGCAGTGGACGAGGCCACAGCCGACCGGCGACTCCTGCCAGAGGCCAGCATAATGGAACTGACCGTGAACCCCTCAGGGATCTTGTGCAGCGCGACGGCAACAAAGATCAACACCCCCAGCCCCGTCCCGACGTGGAAACCCGAGGCGATCGACACCCCGTCGAAGAACGTATGGATCAGCAGGCCGGTGAGGGCGAAGATACTCACTGAGGGTGTCACAACCATCTCCACATGGATCTCCTCGCCGAAGTGAAAATGCGGGGCCAGCGTATGCTCAAAAAAATGGATCACGAGGTAGCCGACCAGAATGAGGAGCGGGGCAATGTCGGTGAGACGAACGCTCTCGGGGACCATCCCCAAGAACGCGGCCCCGAGCATAAAGCCAGCCCCCAGGGCGATGAAGTACTTGAGCAGGATCTCGTCCCATCGCCGCTTTATCGTCACCAAAAGCCCGCCCACCACGTTCGCGGCCGCTGCCGCGCCGCCGAAGGCCAGGCTGATGTAGAAGGAGTCCATTGACACCCCTGGGGATGGCGGTGAAATCGTACCTTAGCCAATCGTTCCAGCCTTGTCAAAGGATTTGTCGTCCCGGCGGGCCTGCGGGGGATTTGCTTTGCCCGGGGGACGGCTGCAAGTATAATGGATTTTAAAGACACACTGACCCCTACCAGTGCCGTTCCAACTTGTTCGGACAAATGTCAAAGCTTTGCGACGGCCGATCGAGATGCCTGCGGGTCATCGTGATCTTAGGTAGATAAAATTGGAACGGCACTAGCCAGGGAGGACTGATGCGGGAGCCGAGGGGGGAGCGTTTCGAGGCGCTGGTCCGGATCATGGAGCGGCTCCGGGCAGAAGGCGGGTGCCCTTGGGATAGAGAACAGACCCGTGAGAGCCTGAAACCGTTCCTGATCGAGGAGGCCTATGAAGTGGTAGAGGCCATCGACGAGGGAGACCCCAAGAAGCTGATGGAGGAACTCGGCGACCTCCTCTTCCAGGTGGTCTTTCACGCTCAAGTGGCTGCGGAGCGGCGCGAGTTCACCATCAGTCAGGTCCTGGCGGAGACGGCGGATAAGATGGTGCGCCGCCACCCGCACGTCTTCGGGGACGGCACAGCCTCCACAGCGCGCGAGGTTCTAGAGCAGTGGGAGAAACTGAAGCGTGAGGAACGCGATGCCGCGGCTGCGGCCCCCGCGTCGGTCCTGGACGGAGTCCCCAAGGAGCTTCCTGCGCTCCTCCGTGCTCAGCGGCTGCAGGACAAGGCCTCGCGGGCCGGGTTCGACTGGCCCGAGATCTCGGGGGGGATGGCGAAGGTCGAAGAGGAGCTTGGCGAGCTCAAGGAGGCCATCCAGGGTGCTGCTCCGGAGGAGGCTGAGCTGGAACTGGGGGACCTGCTGTTCAGCCTGGTCAATCTGGCCAGGTTCCTGAATCTAAGTGCAGAGGAAGCCCTCCGAAAGAGCATCGCCACGTTCGCCACCAGGTTCCGCTACATCGAGGAGACCATAGAGCGCGGAGGCCGTCAGCTCAGGGAGGTGAGCGTGGAGGAGATGGAGCGGTTATGGGAGGACGCGAAGGGCTCCGGCCGCCGTCTACCTCCCGCTTGACACCTTGGAAGGCGTATGAAATACTGACCCCACCTCCCTTCGCGGCCCCCCTCCAGCCGGATTTTCACACGATCAAGGGAATGATCGGGTATGACAAGCCTTCCGCCCACCGTTCACATCCTGACAGGGCTGCCGACAGGAAAGAGACGATGTCGGTTCTCTTGATCTTTGTGGACGGCCTTGGGATCGGTGACGACAACCCTGATCTCAACCCGCTTGGCCGGGCCCATACCACGCACCTACAAGCTGCCTATGGGAGACTCGACGCCCCTGCGTTGCGGGCAGGGGCCCTGGTGGTCCCCACGGATGCGACCTTGAACGTCGCCGGTCTGCCGCAAAGCGCCACCGGGCAGACCACCCTGTTGACCGGAATCAACGCCGCCCAGAAAATGGGGCACCACGTCCACGGCTTCTGCAACAGGGCGCTGGCGGGGATCCTCGACGGCTCCTCCCTCTTCGCTCGTGTTCGCAAAGGGGGCGGGAGGGCCACTTTCGCCAATGCCTACACGCCGGAGTTCTTCCGGGGCGAGCGTCGGTTCCTCTCCGTGACAACCGTAGCGATGAAGCAAGCCGGCCTGGCTTTCAGGGACCTCGGAGATCTGGCAAGAGGGGAGGCGGTCTACCATGACATCACCAATCGCGGCCTGCGCGAACGGGGCTACGACCTCCCGGAGGTCAACCCGCAAGAGGCGGGTCGGCGGCTGGCCCGCCTTGCTCTCTCGCACGACTTTACACTGTATGAGCACTTTCAGACCGATCAGGCAGGGCACGACCGCGACATGGACCGTGGGGTGGAATTGCTTGAGCGGCTCGATCTTCTTTTGGGCGCTGTCCTGGAGGCGACCGATCCCGATGAGCTGCTCGTGGTGCTGACTAGCGATCACGGCAACCTGGAGGATCTGAGCACGCGGACCCACACAAAGAACTCGGTGCCGACGATGCTCTGGGGGACAGGCCGGGAGGCGGTGGCCAACGGGGTCCACACGCTGGCGGACATCGCACCGGCCTTGCTTCGACATCTTCGCGAGCGCGGGGTCATCAATGGGTTGGACCATCCGTGAGCTGACCGTGCGAACGATCCGACGATCCCTCATCTTGCTCGGGCTGATCGGGATTGCCCTGTCCTGGGCCGTCGCCACCTCACCCCCTTCGGAAAGCGCCGCCCGTCGGGTCCTGGTGATCCAAGTCGAAGGCGTCATCGCTCCCAGTTCGGCCGAGTATATCATCTCCGCGATCAAGCGGGCTGACAGGGACCAGGCCGAGGCCCTGGTCATCGAGCTGGACACGCCGGGTGGCCTCGATCTCTCGATGCGCTCCATCATCAAGGAGATGCTGGCGGCCCAGCGGCCGATCGTGGTCTACGTGTCGCCCAGCGGTGCCCGCGCCGCGTCCGCCGGCGCCTTCATCACCTTGGCGGCTCACGTGGCGGCCATGGCCCCGGGAACCAATATCGGCGCCGCCCACCCGGTCAATATGGGGGGCCAGATGGACAAGGAGATGAACAAGAAGGTGACCAACGACGCCGCCGCCTATATCCGGACCATCGCCGAGAAGCGTGGCCGGAACGTCCAGTGGGCCGAGGACGCGGTGCGAAAGAGCGTCTCGGTGACAGAGAATGAGGCGCTGAAGCTCAAGATCATCGACCTCGTGTCGGAGAAGCTGGATGACCTGCTTTCGAGCCTGGACGGCCGGGCGGTCATAACCGCCGGCGGGAAGGTCGTTCTCAACACTAAGGGGGCAGAGGTGAAGCGGATCGACATGGGCCTTCGGGACAAAGTCCTGAAGGTGATCTCCGATCCGACCATCGCTTACATTCTCTTGATGCTGGGTCTGGCCGGCCTCTACTTTGAACTCTCGACGCCCGGCGCAATACTCCCCGGGATCCTGGGCGGCATCTGCTTGATCCTGGCCTTCTACGCCTTCCAGACCCTGCCTATCAATTACGCCGGCCTCCTCCTGATCCTGCTGGCGATCATCCTGTTCATCGCCGAGGTAAAGGTGGCGTCACATGGGCTGCTCGCGGCAGGCGGCATTGCGGCCATGATCCTTGGCTCCATGATGCTGATCAAGCGCTCCGAGCCGTTCATGCGGATCTCCATGAGCGCCATCCTTCTCACCACGGGGGCGACGGCGGCATTCTTCATCTTCATTGTCACGATGGCCCTCAGGGCACAGCGGCAGAAGACAACTACAGGTATAGAGGGGCTCATCGGGCAGGTGGGCACGGCCCGGACGCCACTGCGACCGGAGGGCCGGATCTTGGTCGGAGGAGAGCTCTGGTCGGCCCGCTGTGAGGAGGGCGCGGAACCTGGCGAGAAGGTCCGGGTCCAGGCGGTAAATGGGTTGACGTTACTGGTCAGCAACGAGACGGCGGCGGTTACGGCCCACGCGTCTCCATCCCAGGACGAACGAAGGAGGTAGGCATGAACCCCTTGGAAGTTCTGTTTTCATTCGCGTTGATCCCGATGATCTTCATCATCATCGTGGTCCTCTACATCCTCGCCAGCTCGGTCCGAATCCTCCGGGAGTACGAGCGAGCCGTGATCTTCCGCCTGGGTCGCCTCTCCAAGGCGATCATTAACGTCGGGGGAGCCGGCAACGGGCCGGGGCTTATCCTCCTGATCCCGCTCATTGATCGAATGGTGAAGGTAAGCCTGCGGACGGTGGCGATGGACGTTCCGCCCCAGGATGTGATCACCAAGGATAACGTCTCGGTCAAGGTCAACGCCGTCATTTACTTCCGGGTGATCGACCCGCAGCGGGCAATTGTCCAGGTCGAAGATTACCTGTTCGCGACCTCGCAGATCGCGCAGACGACCCTCAGGAGCGTCTTGGGGCAGTCGGAGCTGGACGAGTTGCTGGCCGAGCGCGACCGGATCAATCAGCGACTCCAGCAGATTATCGACGAACACACCGATCCCTGGGGGATCAAGGTGACGGCGGTCGAGATCAAGCTTGTGGACCTGCCGCAAGAGATGCAGCGGGTCATGGCCAAGCAGGCGGAGGCCCAGCGGGAGAAACGGGCGAAGATCATCCACGCCGAGGGCGAGCTGCAGGCATCCGAGAAGCTGGCCCAGGCTGGCAGGATCATGGCGGCGGAGCCTGTCACCATCCAACTTCGATATCTGCAGACGCTCACCGAGATCGGAACGGAGAAGAACTCCACCATCATCATCTTCCCGATCCCGGTTGACATCCTGAAGAGCTTCGTCCTCGATCAGAAGAAGTCGCCCATAACCCGAGAGGAGGCAGGGTGATGCAAAAATATCTGCTATTGACATTGTTGACGATCGCGGTGTTGTTTTCCGGGTGCGCCACCAACGAGAAAACCTCGGGGTCTAGTGAGCGGGGCAGCTCCGGCAGCGGAGCCAGCGGGTACTAGAGCGAACGCACTCAATACTTCTACACTCTCATTGTGAGCGACTAAAAGGAGCAAAGCAAAACGCGTCTCTTGTCCCATTGCTTCGGTTCTCTCGTTTTCCCTCGCAATGATCCCTCGTTTGGTGCGGCTTGCGTTAGCTTGAATCTCGCCGTTCGCGCTGGACCCCCCTTGCCGGGTCGGCTTGGACCCGCGAACGGTGCTCGAGCGTTGCCATCAGCAAACCGTCCTGAAACCGGGGCTGGACAGTCTCGCGCCTCCTCGTGTATCCTGACGCCGTGGGTGACCCGAGAGACCAACTCCTGAGCCTGCTGGTTCGGCATTCGTTCCAATATAGCGCCGAGCCGGTCTTCACCCTGGCCTCCGGCCGGAAGAGCCACTACTACATCAACTGCAAGAAGACGACGTTCATGCCAGAGGCGATGCCGCTCCTGGGGCGACTCTTCTTCGAGCGCATCAAGGCTGCGGAGCAACGGGGTGGTGAGCCTATCGACGCTGTTGGCGGCCTGACCCTTGGCGCCGACCCGATTGCGTACGCGACCGCCTATCACAGCGCCCTGGAAGGGGCACCGATCCAGGTCTTCAGCGTCCGCAAAGAACCGAAGGCGCATGGCAGCCAGAAGTGGGTGGAGGGATTCGAAGAAGCGGGCGCCCGAGTGGCCATCATCGAGGATGTCGTCACGACCGGCGCCTCGACCCTCAAGGCGCTTGAAGGGGCGCTGCATGCCGGGTTTAGGATCGCAATCGTCCTGACCCTGGTTGACCGGCGGGAGGGCGGCCGCGAAGCGTTGCAGAAGAAGGGGTATGATCTGGAGGCGATCTACACCACCGAGGACCTGATGCGCGTCTCACGGCAGTCCGCGTGAGTGCGCTACGAAAGATATGACCGTGTGGTCTAGAATTGCCCAAAAAGGGCGCGAGGCAGGGACTGTGGGCACCGCCACGGGGGTCCTGTTGCCTTGAGTCCCATCTTGCGAGGAGTTCTCTACGCTTTCGCCCTCTTCGCGGTAGGCGCCTTCCTTGTTCGGCTCATCACGCGCCGCCAGCCCCTCAGGCGCCTCGCGAACCCCCTCTACTTGGTGGTGTTCACCGCGGGCGCGGCCGTCTTCCTGCGCGCCAACCCCACCCTCACCGGGCCCGCCTTTGCGCCCTACTTCCAAGCCCTGATTCTCTTCTCAATCGCCTATCTCGCCATCAAGCTTTGCGATCTGCTGCTCGTCGATTTCTTGATCGCCAGCAGACGTAAATTCCTCCCGCCGTCAATCCTCCGGGAGTTGATCGCCTTTGCCCTCTACTTCCTCGCCCTCCTCATCATCATGTCACAGGTGCTCCATATCAACCTGATGCCGCTCCTGGCTACCTCCGCAGTCCTGTCGCTGGTGGCCGGCCTCGCCCTCCAGGAGACCCTCTCGAATTTTTTCGCCGGCGTCACCCTTGCCACCGAACGTCCCTTTACTCCGGGGGAGTGGGTCCAGGTGGGTCAGAACATGGGCCAGGTGATTGAGATGGGCTGGCGTGCGGTCAAGATCGAACTGTACCTGAAAAACGACTATCTCATCGTCCCGAACAGCGTCCTGGCCAAAGAGCAAGTGATCAACTTCTCTCGGCCCGTCCCGATCATGGGGCAGGTGGTTAACGTTGGTGTGCATTACCGGCACCCACCGAACCAGGTGATCGCCGCTTTGATGGAAGCAGTCGAAGGAGCGGACGGCATAGTAGCAAGGCCGGCCCCGACCGCGAAGGTCCTGAAGTATGGGGACTCCTCCATCGAATATCAGGTGCGCTACTGGATCACCGAGTTTGAGAATCTATCGAAAATCGAGGGCGTGGTCCTGTCCAATATCTGGTACGCCTTCAAGCGCCACGGCATTGAGATCCCGTTCCCCATCCGTACCGTCCATCTTCACACGATCACCGAGGAGGCCGAGCAAAAAGCACAAGCCAGAAGTCTCGCCGATCGCCTTGCCCTTCTCCGTGAGGTGGACTTTCTGAACCCGCTCGCACCCGAAGCGCTGACCCGCGTGGCCAGCTCGCTCAAGGTCCTGCTCTACGAAGCCGGGCGCAATATTGTTCGGCAGGGCGACGAAGGGAACAGCCTCTTTCTCGTCGCTCGCGGCCGGGTGGGTATCTGGGTGCAGGATGCCGACAATGAGGCACAACTGGTGGCAACCTTGGGTCGGGGCCAGTGCTTCGGGGAGATGTCGCTCCTGACTGGCGCCCGCCGATCGGCCACCGTGAGCGCCCTCGAAGACTCCGAACTCTTGATGCTGGGCAAAGCAGAGTTCAGGGACATCCTGCTGGCCGATCCGAAGGTCGTGGAGTCTCTCAGCCAGATCCTGGGCCTTCGTCAAAGGGAGCGCGAGGCCGCTTTGGCCAGGGAGCGAAGTACCACCCCTCGACTGCCCGAACTAGATCCGGCCAGTCAACTCCTGGGGCTGATCAAGTCCTTCTTCGGGATCTAACCCTTTCGTTGTGTGCCGGCCCTCTCAAGTCGTCGAGAAAGCCCACTAGACAATTCTCGCGCTTTTCGCTACTCTATGATTCCTCTCCCTGAGAGGGAAAAGCAAGATTGAGCGCGCTCGGACAAGCGGGGGGGGGCGCAAAAGGGGAGGAATGACACTTCCCCTTCCACGAAGATGGGGGGTTAGCTCAGTTGGGAGAGCGCGGCGTTCGCAACGCCGAGGTCGGGGGTTCGAATCCCCTACCCTCCACTAATTCCTGCTAATTCCCTACAGTTACAACACCCGCCGCAATGGCAGGCAAGAATCCCCACCAAGCCGCCCCCGATGACGAATGATCATTCCCCCCGGGATAGCGAGAGGGCAGAGCGCGAGAAAGAGGGAAAATCTTGCGGGGAGTGGATCAGAGGTCAAGCCATCATGGAGGTTATTGGCCGCTCATCTCCCCTGTCAACCAATAGGGGAGCTCATTCGTTAATACTAGTGAGATGACGTAATGGATGGATGCCTTGACGACCGCTCCGCCATGGCACGCGCAGTGTGAGGTTCTCTACCGCGAGCACTTTCCGCGGCTGCTGCGTCTGTGCCGCCTCCTGTTGCGTCATCCACAGGAGGCCGAGGACGTCGCCCACGAGGTGTTCCTCAAGCTCGTCGAGAGCTACCGGGTACCAGATCGCGCTGTGGCGTGGGGCCCATGGCTCACACGGGTCGCGATCAACGCCTGTCGCGACCGGCAGCGGACGGCTTGGTGGCGCCTCTGGCACGGTGCCGTTGAGGAGGTTGAGCTCGTGGACAGTGACCCGACGCCGGAAGCGGCCGCGCTGACCGGCGAAACCCGCGAGCAAATCTGGCGCGCCCTCCGACAGCTGTCCCAGCGACAGCGAGAGGTCTTTGTGCTGCGTCACCTCGAAGAGTGGTCTACCCGAAACGTGGCCGAGGCTCTGGGCCTCAGCACCGGAAGTGTGAAGCGTCATCTGTTTCGGGCTGTGGAGCGCCTGCGCAAGGGGCTTGGGGAGCACTCATGAAGAGCTGTCTGCGTGATCGGAGCCTGCTGCTTGTCCATTACGGCGAAGGCCGTGCCGCGCACCTGGCTCACCTCGAGGCCTGCTCCGAGTGTGCGGCCCGCTACCGGCAGTTGGTCAGGGATCTCGAGCTGATCGGCCACGCGCTCGAACGGATGCCGGCCGCAATCACGGTCCGTCGTCGGAGCAGTGCTCCCTGGCGACGCCGGGTCGCGGTGGCCGCCGTGCTTGCGGCGGGTGTGGTCGTTGTGGGAGTCGAAGTGCGCCTGTGGCGTGACACCCAGATCCTGGTTCGAGGGCAGCGAAACACTGACGAGACCGACACCTTGCGCTTCCTTGCCGAGGTGTCCGCCGGTCTGTCGGCATCGAGCGATGGGGAGACCCTATGGCTTCCGCCCGCTCCGCACCGAACCGATCCGGAGATGGTGCTGGAGGAGGAGGACGAAGACTCGCTTGGCGAGCTAGGAGAGGCATGCACGGACTGTGGCGCGTCGGAGGATGACATGGAGGGAGGGTAAGGAAATGAGAACACGTAAGGAGTGGCACCTGGCGGTTGTACTGGTGGGGGTATTGGCGGTAGGTCTCTGGACAGCCTCCGCATTTGGCCGGCCTCACGGAGGCCGGGACACGGGGTGGGGGGGCGGAGGCGATGGGATGTTCCTCCCTCTGCTCGTCAGGGGGGCTGGGCTCACGGAGGCCCAGCAGGCACAGGTCAAACAGATTGTGGCGAGCCATCGCCCCAAGTTTGAGACCCTACTGCGGCAGCTCCTAGCCGCCCGCCAGCAGTCGGCCGAGAAGCTCTATGCCCTTGGCCCCGTGAAGGCCGAAGACCTGACTCCACTTACCCAGCAGATCGGCAAGCTCCGGGAATCTCTTACGCAAGAGTCGCTGCAGGTCGCCCTGGAGGTCCGCGAGGTGCTCACCCCCGACCAGCTGGCCAAGGCCATGCGGCGTTGGCAACGATTGAACGAATTGCGTGCGGAGATGAGGAATCTTCTTAAGGAGGATCACTAGATTATCTCGCTCTCGCCGAGCCCTTCAATTGATGAGCTAGGGCTCCAAGTGACGGTCCAACCCCTCCCGGAGGCTGGATGACCTGATGGTCGTCGTCGCAGGGCTGCTTTCTGGTTAATCTTGATCATCGGAGGCCATAAGGACCTCTGGCGCGAAAAGAACCATTTGAAAATAAAGCGATGAGTTCACTGCGGGACTTTACACCACCTCAGTATCGCTGCGATGGTTTCTGTGGTGGTTTAGTACCACATCTACTTGAAAATAAATCGAACAGCCCGCGTGAGTTCTTTACACTGTGACATGTGCTCCACTAATTTCTCCTAATTTCCCACAGCCACAACAACTGCTCTACAGGCATGCAAGAATCCCCCCCCGCGCGCTTTCTGCAGTCTTTGCACTTTATTCGCGGCCTGCCTATTCAGGTCAGCTAGAGAATGGCTGGTGCAGATTAGTGGTTGTAATCTACACTGCCATCCCCCCTCAATACGGATCCCAAAAAAAGGTTGACACCATGGGAAAAAGTGTAATAGAAACTAGCCGTCATAGGTGAGCGTGATGGGCCCGGGGTGACCACAGGTCTTCAGCTACCTCTCGCAATCTGGTTGGGCCACTATTCAGCTACGCCCTCTTGGGTCTCGCTCGGCCTGAGAGGGCGTTGGTGCTTTGGCGCTAGGACCATGATAAGGGCGGGAGTCGCGCGGGAAGATCTTCTTAGTTTGAGGCCAGCACCGGGGATTGGGGACAATCGCAAATCAGCTCCCGAGCAAGGCGGGAGCGGAAGGAGGAAGATCGATGAGACGAGGGTTGACGATCGCGACGTTTCTGCAAGTGGCGCTCCTTATCTGGGTGACGGCGGTCGCGCCCGTTTTCGCGGAGGTGGTATGGACCGCCGGCGCGAGCCCAGCGACTGGCGGCGGGGGCGATGGGACAATCCGGGGCGAGGCCGCAGCCCTCGCTCCAGCCTCTTTTCGGGAGATCACCGCCGCGTTTACGGGCACACCCACGACTGGAACAATTGGGGATATTACAAGTGCATCGCGCGCCACCTTCTCGGCGACGGAGGCCATCCAGTTCAACGCGATCCTGTTGGAGTCCGGCCTGGCTGGGACCACAGCGTTCCTCACGGTCTTTGTCTTTGACCCCAGGGGACTGTTTGTGGAGAACAGTCCCGTAATTACTCAAACAGCTCCCACCAATCCGGCAGGATTCTTCATCCGGAGAAACTCTGGATCCGGACTGGTCGGGGTGACCAAGTGGTTCATGGTAATTACCGACGCAGTCGGGAACCCGTTCGTGACCCCCTTCCAGACGCTCGTGGTCCAGTGAGAGGTGGCCGCATCCCGGTTCACTTTCAGGTGCTCGGTACTGGCCGAACTGTGCGGGCTGCATCCGGGTAAGGAGGGTCGGGGATCAGAACTCGAAGTCGCGGAAAGGGTGATTCGCCAGGGGCTGTCCACGTTGCCCCCCCGAGTGCAACAATCGTTTGTTAAGGCTCGTCTCCAAGAAATTGCATCGCAATGGGGGGCTCGCGCAACGGCGATGCCTATTAGTAATGTACCCCCAGGGAGCCCGGTAGCCAAATACGCGACGGTGTAGATTACACCCCCGTAATGTGGACTCCCCGGAGGGCAGAGTAGTGGTTGCAATCTACACTGCCATCGGCGCCAGTACGGCTCTCAAAAAAGCTTGACAACCCTGAGGAGGGACACGTCATGAGAAATCGTGTCTTTCGAAAGATCGCGTCGTTAATCATCGTCTTCGCGGGCACTACGGCTCTCTTCCCAGAGTTCGTAGGCGCGCAAGCGGCTAGGATCGAGGTGCACCCCTTACAAACCATGACGCTCACCGATGAAGAATTCTTGACCGGAGCCAAGGACGGCAAGCCGACAGTTATTGCAGGCGAGTTGCGCATTCCGCGGCCCGGGACGGACCGCTTGCCCGCAGTTGTTCTTGTGCATGGCTCCTATGGGGTGGGACCCAACGTTGATCTCTGGTCCCAGAACTTGAATGGGATCGGCGTTGCGACGTTTATTCTGGACAGCTTCACGGGGCGTGGCATCACGAACACGGTCACAAATCAGGCGCAACTCGGCCAATTGGCGGTGATCTACGACGCCTACCGCGCGCTGGAGTTGCTCTCCAAGCATCCCCGCATCGACCCGGCGCGGATTGGCATCATGGGGTTCTCGCGGGGCGGCCATGCGGTCCTCTACGCAAGCCTCAAGCGGTTCCAGCGTATGCATGGCCCAGGCGGCGTCGAGTTCGCGGCCTACATCCCGTTTTACGCCATCTGCTATAGAACATACATCGACGACATTGAGGTCAGCAACAGGCCGATTCGACTCTTTCACGGGTCGGCCGATGACTGGTGTCCTGTTGCGCCGTGTCGGGCGTACGTCGAGCGACTCCGCCGGGCGGGAAAGGATGTGGAGCTTACAGAGTATCCTGAGGCGCAACACCTCTTCGACGCTCCCACCCTCAAGGCCCCAACGCATTTGCCCGAGGTACAAAACTTGAGGCACTGCGCGACGCAGGAGAATCCGGTTGGACAGATTATCAATAGTCAGACGAAACAACCGTTCAGCTATAATGACCCCTGTGTCGAGCGGGGGGCGACGGTAGCGTATAACGCTCAGGCCCACACTGAAGCGCTCAAGGCCGTTAAGGACTTTCTGACGGTAACGTTTAAACTCAAATAAGCGTTATATCGAAGGGGTTGTTGGGAGCCCGCGCGATCTTGGAAGGTGTCATCTTCGTTTCAAACTCAACTCCTCTCTTCTTCCAACATTCTTTGAGAAGGGCAGCCGCCTCCCCAAAAATAGTGGGGATTGTATCCAGGAGTTCCATAATGCGCCCCTCCATCAATTCCAATCCCTTGTCGCTCTACTCACCCCGTCCTTGGACAAGCGGTCGGACACGGCAGCCCAGCTCCTTTCTCGTTGGGGCCGCCTGCATGTGCTCCGAAGCGCCCTGAGCCTGCTGGCACTTCTAATCTACCTGTAGGGTTTGACGGGTGGACGAGTCGGAACGGTGCCTGGGCATCGCCTACGCTGCACTAAGCCAGATTACGTGTCGCTGCTGAGTATGACCGGCTAGGTCGGGTAGTGCAGATTACACCCCCGTAATGGCCATGGGCGACCGCCCACCAACCTCACGAGGAAAGCGATGTGGTACCGTGAGGCGGCCGAGTCGGGCGAAGGTCGGCAAGTTCGATGGGTGCTCCGAGCTCGCCCGTAATGTGACTTGGGCGTCGTCGTCCCAGGGCTGCTTTCTGGTTAATCTTGAACTTCGAAGGACATGAAAGCCTCTGGTTTCCACAACTACCTGAAAATAAAGCCCTGCCCTGTTTGTCCCTGAAGCGGTTTTAGATCACATCTACTTGAAAACAAAGCGAAAAGCCCGCGTGAGTTCTCGACACTGTGACATTTGCTCCACTAATATCTCCTAATTTCGCACGGCCATAACACCTTCTCCGCAGGCATTCCAGAATCCCCGCCGAGCGGCCCCTAAGTTTTGCCTTTTCATCGCTCGCGGCCTGTCTATTCAGGTCAGCTAGTATAGAGTAGTGGTTGTAATCTACACTGCCATGATTGTAGGAGGGTTTCGTGAAAAAGCTTGACAGCCCTGGAGAAACCGCGATATAGAAGAGAGCAGTCCTCAAAGGTGACCACGATGGGCCCGGGCTGAGGATACCACGTCTGCCACCTCCTGCAGTCTGGTTACGAGACAGTGGCAGGCCAGTGCTATTGGGAGGCAGATGGGGGGAAGGTCAACTGTGGTGGGCGGGCACCTACCGTCAACAGGAGGGAGGG
>OBEQ011706781.1_pt1 | contig 30501 bp, 37 predicted proteins | sample 1670901 | NCBI WGS metagenome assembly OBEQ01 (sample SAMEA104232315, study PRJEB22302) | groundwater metagenome | biome: forest; feature: aquifer; material: groundwater | place: USA | collected 2011-08-07 | depth 5.4 m
AACGAAATGTCGTTTTCTACAGTTTACTCAGTTTTGGATTTCTGGTGCATCCTGCATTTTTGTTTTTGATTATCCAGGATTTTTTGGTACGATTTCTTTCCGGACGCGTAAGCCTGGGTCTTCATTACAGTGCGCAACTTGGGTGTATTCTTGCTATATCTTCCCTCTATAGCTATGCGATGTTACAAAGAATTCATTTTACAAAAAAATACCTGACGGTTATATCGCTACTCCTTATTATCAATGCGCTTGTTCTCTATCGTTTTGTCCTGCGGGGACCTCTGGCACTTTCCTACAACAAAGATTTTTATCGTCATACTCATGACTTTGCCTTTTTAAACACGCTTGTTGCAAAAATGCCCAAGGGAATAAGTATTATGACGCAAAACAATCTGGCTTCCCATTTCACGCACGAGCGACAATTGTGGGTACTAAAAGATAATTATGAAAGTTATGATGCCGAATATATCGTATTGGATTTGAGAAGTGGTCAAAATGCCAATGACTTTTTCCCTACAAAACATCCAGATCTTATATTACAAAAACTTCTGAAGGATCCGCGCTATGAAATATTGTTTGAAGATAATCATGCGTACATTTTCCACCTTCGAAAAAAATGACCTGCATTATCCTTTACGTGCTTTTTCCAAATCCGCAATAATAATCTTTTTCATCTTCAGCACAGCATCCATGACGCGTTTTGATTCCTCGGGAGAAGATTTTCCCATCATTTCTTCGACCTGCCATACCGATGGTATCCCATCAAGATGAGGGTTGTCGTAGCAAAACCCAGAATGTTTGGTATGAGTATGGGCAAATTTTTTAACTCAAGCGCATACAGTATCCAAATGAGTGAACCAAATTCAACAATCAAGTAGCTTGCGGCAGAGATGTCTTTCGCACTTTTTCGTTTGAAAATTTTGATAGCTTGTGGAAGACCGGCAAGACCCAAAAAGATTCCTACAACAGTCGCAAGTAGTGCCAACGGAGTCATGATGCTTGAAGCATGCTTACTTTATTGCCTTCGGTATCTATAAATACTACCCAAAGCCCGACCCCTGGAATATCTTGCGGTTTGCCCACAATTTTTCCGCCGGCATTTTCAACCATTTCCATTGCTTTATTGATGTCCTCAACGGAAATCACAAATGAAGGATAGGGACTTGTTGACTTGGATTTTTCATAAAATCCTCCATTTATTGTTCCCGGAGTCTTCACCATCCTGTTTTGGTCAGTTTCTGCAGTTTGTGCAACAATGTAATGTCCCATGTCAGCTCCTGCATCGTTCATGTCCCAGCCAAAAGCGGAGGTATAAAATTCACTCACCCGTTTTGCGTCTTTATAGGGCATTTCAAAATGGACAACTGAATTTTTCTTCATAGATCTCCTCCTTTATTTTTTATCCTTGCTCGTATACATGCTTTAACGTTTCTATATCAAACTTTTTCATTTTGAGAAATGCTTGGGTCACTCGCGCAATTTTCTTCTCGTCTTTGGATTTTAGCATATCGTCCATAGCCGTAGGAACCACTTGCCAGGAGAGACCAAATTTGTCTTTGAGCCAACCGCATTGTTCCGCCTCTTTGACGGCGGAAAGCTTTCCCCAGTAGTAGTCAATTTCTTTTTGGGTATCGCAGTGCACGATAAACGAAATAGCCTCGTTGAAGGTAAAGTTGTGTTTATGCGCGCTGTCCATGGCTCCGAACTCTTTATTTTCCAGCATGAATGCCGCATACTTTACCGTTCCTTCTTTGTCCGGTTCTTCACCTTTGCCATAGTGCTGGATATGAAAAATTTTTGCATTGTGAAAAACCGATGTGTAAAGATTGAGTGCTTCTTCGGTCTTACCACAAACATCTCCGACAAACATCAGTACCGGAGTAATTTTCTGCTTGGCCACCCGATCGCCCGCAAAAATCACTTGCCAGGAGAGACCGTATCTGTCCTGTACCCAGCCATACCTCTCACTGAACGGATACGCGCCCAGCTCCATAAGCACCGTGCCGCCTTTTGAGAGTTTTTCCCAAAGTGCATCCACCTCATCTTTTGTCTTGCAGGCAACATGAAATGAAATTGATGGATTGAACTTAAAAAGCGGACCGGCACTGATAAGCGTGAACTCCTGCCCCCAAAGGTCAATGGTAACAATATCTACTGAGCCTGACGGGGTGTTGTGAAGCACTGAGCTGTCTTTGATTTTTGAGTCTCTCCCAAAGACCGATACGTAAAAATCTGCTGCCTCTTTTGCCTCTTTGTCAAACCATAAATGGGTAGTAATTTTTTGCATAGAGTAAATTGTGCAAGTGACAAATCTATTCCTTAACCTTTCTCTCAATCTCAAAACGCATTCCTTGGAAAGAAGCAGTGGATGTGGTAACCTTTTGCCCCGCTTCGGTTAACTCGAAACTCTTTGTGTGATGCAACCAGTGTGCCGTAGTAGCGATCATTTCCATGATGGCAAACCTGCCACCTTTACATTTTTTCCGTCCGTCACCAAACACAGGAAGTCCAAGCACGTCATCAACATCATTCAATTCCCATCCGCGAGCAAGTAGCCCTTTGGCCCCATCTGCCAGACTCAGATACACATCGGTATTGGCTTTAATTTCTTCACCATTTGCTAGCGTTACGTCATGACGTGATGTTCGAGCAGTCAGCGGCGTTGGAGGATCTTCGACAAGCGTTTGGCCTGCGAGTATATGAAAGGCAATCATCGCCGGATCGTGTGACAACAAATCATCATAGGTCAACACATCCGTGCCTTTTTTCTCAAAGTAATCGTTGATCAACGTTCGCAATCGCTTTTGCTCCGCAGGGTCCAGAGCGAGTTTTCGCAGCACTGCTCCTACCCCGGACGGCGTCGTTTCCTTGGCGGCAAACAACACTTGCAACGCGTCGCTACGAAGTTGTCCAACCCGCGTATCAAAATCCATCTCTTGCAGAAACTCAGTGTGCTTAATCAAAAAATCAAACAAATCCACCTCCGGTCGCTCACCTTCAGGAACCGCCAACTTCTCCCTGACCACAGCATCAAGAATAGTATCTGCCTGTTCTTTTTTCTGAGCCAATTCTTTCGGAAGAAACGGCATAAAATGCTTAGCAAACGGCATGCGTTCCCGGAACATATTGCGTGGGAAAAGTTTGAGCAGTGAAGCAAACGTGCTCGTCACATAGTCAGAAACTACCAGCATGTTTTCATCGGTAATCGTAGTCCCGAAAAACAATTGACGCAAATACAAAAGACGATGTTCTTCTGCAGTTTCATTGTATGGTTTCTCAGGTGTATGAGCGACAGCTTCAAATAGCGCATTCACACGCTCATGAAGCTCGGAGGCAAAAGCAGGTGTTTTTAGCCTATTCGGACCAAATTGATCCGTCACCGCAAGCGCTCCACCAGTGACATCAGTCGTCGTAAGCGTTCCTACACCACCTAAAATATCTCGCTCTAAATCTGCGATCTTCGACATCGCGTAATCATCCGGATGCCCTAAAAAATGTACAATCGCCTGGTCAGTCACCGCAACGGCCATCGTCATCAATGGCAATCTACTTTCCACTATGTCTGCACCGGTTCTATTGGCTTGCGCATTGGCTTCGCCGAGCAACTGATCCAATTGGAGCGCCATCATAAACCGAATATTGCGAAATCCATTTCCGTGAGGATCAATTCGTAAATCGTTGTCATGATCTCTATAGTTCTGTCGGATCTGGATGTTTGGACTCTCTGGTTTTGGCATAGATATATCTCAAAGCTACATTCAGCACTATATCACACATAATTATTTTCGTCTATTACCCGTTGACATACATTCATTTTGGGTATATATTCAAAATATACAGAATGAAAGGAGGTGAAAGAGAGTATGTGTAATCAAAATGGATGTTATGGCGGATACTGTGAACCAGAGGAAATGACCACGGAAGACCAAGAGGCATTTCTGAAAGAACGAGAAGCTATTTTAGAGGCAAAGCTTGCAACAATTCGTCACTTACGGGAAACACTTAAAGATAAGTCAAAATCTGATAAAAAGTAACGACGGTTGCCCGCAGCTCTTTTCTAGAGAGAGCTGCAATGGGCTAAATTGAATACTATGGGTAGACCAAAATGTCATTATCGTGTAGGCTGCTGTCCGGGTTATGATTCGTTTAAACCGGATAACTTCCCTTGCCGTGAGCATATAGACATTTCTCCGGAAGAGTTGGAGAGTTTGCGACTGAAAAATATTAAAAATCTGGACCAGACCCAAGCTGCCAAAAAAATGGGCGTCTCACAGAGTACGTTTCAACGAGTACTCACTGCAGCGTATAAAAAAGTTTCCAAGGCAATCATTGAAGGAAAAGAACTTCGGATAGTACCGAGCAAATAATCACATCGCTCACCCGGGATTACTTACTATAGCTTCCGAATACATCATTCATACGAATCCTTATAAGGTCTATGAGAGAAAGGAGTACATCTTTTGCCAATACAACCCTTGTTTGTGAATCATTGCTCCAGACAACAGGGACTTCCTTTATCAAAAATCCTTTTTTTTGAACAAGAAAAATGATTTCACTGTCAAACCCCCAACCATGGAGACGCTGAAGTGAGAAAACCTTCCCGGCCGCCTTCCTTGAAAAACACTTAAATCCGCAGGTAAAATCCGATACTTCGACCCCCAAAAGAATAGATGACAACCAGGTAAAAATCATCCCCAACCGCTCACGTAAAAAAGGCTGATGAACCAAAATTTCTGAGTCTTTTGCTCGCCGTGAACCGATAACGACATCGAAAGCCTTAACATATGGTAAAAACTTCTGAAATTCTTCAATCGGTGTCGAAAGATCAACGTCCATAAAAAGCCGCAGATCTCCTCGTGCGTTCTTCATGCCTTCGCGAATCGCATATCCTTTGCCCTGGTTCTTCTCATAAGAAATAAGCCGTAAGCTCGAGTGTTTTAGCTTTTTTAAAAGTTTTACGGTTGCATCTGTACTACCGTCATTGATGACGATAAGCTCGACAGTAAACGTCTGTTTGTCGATAAAATGAAGAATCTCGGTCATACCCCGGGTGAGACGTTTTTCTTCGTTATAAACGGGAACGATTATTGATAAAAACGGGTTATCTGTTTTCATTTTTTACAGACTAAAATAAGACTGGTGCCGAAGGCAATCCTCCCCCTCACAACAAAATACCGCTCAATGGTTGATAGCAAGGTAAAGAGAAAGTTAATAAGAGGCGGATTGGTCGAAAAATCGGACTCGTAAGATTGTTTATGTGACTTAAGCATTCGGAAAACATAAGCCGGCAAAACCAAAAACGAATACATATAAGAAGATCGCATTATAGTAAATCCATACTTTTTGACAAGGGTCTCGAGGTCACCTTTGCTATATCTCTTTTTATGTCGCAAAACCTCATCCCATGTGCTCCAAAGCCATTGGTATGCTGGCACAGTCAGAATCATAATACCGCCTTTTTTTAGAATCCGCGTTGTCTCCGGTAAGGTTGCATGCTCCTCAGTATGTTCCAAGACATCAAGCATGGTAATAACATCAAAAAAGTCGTCCTGAAATCCCGTATCCGCAGCATCACCAAGAGTTACATGTCGAAAGCCTCTTTTTTTGCAAAAGGAAAGGGCAGTTTTACTTTTATCTAATCCCCAAACAGTTCCGAAGCCTGAGAGCATATCCATGATTTTCCCCGCTCCGCAACCGATGTCGAGAATTTGAGGTTTCTTTTTGCGCAAAAAAGTGTCGAGCATTCGCGCAACAACTTTTCTTTTGGAGATATGCCACCAATGTTTCTCTTCTTGTGCGTATAAGTCTTCGTAAAGGTCTAGGCGCATGGATTATTGTACACGATATGTGTCCTTGTTGGGTTTGAGAACAGTCATGACCGCGATACCGTCAACGGTTACACTATAAAACTTGGGATGTGGTGTGGTGTAAATATAAGGGTCCCACCGATAGTTGTTACGATCCTTGTACCATCGGTAATTATTCAATATATATTTTGCATCCTCTGGACGGTCTAAAACTACGAAGCGTTTTTTATCCTTATCGCTTAAAATGTCAACATTACGTTTGTGCCCATGCGCAAAAAACACAGATATTGTCGGAGAGTCATCGTGTGCAGAAATGTACTCCAACCCTTTACGAAACGTGAGCCCCCAATAATCCAAATCAAAATGTTGTTTTGCGTTCTCCATACCGCCAACCAGCTCATTAAAATAAAGATTTTGGTACGGATGGTTGACGGTCATAAACCGAAAAACCATCAAAAGGTTAACAACTCCCAGTACCAAAACAACGATCCTGAATCGATAACGATTCTTAGTATAAAGAATCAGGCTTTCAAGTCCGACGAGAGCTAGCAAAAGGAGAGCAGGATAAATAAAATAAAGTTGCCTCCAGCCGTCATACAACGCTGAATTAAGTCCGATAACCATAAAAAGTGGTCCGAAAAACCAAGCCAAAAATATCAAATCCTTCCGGGATTTTTTGTAAAAAGTAATACTATTGCCAAAGAACTTTCGAGACGTACATCCAACTCCAAAAAAGAAAAGAATAATATAAACCAACGGTGTCGAGACACCAATCCAAACAAGAGGATAATGCCAGGGAACGTACTTGTCGAGAAAATAATTGCCTCTATACAAAACAGTGTCACTGAGGCGCAAAAAGTGACTGAAGTTTGAAAATGCGCTCATAAAATTTTTGATCGGATTATTCCAGAGATACGGCCAAAACAAAATGACAAATCCAAAAAAAAGGAACATAAAGAGAACGAGCGTCACCATACGAGATCGCCACAATTTCTCAGCTGTAAGTAAAAACGTATCGATGACATAAAAGCCGACCGTGATAGGAAGAATAATAAGACCCGGCAGACGGATATCCACCACAAAAGCGCAGGCCATAGCATGAAGCAGTGCGCGTACTAAACTTGGCTTTTTGGTAAAAGAGAGAAGGGTACATACGGCAACGATCATACCCGAAAGGAGCGCAATATCTTTTGAGTTATAAAAAGAGTCGGCAAAGATTCGCGGACTTAAAACCAAAAATATCACTCCTAAAAAAGCAATACTTCGATCAAATCTATCTGAGGCGATTTTATAAAAAAATACAACGCCAATAAAGAAAAACAAAAACGTAAGAAAGTGACGAAGGTAATAAATCTGTTGTGATGACGTCACGCCCAAAGCCTTTTCAGCCATAAAAAGCGGAAGTTCGAATGCCGTTCCGTAATCCCGATCTCCGTAAGTAAGGAGGTCCTTATTTTGCCCTGTTACGTATTGAAAAGCGATTCTACCATTGTCTCTTGAGGTAGATTCGTCCCAAGAAATACCATAGTTTTGAAATATAAAAAACCCTAAGAGAAAATAGAAAACGAAAAATCCGACAATCAAAAAACGGAAATGATGTTTTATAAATCCGAGGTACATTACATCGTAGAATAGGCAATCTCCACCAAAAAATCAAGCAATCCTATTTGAGCTTGGTCCTAAACTTTCCAACCCTGCGTTGACCAGGACTTGGTTCGGATAAAATCAACCTGGCTCCCTCTAGTAGATATGTTCCGTAACCGAGAGATTGAGATAAGTATACCACTCGTTAATCTGCAAACCTTATTCTCTACCTTTAGCTTACCCGCTTTGGAATACGCCTCTTAAAGTTTCTTTGAATGCTCTATAGTCGGTTTCTACCCGCTCGTACTCTTTGACCCATTCTTTAGTAAGATATTTTTTGAATATCTCTCTAAACGCCGACAGAAACTTCAAATAGGCATAAATTTGATAATTCAGGCATCGTTTAAGGTTGGTTAGATTGTCCCTGTCAAAGTCAAAATAATTAAAATCAACCATGTTTTCTGTGTTCATTCTGTCAAAATCGCTAAAGAATATTGTGCTGGCAAAATTGGGGTGTCTACCGTGCTCCGTGGTTAATTCGTATATATCGAATACTTGACGAAAAACTGCTTTATCGCCCGTTGGAAATAATATTCCAAAAATACGCCTAAATGACTGAGAAGTCTTTTTTTCCCGCTCTACCCATTCAGGTATTTTACTAGGAAGCAATGACATTCTCCTTGCTAATCCTACTACCTCGGCTGACCTACTAGTAATTGTATAGGACTCCGAAATATGAGTTTCTAAAAGTAGTTTTGTGCTTGTTAAAAACCCCCGAAAACACATCCAGAACATCTGAAGTATTGAAATTTGACTGCGAGGATATATAGAGAGGTTACGATTGAAGATTTCGTAAAGAGATAGCAATTTATCAATATGCTTCACTTCATCTGGAAACATTTGACAAGTTGCTTGAAAGTTATTAACTTCCCCTTTAAGTAATGTTTGTAAATCGTTCTTTTTGTCACTGTCCATGTATTCAGTTAAAAATTATATAAACTGCTATTGTTATTGAAATTACCACCAATTATTAACAGAATACCTGCTAAAACTGGCTTCTAACGCAGGCAAACTGTTTGAAAGTTCTGAAGTCCACGAAAAACGGCTACTTTTGAAGATGGCACTTCAGAACTTGAGGGTAGATGGCAAAATAGCCCGATATGACTGGATAAATCCATTTGACAAGATAGCTTATTACGCCTCTCGTCAAGCTTGGCTCCCCGCATTGTACCACCTCAGGACGGCAATGATGATACCTTAGGGGTTTGCGTCAAAATCTCTGAGCACCTGTCCTGACTGACCGCTCCCCTCATAAAGTTTGTTGTTGATAAATGAGTAAGAGTAATCTTTCGACATTGGGACATTCCGGAGGAAAACCATATAAATATCATACTGTGTGTAACCGATCAGGTTTAGACCGAATTTCGGAAGCGTAATTAGATAAACCACCGTTCTCTCGCATGCTTCTATTACAGCCTCCCGCCAGTGTTTGTTCTGAAAAAACGGCTCCCGAGGACCACCTGAATCTCTGTAGCTCAATATAGGTTTCCCTTTTTGTAGTCGCAGATCTGGGGCCCATTTGACGACAGACATTTTCTTTTTAGGAGAGTAAAAATCAAATTGTGCAGAAAGACGAATCCTCTTTGTTTTTTTCGTGGGATTACGTTCGTACAATACATTCATTTGACTGCTAACAAGAAAACATGCCGAATCGAGTTCTTTTTGCGCAACCGATAGAGCCTGATGGTATATCTGCTCCAGGACCCGCGTTGTTGGAATTATCTTTCGGAAATCTATTAGCTGTTTCGTTGACAGCTGGGTCGCTTGTTCCTCAGCGTGATAAAGATTTTCGGATACCTGAAGCGAAAAGAGGGTGTTTGAAAGGATCTTTTTGAAATTTCTTATAAAGAGGTATAGCAAGACTGCTATGAGCAACAAACCGCCCGCCTTTATAAGCACACCGGAGCCCTGAAATCCCGCATAGAATCTTCTTCCTACATCGATAACTAGATATCCGATTCCTATCAGGCCGGCTATATAATCAACGTTTTCCTTCGTTGCATCTCTTATCGCACGCAGTTTATCCTTCATTGGACATCCTCACGTAACCACCTTGGACGTGGAATAGATCCGCGATCCGGATTGGCGCCGATGATGCCGACGCGAATTCGCCTAGCTTCTTTACTCATTTTTATTCGCTAATGGAATCAACAAACATTTTAATCGGAGGCGTGAGAACGGTGGCTACGACCATACCTATGGGTAGCGAGCCGATAAAGGAGATCATCCATTTTTGAAAGAAGTTATCCGCGAAGCCAAGATTGAGCCAAGTAAGGGCGAACGACATAATCAATCCCCCGCAAAGACCGAAAAGTAGGCCCATGAGCACCCCAGAATATTTTTTAGGAATTTTTCTCATAGTTTATGTAGTTCGTGCGGTTTTGAGTGCGCTTACCCACCAGTCCAACTCTTGTAGCTGTTTTCCAATATCTCCACTGACAAATTTAGGCTTTGGAATGCCACTCTCGTCAAGCGCATTAAAAATATCATGGATGAGAATACTGGCGGGCGTACTAGCGACACTCACGACCTGTAATTCTGTCATAACTTGAATCAGGTGTTCAATAGCGCGACTTCCGCCCACGGCTCCACCATATCCGACAAATGCGGCAGCTTTGTAGTTCCATTCAAAGAAGATGTAATCTAGGAAATTCTTCAGGCTTCCGGGAATAGAATGATTGTATTCGCCCGTAATGAAAACGAAGCCATCAGCACTCCCGATTTTATCAGCAAGTTTTTGCTGTATCTTGCCATATTGATGCATCATCGGCGGGAATGCCTCATGGAAAAGCGGCAGGTTCAACTCAGCAACGTCGAGCAGTTCAAACTCCATATTGGGAGCAGCTTTTACCACTTCTTTTAGATACCAGTCGGCAATTTTTCTGCCGACTCTACCTTCCCGAACTGTCCCCACAATAATCAAAATTTTATTCATACGACCAAGTGTAGCGACCTGCATTCTAAGTTGCAAGTACGTACATATATGTGTTATACTCACCTTGTGGTTCGTATTGTTTCTCAGTGCAACGAAGAATGCCCGCCGGAAGTGAATGTTATTGATTCAATTTCCGGAAAATGGACGGTCATGATTGTGTTTGCGTTGTCTCAAAAATCGCGTCGTAATGGCGAGTTAAAACGCATAGTAAGCGGTATTTCTCATAAAGTGCTCACACAAACGCTCAGACGTCTTGAACGTGATGGTGTGGTTACAAGGAAGGTGTATCCTGTTGTTCCTCCGCAAGTTGAATATTCTCTCACACCACTTGGTACCTCATTGGTGGATTTGCTTTCAAACCTTCGCATATGGGCGATGGAACATTATGGGGAAGTAGAAAATGCGCGCACGAAGTATGATAATCGTTCCAAAGAGAAAATTGATGATTCGATTGCTTTGAATAAAGCTAACGCAAGCCCAAATGTTCACCTTTTACTCCAAAAATCCTAAAGTGCTCTGCCTCAGAGGTTAATAAGTATATCAAAAAGTATCAGCTCCCCCTACTAAATATGTTCCGTAACCGAGAAATTGAGTTTGGATTTAGTCTTCAGAATATACAAACAGTATTTGAAACCTTCCAACTACAAGTAGCGTATGTTTAGTTCTTTTCTACAAACCCTAGCTTTTTACCAATCTTAAATTGAATAAGACTGAAAATAATAACGTTGACGGTAAAAATATAAATAATGAAACCAGAGTTCGCAAAAGTAAGTTGTGTTAAGGTTAACAAAGTAAACACAACTCCGATTGAAGTTGCTAACCAAGGCCAAGCAAGTTCCGTTTCTGGATGTTTGTAAGATTTAACTATAGTAGGTAAAGCCGCAAGCCCATCAGCCATAATACTAAAGAATATAGCTACATTCCCTACTTTCGTTATCAACCATAAAGCTAAGCCGACCAAGGATAAAAACCCACAAAACAAATCAAATTTAGTAAGTTTCCATTCGGCTTTTTTATTAACGAATGATGCAATAAAAATTATAAAGGGCAGGAAGCCCGTGCTAAACGTCATTAAAGACGAGATACCAACACCCTGCTTCAACATTGCAGCAAAAGCAATAAATGGTGCAATAGACCACATTAGGAAAGAAACCCTGTTAGGTTTGACTTTCCCTTTTACAACATCTATAAGGTAAGCCACCGAACCAACAGTACCAATTAGAGTTCCTACAATAACAAAATTAGGATTTAACACTTTTCAATTATACCAATATGTTAAGCAATGATAAAATACAGAAATGGACGAGATACAATTTACACTTTATATTGATGAAAGCGGAGATGATTTACTCTATGAAGTCGCTCAATGGGATAGCGACCCTAAACTAGAAACCCATTGTACGCTCTTAGGCATCGTCGTGCCTCATAATCAAAAGCGTCAACTAAAAGATGGTCTAAATAAAATTAAGCAAGAAATTTTTCGCACAAAGGAAATAGTGCTTCATAGTGTAGATATACGATTTAAGCGGGGCTCCTTTGTTTGTTTTTACTACAAGCCAGATATTTACGAGCTGTTTAAGTCTAAAATGAACTCACTTACAAATGATTTGCACCCCGTCTTGATATGTAGCTCTTTAGATAAGAAAAAGTGGATTCAAAAGTTTCCTAGAAAGTTATTTTTCAAGGACGACCCTTACGAACAAGCTTTTCAGTATTTATTAGAAAGATATGCCCACTTCCTTAATTCCAGACCAGAAGGAAAAGTGGTTGGCAACCTGATAATGGAAGACCGTGGAAATAAAACAAAAAACAAGCGATTAGTAGCCGTACTTAAAGACCTCAAAGAGTCTGGCACTCAATATGTTAACGCTGACCGTTTTGGAAGAATGAACGAGAAGATTGAATTCCAACCAAAGAAGTTTAATGTTCCAGGACTTCAGCTAAGCGATTATTTTGTGTATCCCTTTTATATGAACCACAAGTACCCACAATCTGAAAATAAGCATTACGAATTTTTGGAACAATTTATTTATCCTGGAGATTTTGCGAGGTATGGGTTTAAGAAATGGCCTGTATAAACAATAAGACCTACTTGCGTAGGTCATATTGCGTTCCTCAACGAAGAACTAGCACTACATATTAGTGTAAGTTCATTATAGCAAAATTGAGAAAGTAAAGTAATGAAAAACTTATCCAATTCAGATGAACTTGAGCAGATAATAGAAAGGTTAGACAACCTTTTGATTGAGGGGCATCTAAAACACGTTACACAAAGGCAAGGTTATTTCCAAAAGAAAGATAAGGAAGGCTTTGATGTTGAAGCATATAAAAAAGAGACCGTAGACATATTAAATGAATGGTTCCAGACTGTCGTGAAGGTTCTCGACGAGCAGATAAAAGAAAAGCATCACGTGTTCCACTTCATACAGCACAAGGGTTCCTCTATGTCTTTATTAGGCATGCCGATAGAACTAGGAAATGCTTTTATTAACTTTGAGTATTACCTCTATGCCCTTGAAGATATTATTTTGAAGCTTGAAGAACGAAGGAACTTATTGGTTAGACAAGAGATAGCTGAAAAGGAATACCAAACAGACATTTTGTATAAAATTACTTACAGCGAACATACAAGAGAAATTAAACTCAACAATATGGTTTTAGCAAGGCCACAACCTGATTCAAAAAGTGCGAACTTTTTTGAATATGTTTATTCACATCAAAACCAGCAAATACCTATTAAAGATATTGAAGAGGAAACAGCGTATGAGTTAGCTGAAAGCATACAAGATATTCTTAGGGATTTAGGATTTAAGGGCAATATAAGAAAGGTATTTTTCCCTGTCGCAACCAAGTCTAAAGTTATGTTTGTAAACCCAATAACCAAGCAATACTCCATCAAAAATGACTTGCCAGCAATCGTAATTACTAAGACAACGAGACAGGACGAGAAGTAACGAGCTTCATGGGTACATAACGATAAACACCGATAAATAGCCTCTTTTAGTCTTCATAGGGTTTATTTTAAGGTATGGAAGAAAACATACCAACCCCATTAGGAAAGTTCTTAGAAAAGAAATATGGCAAGAACTTGACCGATGAAGAACTTGTGACACATAAAAATAAACTTGTGCAATTTGTCTCTCTTCTAATTGAGATAGATAAGAAAAATAAACAAAAAGAAAGGGATAAAACAGATGGTAGACACAATTAAATTAGTATTAGATAAAACAATGTTCAGAATTACTGACGTTAGTTTGTTTCAAAAGCAAAGGCAAAATGCCTCACGGGGTTATTTTACTCTTGTGCAGAACCCTACAAAGTCAGAACTGCAAAATGGCATATATAAACCGAGGCTCACGTTTACCAAACGATTTAATTGTTCAGGTCATTTTGAAGAGACACTTGCAGTCGAATTATCATTGCCAAAGTTACATCATAAAAATAACTTTGATGAATTACAGGACAGCGATTTTGACACATTGACTGACTTGTTATTTAGTGGTTTAAGTCGAATGGGCGTGCAAACTTCAAAGGCTATCCTTGTGTCTGCCCCTGTTGCCTTAATTCATTATTCAAAAAACATTCCATTTACTGATGGAACAACTTCTCACTATTTAATCAGCAAAATTAAGGAAGCAAACATTTCGCTAGCCTTAGATATTAACCAAACTGATTACAGGAATAATGGACAAAGCTACAAGTGGCATACAAACTCTTACGAAGTGGCTTTTTACGACAAAATTAAAGACCACGAGATGTCAAAGAAAAGTGAAAAACGGGCAATGGAAAAAGACAATACGATACAATTAGGGATTTTTGATACATTTCAAAACACAAAACTTGAGGTACTTAGAATGGAAGTAAGGTTAAACAATCGCCAAAAGATGAAAAGATTGTTTAAGACTTTGGGTATAGAAACGGAACTTACATTTCAAAACCTATTTAGTTCAAAAATTTCACAAAAAGTGCTACTTTATTATCTAGTCGAACTTGAAAAACAAAGACCTAAGCTACTTGATTATAGTTCATCAAACACAAAAGCCTTGTTAGCTGACTTAATAGTAAATAATCCTAATTTAGGGATAAGGCATATAATACAACTATTCGGGCTTAAAACCATCTTAGACACCATTGTACCGCGTGAGTTAAGGGCGATGTGTGGCAATTACAGTAGTAGAAGTTGGTATAGACTTATTAAAGATGCAAACAGTATTAAGTTGCCTAACACAATCAATCCATTAAAAGTTATTAGTAAGCATTTGATAGAGTTTAAGCCATTAAAACTAGTTGATTTTCAAGTTGAAATGATAAATAATGATAAATATAATAAGGAGATACATTAGGTTATGAAAAATGAACAATACTACTCTATTGAAGAAGTTGCCAAGATGTTAAAGGTTGCCTATTTAACTGTCTATCGCTGGGTACAATCAAAAAAACTACCCGCCCTGAAAGCTGGGAAACAGTACAGAATAAAGAGCACTGACCTAAATAAGTTCACAAGCAATAAAATATGAAAAGCAAACAGGATTTATTATTTAATGAAGAGTATCGGCCTCACAAGATGCCAAAGACCCAGTACCTTGGAAGCAAAGAGCGATTGGTCAAATGGATATTTGAGAATTCACCAAAAGACATTTCAACCGTACTGGATGCCTTCAGTGGAACTTCTGTTGTCGGATACTATTTCAAAATCCAAGGTAAACGAGTAATAAGCAATGATTTTCTTAAGTTTAACTATCACATTGCAAATGCTCTCATAGTAAATAAGTCAGAAACCCTGAATGACAAAGATATTAAAGTCTTATTTTCAAAAAACACTCAGGCTGAAGGGCTTATTACGGATGTATTTACTGATGTTTTCTTCGAGAAAACTGAGGCTGAGTTTTTAGATAACTTTCGAGCTAACGTAAACCTACTTTCAAATGAATATAAAAAATCTTTGGCTTTTACTGTAATCAATAGAGCACTCACTAGAAAAATTCTTCTTGGTCATTTTGCGCATACTAGCGCACTTAGATACAGCAGAGACCCTAAAAGGATAAGTCGCAACCCATCGATTGTAAAACCAATTAAACAATTATTCCTCGACTTGGTTGAGGACTATAATTCAGCTGTTTTTGACAATAAACAAAACAACGAAGCTTACTGTGAAGATACTCTAAAACTAGTTAAACAACTAAAAAATGTTGACCTTGTTTACTTTGACCCACCTTACTGTGGTTGTCACCCTGATTACCAAGCGTTCTATCATTTTTTAGAAACCTATGTAGAGTACTGGAAAGACAAAGAATTTATCAACGGAACAAAAGCGTACTTCCCCAAAAAAGAAAGTGGATTTATTCAAAAAACAGAAATTATTAAATCATTTGAGGCTTTGTTCAAAAATAGCACGCATATTCCCTACTGGTTAATTTCCTATAACAGTAAAAGTTACCCGAACAAAGAAGAAATGTTGAGCCTGATTGAGAAACACCGAAAAGTAAAAGTTTTTGAATACGAGTATCAAAACCACTATGGTGGGAAGGGTTCAAAAAAAGGAACCAGAGAATATTTATTTCTATGTTATTAAAAATTAAGGACGCATATTATGAAAACTAATTTCAATCTTTATAAACAGTTATATCAAGACAATAAATTCGATACATTACTTAAAGAAAGTGGAAGTGTTTACTGGCTAAAACTACGCTCAATATCAAGAAAAGAACTAATGGTAAATTTCTGCCAATTTGCAGGTATTGATTGTTCAGGAATTCCAAGCAACGCACTTTTTCAACATATATATGAAAAGCAACCATCTGAAAGCATATTAGATAAATTTATTCTCCAACAATACAAGCTTGAAAGAGCTATAAGGAAACAAAACGAAACTAAATTGATTTCAGAGTTATTCAAGCTTCAGGTGTTAGATTGGGGCGGTATATATCAAAACAATCTCGAAAAGACTATCGTTGACAACTATGTCAAAAAAATTCAAGATTTTGACCTATTAAACAAGAAAATTGAAAACGAAATTCACGCAAGTATGAAGGGCTATGTCCAATCGTCTTGGTTTAATCACTGGACATCAATTTTAATTGAGGACATATTTAAGGACCGAGAAAAAGTAATTCCTACCGTTGGGCTAATTAAAAAGGTTGATTTTTTCATTGATAATGTTCCTTTTGATTTGAAAGTTACGTATTTTCCAGAAGGTTATATGAGTTTGATAAGAAAGACGGCAGGTTTACCTTCTGAAATTCAGACATTAAAAAGATTTGCAAAATCAATCGGGCTTAAATATGACACAACACAAAAAGATAAAGCCCTACAATCAGAATTACTTCTACGATTCAAAGAAAGCTCAAACGAAGTAGTTAAAACTTTTTATGATAGTTTTAACAAAGAGAGATGGGGCTTAGTCGAACAAACGATAAAAACAAGTAGAAAATTAATTCAATGGTTATACGAAGAACAAGGAGAACGTCGTTTTGATGCAGCAAACAGACTTTTTCTGGTCTTGATTGATAAAAACAACTTAGAAGATAGCTGGAAAATGAAACGCAATACTGAGCTACTCAATGAAGCAATAGGAACGTATATAGCTAATTTCTCATCAAAAAATACCAACAATCTCGAAGTTAAATTCGATTGGATGGACGGTAAAACGTACACCACAACGTCAGATGTAATTTTTGTGGTTAAGAAATAGCATAATGAAAAGCATCTACGTATCTAGGGTGTCCACAGAGGAACAAAAAGAAGCCAACAACTCCCTACCCGCTCAAATAACCAGAATGAGAAGATATGGGCAAAACCACAACTTCGAAGTCTTGAAAGAATTTAGCTTTGATGAAAGCGCTTATAAAACCAATCGGAGTGACTTTGATAGTATATTGGACTTCATCCTCGAACAAAAAGAAAAGATAGCTGTTTGTTTTGATAAAGTTGACAGGTTGTCTCGTAATATCTTTGATAAACGAGTATCAATGCTTTATGAAAAGGCTCTAAAAGACGAAATTGAGCTACACTTTGTATCCGATGGTCAAGTTATAACTAGCCATCTATCAGCAACTGAAAAGTTTGCTTTTAGTATGAGTCTAGGCTTAGCCAAGTATTATTCTGATGCCATAAGCGACAATGTTAAGCGTGCGCAGGAACAAATGCTTAGGAACGGTGTATATCCTGGCAAGGCTCCCTATGGATACCAAGGCATAACACAGCATGATGGCAAAAAAGATAAAGAGCTTGATGAGTTTGCTTCTCGTGTAGTTTTGAAAGCTTACGAATGGTATGCAACCCGTAGTTTTTCGATGGATTTATTAAGAGAAAAGATAAAGAAAGAGTATGGTGTTGATTGGTCGCATGGTTTTACTGACAAAGTATTGAAAGACCACTTTTATTATGGTGTGATGACTTGGAATAATAAAATGTACCCTCATAAGTATCCGCCTATCATTACAAAGGCTTTGTTTGATGAAGTTCAACAAATCAAGGCTGGGTTCAACAAAAAAAGACACAAATATGCAAAGAATTCCCATCTGTATCAAGGACTATTGCGATGCGGTGTTTGTGGACTTGCAGTAACTCCTGACCCTCAAAAAGGGCATGTCTATTACCATTGCACAGAATACTATGGCAAGCATGGCGCAGAATACCTTAGAGAGGAAGTTATAACCGAGCAATTAGGGCAAGTATTTAAGCGGCTTCAAATGCCTAAAGATGTTTTACACGAAATAATTGATACTCTTACTAATGTTCATCAAGATAAAATGGACTTTCAAAATAAGCAGTTTGATGATTTGAACAAGAAAAGGAAGACATTGACAACAATGATGGATAACTTATACCTTGATAAGCTAAAAGGGAGAATTACTGATGATGACCATGACAGATTCAGTCAGTCCTTTCGTGAACAGATAGCAGATATTGATACAAGGTTGGCAATGTTACAAGAAGCGGAAGATAATTATTATTTAACGGCTAAATCAATACTGGAATTGACAAATAGAGCTTATGACTTATTTATAAGTTCGGAAGTTGAAGAAAGAAGGCAGTTAATACAGCTCGTACTATCTAACCTTAGGGTAGAAGGCAAAACTATCCGATATGATGCGATAAAACCATTCGATGTACTACTAAATTCTTCAGATAATCAACTCTGGCTCCCCCGGCAGGATTCGAACCTGCAACCATCTTCTTACAGAACTCCTTCTGTTACCAAAAGGTCTGGACTATCTCATTCCGCCCAGGGCGGATCGGGTATATAGTCTCTACACATTTATCCTTCGGCTTCGCTCAGGACGAGTCCTCAGCGTTGCTTTGGAATTTAGCTCGGGATTACCCTAAAAATTTGAAAAAATTTCAGGGGTTCCCCGAATTAGCCCGATTTTTCAAGTCGCATTACTGCGAAAAGCTGCCTATTTTGACAGGAAGCCGCTCTACCGTTGAGCTACAGGGGAATGTAAAAGAACGTCATTATTATACCATTCGCGTTTGGAGAATACCACCGATCCAACCCCTGATAACACGCGCCAATTTCACATCAGAAACATAAAACGTAAAAACCCCGAATTCATGAATATTTTTTCTAATCTTCTTACTATCTTTTTTATCTAATGCAATATAGGTTTTATGACTTACTGGTATATTTGCTATTTTTGACCAATACCCTTTCGCCTTTGTCTCATTTAACCCCGCATGAAGCCAAATAGCGCCATGAAACTTATCTTTAGAAACTTTTCCAAACTCTCTAAACCATCTGACCATAAATCGTATGATTAATGGATTTGCGTTTGCGAACGCGCATCCCCTATCGCTCTTCGTTCCTTCTGAAGCGTAAAATGCGATACCAGCCATAAATTTATCTCGCTTCGTTAAGCCTCCAACCTCTTGCTTCCCCTTTTTAAAAAACTCTTCTGTTTCTACTTTACGCTTCTCTTGTTTAAGTCTGGCTGCAATAATACTTCCCTTCAGAGCTCCAGTCTTTTTATTTTCATATAGTTTTCGAATTTGATCCTGCGTCAATGGCACATTTTTACACCAATCAGACACTGTTGACTTGCTTAAATGTAAATTTACCATTATTTCTCCATAAGATTTCCCTTGTTGACGAAGCATCTGCGCTTTAGCTTTCAGGTCTAGTCTTCCATAGTATCCCATATATTTAGAATATTACTCGAACTAAGAATTGTCAACTGAGCAAGATCCTTAATCTATATACGAATACCAAGCCTCAACAGAAACTCTGTCTTTAGAAGTTGCCAACCCTCTTTGCAATACAACCACAACGCTATATACGGTACGTGGCGTTGATATTTTAGGATATGACCAATATGAGGAAGGTCAACCAAAAAAACTCGCTTGTTTTTATGTGCATGATTGATAACCTGCTCTATCCCATTCCCTACATTTTTTGCAAACGAAGCATAGGGAAGCACAACTGATTTTTTGTATATACGCTGGCCGCTTAACCAGCGAAACAATATATCGGCAGAGTGCACGCCGATCACCATATCCCAGCTGCCGGATACATACGCTGAAACCATCTGATCGATATGATTTTTTGTAATTTGGGCAAGATCTGCATCAATGGCAAGAATCATTTCATTTTTCGCCAACTGCCACCCTTCTGTCACTCCTCTCCCTTTTCCCATATTTTTCTTGTGAAAAACAAGATTAATGCCAGGTATTTGCGAAAGGATATCTCTGCTTCTATCTTTTGATGCATCGTCGATAACGATGATTTCTTCTATGTCTGGATGTTTTTTAAGGACATGGATAACGTGATCGATTGTGGTTTCATTGTTATACACTGGCACAACCGCAGACAATTTCATGGAGAAAAACTACTCGAGGTAATCTTTGAGCTTTTTACTTCGCGAAGGATGCCGCAATTTCCGTAGCGCCTTCGCTTCAATTTGGCGGATACGCTCGCGGGTGACCCCGAACTGACTTCCCACTTCCTCAAGCGTCCGAGGACGGCCATCTTCCAAGCCAAAACGTAAAATAAGCACTTTGCGCTCACGATCAGAAAGGGTTGCGAGTACTTCCTCCATGTGTTCTTTAAGCAGTTGCCGCGAGGTTTGGTCATAGGGCGTGGGACCGGGATCAGAAATAAAATCGCCAAGATGACTATCTTCTTCATCCCCCACGGGTGTCTCCAAACTGGTAGGTTCTTGGGAAACTTTCATAATCTCCCGAACTTTCGTCACATCTACCTCCATGACTTTGGCAATTTCCTCAGGGCTGGGTTCACGACCCAGCTCCTGCATCAGGCGACGCGAAGTACGAATGAACCGATTGATGGTTTCTACCATGTGTACGGGGATACGGATGGTACGCGCTTGGTCAGCAATTGCCCGGGTTATGGCTTGTCTAATCCACCAGGTGGCGTAGGTAGAAAATTTGTAGCCTTTGCGCCAGTCATATTTTTCTACCGCACGAATAAGGCCTTGATTGCCTTCCTGGATCAAATCCAAAAGACTCATGCCACGGCCTATGTACTTTTTGGCAATGGAAACGACGAGTCGCAAGTTAGATTCCGTGAGTTTTTTCTTAGCCCGCTTATCTCCTTTTTCGTAGCGCTTGGCAAGAAAAATTTCGTCTTCAAACTTTAAAAGCGGAATGCGGCCGATTTCCTTTAAATACATCCGCACTGGATCGGACACATTTTCCGCGCTCGCCCGTGCAAGAGCTTCAATCTCTTTTTCCAAATCCTGAATGCTTTTGGTCGTTTCTTTTTCAATATCCTGCGAGGTCGTTTCAAACACATCAATGCCATCGCGGATCAGCTGATCGTATAATTTATCAAGGTCTTTGATGTGGTCTTCTGGTTTGGGGAATAACGCAAGGATGTCGTCTTGGGTAACGAATCCGTTTTCTTTACCTTCACCAAGAAGGTCAGCAACTGAAGTAATAATCGTCGTACGGGTTTTTGACATATCATCGATCATCCCCGCCTGCCATCGCTACGCTCAGGCGTTGCGGGCAGGTCTGTCTGTCCTAACACCCAATCGTACGAATGTACAAACCAGTGACGTCGTTTATCCGAGTATATCAGATTGCACCGGACTTTTCCAGAAGAGAAAGTGCTTGGGTAAGGGCAGCAAGTTCTTCTTGCCCCTGCCCATCCTGCACTTTTTTTGTCCACTGCGCAATTTTGTAACGAATAGTCACTCGACGAAATTCACGAAGCGTTTTGGTCCACTCCTTAGCGAAAAGCTCTTCATTATCTACAAGTTCCCCAATGTCCCACAAAAATGCCTCATCAAGGGTGGGGAGAAGCTCAGGCGGCAAACTGTCGGCAAAATCTTTCACTAAAAATAGTTTCACTCCCTGCAAAAATGTTGCTAGATGGGTGAGTATGTGAACTACCGGTGGATGCGTAAAATCGCCCAAAGGAACGGTTTCTTTGATATCTTCAAAAAGCTCTATAGTTTTGCCCTGGAGAAGTAGTGCCAGAATATATATTTCAAGCTTCTGCTCTCTCGTTTGAGAAGATGCTGACTCTTTTGCAGCTATCGATTGTCGATCAATGGGAAATTTTTGTTTCCGTAACCCCTCATGAATAGTCTCCTCCGGCACATCAATAGCCTGGGCGAGTTTTTTCATATAGTGACCTTGGACAATGGCATTATCAATTTTACTCAAAATCGGAAAAAGCTCTTCACTGATTTTCTTTTTTCCAAAGGCAGTTGTTTTATCAAAACGCCCCAGACTGGAAGTGAGAAAATAGTCATAAATCGGCACGCTATCTTTCACCATCTTTTTCAAAATTCCGGGATTTTCTTTTGCTATTTCGTCAGGATCTTTGCCGCCAGAAAGCACCGCCACTTTCATGTCCAACCCTCCTTTTTCGGCTATCTCAATACCGCGCCTGGCCGCTGCATCTCCTGCCATATCACTATCTAAAGCAAAAATGATGCGCTCGCAAAAACGACGAAGAAGATTCACGTGTCCTTCCGTCAGAGCTGATCCTTTAATAGCCACAACGTTGCCAATGCCTGCTTGAAACGAAGAAATCACATCTAATTCTCCTTCCGTAATAATTGCTTCATTGGTTTTTTGGATGGCATCCTTCGTCACATCCAAGCCGTAAAGCACATTGCTTTTACTATACACCGGCGTTTCTGAGGTATTGATGTATTTTGCTTCTTTAATGTCCGGATCAAGTAATCGACCAGAAAATCCCACCACATTCCCCCGATGATCTTTGAGGGTAAACATAAGGCGTCCACGAAATCGATCATAAAAACTATTTCTATTTTTCGATGAACGGATCACCAATCCTGCTTTTTCCAAAAGTGTTTCCTCGTAGCCTTTTTTTTTGAGGAAACGAAGAAGTCCATCCCAGTTATTCGGACTATATCCCAGCATGAATGTTTTTTGTGATTTTTCACTCACTCCCCGCTTGGTAAGATACACTCGCGCTTTTTCTCCTAACGCATGACTCGTCAAAAGAAAATGATAAAATTCACTGGCCAAATGATTTACTTCTAAAATACGCTGTTTGAGCTTTCCTTCTGGCGTGGTTTCTGCTCGCCGCGTCAGCGTCACCCCAGCTTTATTGGCAAGGGACTCAAGGGCTTCCACAAAATCAATGTGTTCGTACTCCATGACAAAAGCAAGTACGTCTCCGCCTTTCCCGCAGCCGAAACAATGAAACGTGCCCCGATCGGGTGAAACAATAAATGAGGGGGTTTTTTCGTTATGAAACGGACACAGGCCCTTAAAGTTACGTCCTGCTTTTTTGAGCGCCACGCGCTGGCCAATGATGTCCACAATATTCAAACGGGATTTAATTTCTTCAATATCAGACATAGCACCCCGACTATATCATGAAGCGGGCAAGAAGTACCAACGAAGCTACGTTATCGAAAATGAAGACCTGGATCAATCGCCGGATCAAAGTACACCTGCTGCTCTTGAGGAGTTAAAGTATACTTTTCAATTTTATACCCGTTATCAAATTCTATTTTTTGCTCCGGCTCTTTTACCATATTTACTTGATGAATCCGCCACCAGCTATCGAGCATGAAAGGATCAGCCGGCGGATGGGGGGCGGCAATCACGTAGGTCACCGGCATTTTTTTAAACGAATACACTTTTTTATTTTTGTACCGCGTACTCATATAAAACATCGCATATTTAGGTTCATACGCCAATATATCCGGCGAATACACAAAATAGCCAAATTCTTTTTCCGGTCCAGAAAAGACCTTCCGAGTCATCTCTTCCAAAAATTTCCATGAATATTTATGTTGGCCAATATATCCGGCGGCATCCTGTACGTCACCAATGGAGCTCGTTAAATTCATTGCATAAATCACCACAAATAAAAGCAGAAATATCTTTTTATATCGCGAGTCGGCAAACGAACAAAAAATAAGAAATACCAAAAGAAAGAGTGGATACAAATGCACATATAAAATAGGTCCTTTATCAATAAAGCTTAAAAGGAAAAATCCAACATAAAAATAAAGAAATGAGAAGTAAATCATGGAATGCTTGCGGGCTTTGAGTTGTACACGCATAAACAGAAGCATCACGAGAAAAAGTATGATATTTCTGCCACCAGGATCGCGGCGTAAAATTTCTGTACTAGAAAACAGAAGAAATAAGCGATTTTTTATAAACATGGTGTAATCAAAAAGTGCTCCCCCTTGGTAGGGAGTAATAAAACCCAATACCTTGTCAAATAGCAAATGATTATGACGAAGATCAAAAATCAAAAAATTAGAAAGGGTCAGCGGCAATAACAAAAAGACAACACCATGCTGGTATTGCCGTCGGCGAATAATTAACCACAGTAAGGCAAAAATCGACAATATACTTAGGGGAATCCCCAGGGCAAGTTCCAACTCCACGAGAACCCCACATAAAAAAATGTGCACCGCGAGGTAGGATATCTTGTTGTTTTGAAGATACCGAACAAAATAAAAAAACCACAGCGGAATCATTATCATCGCTCCGTGCGGATGACTCATACCACGCGTATGAAAAGTAAAATAGAGAGACACCATGAGCGCATAGGCAATTCCCACTGGTTTGGTAAACAATCGGCTCCCTATCATGTAGCTAAGGACAGTCGATGCGACAGCAAGAAGTACCCAATACCACCCGACAACCACCGGATTCCCTTTCCCTATGAAATAAGCGGGATAATTTATGTATGCCCACAATGGGCCATGATAAATTTCTCCACTGGACCGTGGCCCAATAAGCATGATTTTTTTCTCATCGACTTCTCGGAGTAGATGAAAATCCCGGGCAATATCTGAAGTAAACATGATATCCCCATGCAACACATACCACGAAGCTAAAACAATGTTGATAATAAAAAGAGCAAGAAGCACGGATCGCACCAATGACTTCATACGTGCAATCCTTCATCCAGAAGTGGCAGAGGAAACGGGTGTTTTCGATACGCAAGATAGAATTTAATAGATTCTCCGTGGTCAAACGCAAATTCTTCAAACGGGAGAAGCTTGTCAATAGGTATCCATTCGACTTTTGAGGATTCATGATCTGGCTCTCCTGTTTTTTTGACGGGTTTAACCAAGAATTCAATAGAAATATTTTGCCGATCTTCATGGGGACGATCGGGGTTGGTGTTGATACGGAAAAGTGAGATGATTTCCCCTTCCCACCCAGTTTCTTCTTTCAGTTCCCGCAAGATGCCTTGCGCTGCTGTTTCGTCACGATCTAAAAATCCCGCAGGCAACGACCATTTGCCGGTTTCCAATATATCCCCTGCCCGCTTTTCTAATAACAGTGCGCCATCTTTTTCGACAATTGCGTGTACTACCACATGCCGCAAGCTTGCTTTATTACCATTTTCAAATGCACAGGTAATCATACATAGCAATATACGCTACGCATACTATATTGTAAATAAATCATTTTAGAACTATAATATGCTCCATTATGCTAGGACCAGAACAAAAAGAGCCCATCATCATAGAATTTCCAAAAGGGTGGGTGCCACCTCAAGAGCCACTTGTACCAGAACAACCAAAACCAACGGGACAGGAAGTCCATGATGCCATAGAAAAAGCTCGCGCATTGGTAGCAACACGAGATGAAACATACGGCCCGCTATTTGGTCCGGCACTCGTACTGACCGAAACTATTCTTACTGCCTACCCTACACATTTAGAAACAATGCTTCTCCACGAACAACTCCAGAACGCACGACGAACATATATCATCAAAGATGCGCAAAATCGACTCGATAGAGCAAGAATGCTTATTACCGCCGGAGCACCCGTCACAGAATTTTATCCATTCTTTTCCCAAGTAAATAGTAACATTTTGACATTTTGTGGCGTCACCAACACGCAATTGAAAGAAAATGCAGAATTTTGTCAGGCATTTTATACAAAACTCGTCAATGACGAACCCAAACTCACTGAACTTCTATTCGAAGCAAAATTAAATCTCTGTTTATATGCGGGCGCATTTCATAAAACTATCACCGAAACCTACCTTGAACAAGCTAAACAGCAAGGTTTACGAACATCCCCTAATCCTACGCTCGTCCCCGTTGTTGCCTAATATCCACGAAAAAAGCGCCAAAGAAATGTTTGTCTGCAAAAATGCAGCATTCTCTGACGCCTTTGTGAAACGGATTGCTTTGTAGATCCCCGGGAGAGGGAATCGTTTGTTCAGTTATTAGTAGGCGGAAAGAAGATTGATCGATTCGGTAATGCCGGCACATCGTTGTGAAGTGACGGTTCCGTCTTGGCAGTGTTGGCAATCACCTTCCTCTGATTGGATATAGCCGCAGGTGCCACAAGCTTTAATTTGAGCATTACAAGTGACACCTTCTGTGACATGCGGCGCACCACACTTTGGACATTGTGCTAGTGGCGCTTCATGTTTCAACAAACCTGTTACCCACGTTGACATGACTCTCCCTCCTATCTCTCTACTCTCCCAAGGTATTTCAACGTGCAACAACCGTTTCTCGAAATAATTTTACTATACTTGTTGAGATAAATAAACTATGGGATTATTTTCATCAAAAGTGCGGAGAGGGCGGGATTTGAACCCGCGTGGGACTTACGCCCCCAACCGCTTTCCAAGCGGTGGCACTAGGCCGCTATGCGACCTCTCCAATAGTATGTGTTAACAAATACTTCAATCGTTCTCTTCCCTTACCCGATTTCAAAAAATTTTCTTCACTTTCCGCATCAAGTTTAGAAACAAAACTCTCGTAATATATTAATTTCCATGGTTTTCCTCTGTTAGTAAAATTTGTTTGCCCACCGTTATGTTGTTTAATCCGGGCCCGCAAATCATTTGTATATCCAATATATTTTTTCCTTAACTTATTACTCCATAATATATAAACGTAATACATGTCCACTTCCGCCCAAGGCGGACTCCGCCTGAGGCTTTAAACCCGCCTCGGGCGGGATGCGACCTCTCCAAGTTACCTTGCGAATTCTTCATGTATCGTTTCACGGAGCGACTTCCACCAGTCCTGAGAATCTGTATGTGCCAGATCCTCCGCAAGGGCAATTGCTTCTGGAATCCGGAGTCTACTGTTATTTGCCATAAGCCATTCTTTAGCATGAATATTGCCTTTTTCCAAAAGCAATTTTACTTCTACGGAAAACGCAATGACATTGGCTTCGTAGACCACTTTTGCTTCCAGCGATTCTTTCTCTTCGTATTCGTTAAGGATTGAGAGAAGTTCACGGTCAATGTGTTCAAAAATATGTTCATTGGCTTTGTCTTGATCGCGTTTGGTATAAAATTTGGCAATTTTATCTTGCTCGCCCGTCCGTGCCTCATGAAAATCATGGAAAATACTCATGATGAGCACTTTTTCCATATTTGCACTGGTCTCTCGAGCCAAAAAATAGGCAATCACCGCCGTCATAAATGAGTGTTCGCCCACTCCTTCTTCGTTATCCCCAAAAATCTGCCAGCCAGTACGAAGCAGTCGCTTGACGACCGCCGCTTCATAGATAAGATTGGTAATTTTCTTTACATCTTTCATAGGTGTTTACGCCGAAAATTTCCTCTTGGAAATTGTTTGGTGCTCCCGGGCAGAGTTGAACTGCCATGTCAGCCTCCGGAGGGCCGCGCTCTATCCAGTTAAGCTACGGGAGCAGTGCGTTTACGCAGAAATCCCGTTTTAACGGGATATCCTGCGGAAAGGGCGAGATTTGAACTCGCGTGGGCCTTTTGGACCCCCAAGGTTTTCGAGACCTGGCCGTTTAGCCGCTCCGGCACCTTTCCCTTGGCGTTCCTGGGCAGAATCGAACTGCCATCACAGCCTTCGCAGGGCCGCATTCTATCCATTGAACTACAGGAACCTCAATGGGGCAAAACCAAGGTTTTTCCCCAACGCTTTTCCTTAAAGGTGTCGTGACGGATCTTCACGTAACCTTTCCGTCACGACGATATAAGCTAGCATATTATATCGCGAATGGGGCGTGTTGGCTAGAAAACTACGAAGGCTTCTCCAGAGGAACTTTTTTCGTGAGCCAGGAGGCAGCATTATCCACCCAGGTTTTTTCTGGTTTTTCCAAAAATGGGATGTGCTTGGCAATAAGCTCTCTCACTTTATCGCGATCTTGATTTCCCAACAAAATAATCGTCCGCGTGGCAAACATTGGCCGAAGGACCAAAAGCACTTGCCCCCATTGCTGTTCAAACCAAAAATCCGCAAGCTCTTCCCATCGATAAAAATGCCCGCCACTGTCTATGCCTAAGTTAGTAATCTTGTGAATTACTTCTTCCGGCGGTACGGTGGAAAGGACATAGACGAAAAAGACAATAGATAACACTGCAGCAATAAGTAGAAACTCACGGGCAAAAATGAGAATCACAATAAGGAGAAAGACAATCGCACCGATGTTTCGAAAGTACTCACTGTCCCGTTTTTTAAACAATCGGGAAGGTGAATTCCAGGACAGATAGACTTCCTTGCGTTCCTCTTTTGGTTGGGTTTCTTGTTCTTCGTCCATGGAACCAGTATAGAACAATTTCTGAAGAAAGAAAATGCTCGTACTGAGCTTTCAAAAATGCGGTGTGCGTTCGAAAAAATTCGAACAGATTTCGCCCAAAATTTGTAGGGCGGGCGGAATTCCCCCCAAACCCCCCTTCCGCCCGCCTGCAGAAGCGACCCTTTCGGATTGGACGATTTCAAGTTTTTCGTTCCGCTTTTGGCGGAACTCCGAGCCTCGCTCGGTTTGGCGGCAAATTCTTCGTTCGAAGGGAGTTATTTTTATATCGAATACGCAAGAATCAATGCGACAACTCCTGTTGCAACTAAATTATATCCGCTATTAATGAAGAACAACTTCCACGAATGTTTTTCCCAGACAACTCTGCTTAAGTGCATCGGAAGGAAAAAACCAATCCACGCCGAGAGCGCAGAATTGAGTCCAAAAGCTAGTGCCCCGAATTCACTAGGTCCTCCGGGGAGAAGCCGCCAACCTGCTAAGTAGAACGCAAGAACCCACGCAAAGAGAAAATTTCCGATGACCGAGAGAGCAATATTTCTTGCCATCACCTTTCCGCTCGGTCTCATGTTGAGGTCATAGCCCATTTCTTTTGCCCATGGTTTTACGAAAAGTTTTGCATACCAAACCATTCCAAGAACAAAACTCACCGCTGTTGCTACCAGCACCGCAATAACGTTTATCTGTAATCCATTTAGATCTATCATAGATTTTTTTAAATTATTAGTTTGTTAATATTTTCGACTTTATTCTAAGCAGCTTCAAACCTTGCCTTGTTTTCGGCCATCCACTTCTGCTGTTCTTTCTTTCCATTTTTAGGGTCATTCATCACGTTAGCGTGAGCTTTCATGTAGTGAGGCATGAGTGCCTTCATCCATTCTTCAAATGTCGCACCTTCCGCAGTTGCCTCGCACAAATCGCATTTAAGAGTTTTCATACCTTTTTAGTTGTTAGTTAATGTTTTCAACCTTTTCATTATAGCACATATTTTATGCTTTCGTCCACGAGCTCTTTTAATTGATATTTATTTTCGAGTATTCGTTTTGAAAGCACAGCATATTCTTTCTTGATGTGTCCCGTGGGGAAATATTTTAAATGCTTCACTTCTTTTCCCTGAAATAAGTCGTCAAGAATTTTCGGCGGAAGCCTCAAAGCAATCCCAAACTTTCCACACGATATAAATATATGGTCATCCACATAACCGCCAACAGCACCAAAAACATTTTTGAATTCTAACTGGTATGTAGTGGAAAGTTTTGGACGAGTTTGTTTTAATAGCGTTGTTATTTTGTTGAGATATTTATTTTCCATAATTTTATTTCAATAAATCTTCAATGGAAACGCCAAGCGCTTTGGCGATTTTAGCAATCATTTGAACGCCCGGCTTCGTCACAAAATCGCCCTCAATCTTGGCGAGGGTGGAGTATTTTATCTCCGTTTTTTTAGCAAGGTCGTCCTGCGTTATACCTTGCTTTGCTCTTATTCTCTTTATATTTTCTCCAATGGTTGCCATAGTATCCAAATTTTGATAGTATAAAATTATGCTATACTTTTATGTATAAAATAAGGATATCAAAAATTATGATTTATATCAAATTAAAAATGAAGAAAGCCCGCTTTTGGCCCAAAATGAAGTTCGAGACGGTATTTTTTCAGGTTCTTTGGCAGTTTTTCAATCCGAAAGGGTCGCTTCTGCAGGCGGGCGGAAGGGGGGTTTGGGGGGAATTCCGCCCGCCCTACAAATTTTGGGCGAAATCTGTTCGAATTTTTTCGAACGCACACCGCCAGTTGGGAAATGTCTTTGTTGGCTCGCCCTCTGCGAGGGCTCGCCAGCCGATTTTAAGCGCAAATTGGAATTTTTTATCTTTGCCCCGTTACTGCGGGGCTGGCCAAAAGCGGGCTTTCCGAATTTCCATTTTAATTTTTAAGGAGAAACTATGAAATATTTTATTTACACTAGAAAATCTACCGACAGTGAAGAACGGCAGGTTTTAAGTCTTGAATCCCAACTTTCCGAATTAAAAGAATATGAAGAAGGTTTATACCCAGAAGCAACACACGTCATCTTTGATGAATCTGAAGAGGTTGAAGTTAAAGCTTCCAAAGTTGCTATTAAGAATCAAGCTATTGCACAAACATTCAACTTATCAAAAGG
>OBEQ011797594.1_pt1 | contig 30490 bp, 21 predicted proteins | sample 1670901 | NCBI WGS metagenome assembly OBEQ01 (sample SAMEA104232315, study PRJEB22302) | groundwater metagenome | biome: forest; feature: aquifer; material: groundwater | place: USA | collected 2011-08-07 | depth 5.4 m
GAACAATTATAGCCGCACTGAAATTAGGACTGGTGGCAACTTGTACTTGATAAATGACAGCACGCAGGACCGCTGAAAATTCCACATTAAATTTCCCTGTTGTGCTGGCAGGAATTTGTCTGACGACCGGCGTTGAAAGAGCAGAGCCTTTTACAGGCTGTGGATTTTCGGCCTGACCTGAAAAAAAGGAATCGGTTACGCTTTGACTTCTCGTAGGCAACGACGCGGCCACGGATAACTCCTCAATCGAACGATCGACTGCGGAAACCAATGCCTGGTCGACACCTTTAGGATTAAGAGGCGTCTTTGGCGCGCTGACTTGAACCGGTTGAGTCACAGTCGGTGTTTTGGGTTGGACTTCCACAGTACTTACTTCTCTGTGCACTAAAGTCGGAGGAATTAAAATTGCAGAAGGCCCTGCTAGTGCAAGTTTTTCTTCTAACGATTGAAATCCTACCTGTTGTTTTCGAGATGGGCGCGCCGGTTTCGGAGCTGTAACTAAATGACCAAAAACAACGCTTGGCGTCTTGTTTGAGTTTGTGTAACTACCAATTTGTTGATAACCGCTTGGAATTGAACTTCCGACGCTAACATCCCGATAGGACCTGCGTACTGCGCGAATTCCGCGGCCATCTGTTACGGTCGCTGTTTGATTTTCCAAATCAATGCTAATCGTTTTTCTGCCTCGATTAAAAGTTTGTGAAATGCGGATCGGCATTTCTTCTGCCTTATGATTCAGATGATTCAAATCAATCCGGAATGCCCGATTGCCCACAAGAGCAATCAATGAGTTTGGAGCTGCATTTACTTTTCGGATCGTGCCTGCGGTTTCAAATGTTTTCTTCTGGGCAACAACCTGAGTTGTGCCAGGATTCACTTGATATACCGTAATTGATTTGTTTTGATTGATGGTGTAATAAAAATTCGGATTTCCAGGAATTCGCTTGGCATTGGCCGGCAAAGATGGATTGACTACAACCGGCGGAATGACAACCGGAGGAGTGACAACGGGCGGTTCGACAGGCGGGGTAACCACAGGCGGTTCGACAGGTTTTGGAGAAAATGTTTCTTCCAACGCTTGCCCAAAAGCGCGTAATCTCTCTAAATCATTGCTGATTCTTAGTGTTTTTCCGTTGCTGATAATTTCGTTGTAGGACTCAACTTGTCCTGCATTCACATAACGAACGCCGCTATTCACATAGAGAAATCGCGCCACATCAGTCACATCTGTGCGCCGTATTTGCAGAGTGTAACCCTCATTACCATTTTCGTAGTGAAACCGGGACACCGCTTCTACTTCCGTCTCTTTTCCGTTGATTGAAATTTTAAATGTTGCTGCTGTCACCGCAAAATTATGGACTCGATCATTTCCCGAAACGGTCGTGACAGTCACCTGATCATTAGGATGTGTCATTTTTAAGGACGTTTCGATCAGACCCTTCAATTCATCAACCGTAGAAATGTCTGCGGTTAAATTCTGAACCGGCTGACCCGTGGAAGAATCAATGACATAGTGAAAAAACAGATTAGGAGTAGACGATCCAATGCTTGCCGAAACAGTGAAGAAATCCGCACGGCTTCCGGAAAGAAATGTATCGTACATAGGAGCATCCATAACCGACGCGAAATCTTCCGCAAAAGTTTCCCACATATTCGTATTGGCATATCTACCTTCAAAAACGCCTGTGGCAAGATCCGTTTGAAGACTGGCATCGAACACATTTCTATCGGATGCATTCAATCCAAAATAGTAGACGAAATGTCCGAATTCATGAACAAGGGTATGTGTAAATTCACGGAAAAAAACATCTTTTTGATGCGGCGTGTCCGGCTGAATTTCTTCACCGCCTCTCCAAAGCGCAACGAGAACTCCTTCCCGTGACTCTCCTGGAGAAAAGGTAATTCCGACCGCGCCCCCGAACGAAATTCCTCCAAGTACTTCTTCCACAGTTTCGAGAGCTTCATTAGAATAATTCGATCCAATCAGTTCAGGAATTCTTCCTGAATAGCGCGGACCCAGCAATCCTCCCGGATTCCAAGAACCCACGATATAACGAATGGGATGTTCTCTGGAGAAATCAGCCAAATTCGAAACGACATCGGCCGTAAGATTTCCGACCGCAGAGGTTAAAGCGCCGGTTGCAACATGAAAGATAGTCTCAGGAACATGGGGTCCTGCAACAACAGTCATGAATCCGAGTTCATGGCCGTTGACGATAAAAGGAATACGGCTTTCATTGGGATAAGTAAACCGGTACAGAAATTTTCCATCATCGCGTACAAGCTGACTAAACATCTGCAGCATCAATTCTTTTGTGGCAACATCCGACTGATGAGGTTCACTAAAAACAATCACGTTGTTGGTAAGCGCTCTTAAATGTGGGCCGGAAACCTCGATGGAAGTGCTTGGATTTTGTTCGAGCGAAACAGCGGCGCGCATCAGCTTTCCTTCAATAGGATCCACATCAATCGTCACTAAAATATTTTTTCCGTTCAGATTCTTGGTGGTTGAAAGCCTTAAATTGGACCATTGTTTCATATCGTTCTCAAAAGCTGTGATATGCCATGCCGAATCAGAAATTGAGGGAAGTCCGCCGACGAATAGAAATCCGAGTTGTTCTCTTCCCTGTTCAAAAAGAGGAACAGAATCTTGCACAAGAATTTGCTGCATAGCAGCCTCTTGATTGAGGAGATTGGCTGTCAAAGCTTTAAGATAAAGATTTTGCCTTTCGGGTGAAAAATCTTGAGCATCGATCGCCAAACGCAGCGGAGTGGAAAAATAAAGTTTGGACGACTTGGGCAGATTTTCATCGGTAGCGATTCTGGCTTGTACCTGGGTGCCGGTTTTCAAATCCTTGAAGATAATATGAGCAATCGGCGCAGGATTTTCATATTGCGCTGAACCATTATCTATTCTGGATAGAGAAATATTAATTTCGATCATATGCGGCTCGGATTCGCCCTGAATTGAAACGGGAACTTTGAGTCGGGCCTTATCGATGTAAAACCGGCCCGCAAAATCTTCCAAAATTTCAGCTTCTCCGAAGGTGACTCCCTGCAATCCGGAATTCGAGATCAAATTGAGGCCGTGCGTCTGAATAATTTCTTTCAGACGATCCGGAAGTTCGGAAGTTTGAACGGGAGTTTCCGGTCCCGTAATGACGTTTGTCGAAGAAGCCGGCTCAACAGACACTAACGCCGGAATTGGTGCAACATGGCGTTGCTGAATCGGTTGATCAACTAATGAATCTATGCTCAACATTTGTACTGCGGGAAGTTGTTCGTGAACGCCTAAAGAATCGGCTTCATTGCGTTTTTTGATTCCTCTGGTAACAAAGGCGATAATCGTTTCAATGGGAGCCGAAAAAGCTCTGACCATATTTCCGGTTGAGAAAACCGTTCCGGGTTTCTTGGCGTTCGGTCGCGCCGCCTCAGCAGAAACTTCTGAGGGTTGCTCAGTTAAATCGATACCGCCTCTTGATAATTGGGTGAATAATTCATTCAAAAGATGCTGTTTCTGTCTCGTTTCAGCGCGCTTGGCATTGGCAGATTTATGAAGGTCCTCTATTTTGATTTTAAAGGTTTTGTTTTTTGCTTGAACTTCAATGGCGTGCTCGGTTGGAAGAACTTTTATTTTAGCGCTTTGAAGCTCTTCCAGAGAAATGTTCAAATTCAAGTTGCTGTTTAAATAATCAAGGAGCAGCAGTTCTAAAATGTCAACTGCCCCCGCCCGTAATTTTCGTGAGCGTTCGCCGGGGTTGGCTTTTGTAAGCTGTTCAAGCGCCGCAAAAGAAAAATTAGACGGAGCTTGATGAGTTTGCACAACGCCTGCGGGCCATTGAATGGGAATAACCACCGCTTTCTTTGAATCTGGAAATAAAACGATTGTGAGTGTTTGTAGCGGATTTTTCGGACTTGGTTCAACCGGCGTAGAGCCAACAGACCTTAACAAGGAACCGATCAGGATATCTCCAAATCCGGCCGAACGCATGGAGTCTGTTTTCCATTTAAAAACGTCCGCATCCGTTTGTCCGTCTACTTTAAATATCCAGACGCGCTTGCCCACTTCTCCAACATAACCTTTGTAAACCGCAACCCGAACTCCTGCGGAGTTCACCAATTCCATTTCATAACCCATATCAACGCCGGCATCGCTTAGAACGGGACGTGAAGTCACCGTCCAAACGTCTGAATCATAGCCTGGAACCGAAACTGAGAAACGGCCGGAAGTCACGCCGCTGATATCTACGCGGTCGTGATGTTCGAGGATTTCGATTTTGACATCGCGAATTTTATTTTCATCGGCATCTTCTGACAAAGCAACCTCAAGCATACGTTTCATGTCTTCAGCTCTGTCAAAATCCGTATTGAGTCCGGGATGATCCCAGCGAACCGAATTTCTTACAAGCGGCGAAAGAAGTTCTAAACTCTGGGGATCATAACGAAATAATTGCTGGACGGTATAAGGATCATTCGGGTTCTTATTCGGTGTCGCCCCATTTAAAATTTTGGTGGAGAGCTCGGCCCACCATTCCCAAGGCGCTGCTGATGCATAGGCTCCGTGGTACAAACCTTTAAAAATTACAGAGATCAATCCCTGCACATAAATCGGAATCGTCATTTCTTCCGTAAAACCAATAAAATCCACCACATGACCAAAAAATTCGTGAATGGTTGCATGAGTTAAATAAGGCAGCGCATTTTTAGTAGTGGCTTCCAAAACTCTGACAAACAAAATACCGAGAAGCTGACCCGCTTCAGGCGTATAGGTGGCGCCAAGAACATTTGGATCAAACTCATACCCCGGAGGAAGTTCGGGAAGATTGCCAATAACAGGTTCGCCTGTCAAAATCAGCCGTAAGATATTGCTCTTCGTATGCGCGACAATCCGCTCGACGATATCAGGACGAAGATCGCGGAATCCTTCATCAAGCATTCTTGTGACATTCTCAAAAACATCGGGTGTAATCAGACCATCATCTGAAGCTTTGGAAATCAAATCTGCCGCAAGCGTTACAATTCCATTCGGCCCGGTTTTTATCACATGCCGGTAAATAAGACTTAAGAGCGGTTTTCCTTCTTGAATCATCGTCCATAAAGACCCAACAAACGCTTTGATCTCGGCCTCATTGTTGAAATCGGATAAATTGCGCCGGATATCCGTAAATACCGGTGTGTCACCGGCAACAATTTGATTTCGGTCAAAACGGATTCCAACTCTCGGTCCGCCTACTTTATCGCGTGTAAACTGGATCAAAGCGATCTTCCCTGTCGCAACATTCATTTCTGTTTGGATCCAGGCGCGTACATTATTAATCGTGACCGGAATCAAGACTCGGATCGACTCGTACGGCTCAAATACTCCTCCTAACTCTGTGCGGGGCGTAAAAGAGTTAGATCGTAGTAATGCGCTAACTTCCCAATCTGATTTAGGGCTGATTTGAGTTCCGTCAGGGAATAAGGACAGAGAAAAAAGCAATTTTTCCATGATCGTAGTATCAAATTGATTCAAAACAGTTTGCTTAATTCCATCCACCCCTCTTGGCTTGAGACCCAACATTTGCTGCATTGCTTCCCGTAAATATGCTCGCTGAACTTCCGGAAAAGCATGGCGTACATCCAATGTTTCCTTAACCCAATCCTCTGTTTCCTCGGGAGTAGCGGGAAAAGCGAGGACAATTGAATCGTATATTTTCCCTCCATTAAATAAATCAGGCATTTGGCCCAATTCAACGACCGTGGTTAAATTGGTTGTCATATCAGTCATTTCAAGACTTACAACATGACCACCGAAAACTCCAACTTGAAAGGAACGCCGAAAACTTAAAAAATGTTGGACACCACCAACCGATATTTCGATTCCTTGAGACCCGACTTCTGTACTAACAACTTCGACGCCCGGAATTCCATCTAACCATCGCTGAACTGTCGCGATCTGCATGAACGTGTTTTCCAAGGGTAAATTGGCTATGTCATGAATCCAAGTTTGTAAGCGGTTTGAAATTTCAGCTTCGGATTCATCCGCAACTTTGAAGGTTTCTTTATTCACAATAATTGGTTCTAAAGCCCGTTCTTCTTCGCCCAGAGATCTGGTTGAGCGCGTTATTCCTGTGTGAATCGTTTCGCCGTTCACAACGTCATATTCATTTCGAATGGAAAATGTCACAAGCTGTAAATCGAAGGAGCGATATTGATATTCCAAACTGAAACTCACAAGATCCGTGTGTGTTTCGTTCCAATGAACAACCACGCCAAAATCAGCATTCCAAACTGAACCGTCCGGCTTTGTAATCCACATCCTGCCCACAGGCGAGCTGCCATCAATGGTTCCGCCCGGAAACTCATGAAATGAACCCTGAGAGGTAATTTCAAATTCCACGTTAGCCTCACCAAAAATATCTTTAAAAGGCTGCACAAGAGCACTGGCAATACCTTCTGACGTACTTTTTCCGGGAACTGGAAAAACCTTGCTTAAATAATCTCTGCTCATACTTTGATCGATCGCTGCAGGCGTAAGTGTCGCAGAAGTTTGCGTCTGAACCGTTTTCACTTGAGCAGGTTGATTCGTCTCCAAGCCCGCTATCCAAGATCCCATCGCTTCATCAAATCCAACAAAAGGCGGGTGTTCGAATAAATCAAGGCCCGGTTCAGCACCATGCATCACTTGCCGAATTTCAAGTTCATCTACTCGAGGTTCGAGACTCGTTTGCCGGGTCTCGGCACGTTTTGTTGTCAATTTGCGGGATACTTTTGCTCTCGGCCCTTGAGATTCCACAGTTTTGACATCCATCACGACAGTGCCTTTCGGCGTTGTGACCGTCATATCGTGTGCAATTTGCCGTGTTTGATCCTGATAATAAGTTTTATAAGCAGCCGCCAAATCAACATCCGAAGCCACGGGATTATTTGCGGTGGAATGTTTTGCCGTAACGCTGGAATCCATCATCATAATTTTAGAATAGGTTTCAGAATCAGATATTTGCGACATACGGGGAATAATTTCCGCATAAGAGATTCCCGTTTCGCGGAATAGTTTATGAAGACCGTTTTCGTGGAATCCGCCGGTGACTAGAAGGATATTATCCGCCCGGCTGTCTTTGGTCATTCGAACCAAATTTTTGAACATGACTTCTTCGCGAGCGCTCGCCAATTCGTAAAATTCAAGGGATTTTCTAAAAATACCGTTTAATTCCGCTGTTTTGGACTTCCATTTTTTAAAACCGGCGCTTCGCTTTTGGCTTCTGATCCGGTCAATGCGGTTCATAAAGATGGTAGGATTCAGCCGTGCCTCAGCCACTTGGATTTTTCCGTATTCGACTTGGGTTAATTCTAAGGAAAGTAAATTCCTGATCAGCGAGTAATCTTTATACAGATTAACAAGCGCCTTCTCTTTCGTTGTCGACGCCAAATGTTCCAGGATTTTGTCGGTCAGGAGTTCGACTTCATCAAATAGGTCACCGGCGTTCAATTCTTCTTGAATGACCGACATGCCCAATGACTTACTGAGTTCGGGATAGTTTTGATAGGAAAAGCCGCGTTTGACGGCAGCATCATAAAATTTTTCTAAGAACGACCGGAGGTCCCCGCCGGAAAGCTTTTGATGATTTTTCCAAGCATTAAAACCTGCCGCGTATTTTTGATCCATCTTGCTGGCTTCCAGCCAAGTGAGAAGTTTGGAAAATTCCTGATTCATTTGTGTTTCATGAATTTGTGATTGGAGTTCCTGAAGTTTAAGGATTCTGACGATCTGCGGCCAATCACGCTGCTGGCGCGCATCGCTGAGATCAATGCCGAGCTCATTTTTCGAATAAACTTTTAACGAATCGAGATGGCTTAGAAATTGATTGGGAACATCCTGGTAAAATAACCAGTCTCTAAAAAACGCGCCCAGTTTTCTGTTAAAAAGCTGCGAAGCCTTGGATGTGATTTCCAGCTTTAGCTGTTCTGAGAAACGTTTTGAAATGAGACGATTTTCATAAACCGACCGGTAAGCCTCGAGCGTATTTTCATAAAGCTCTTTGTTCTCAATTCCGTGCGCCATAACATTCGGCGCCTTCCCCTTGTGTGAAATATCCAGCAAATATAATTCCGCACCGTCAACAATTCCTGCTTCTGTCAATTTTCCGGCAAGCTCTTGGTTTTGCTTCTCTGAATCAAAATACCGTAACAGATCCGGATCAATCCGGCCGATGGCGCCTTCCAATAGAATGGCGTCGATTTTGTGCTCTTTGCTGATATGGTGAATGATCTGGCGGATGCTTTCCTGCGCTTCAGGGCTTCCGTGAGCATCTTGGAGGTGAAATACATTGGGGCCGGGCGCTGTAAACCGTTCTTTGACTGAACCTAGGGATTCCGGGATTTCCAAATCACGAACGATGGACTTAATGGCGACTTCATTAGAATCGGAATAATTGCTGATATTGATAGAAGTTGAAATCGGTGCCGACCAACTGACTGAGGAAAGTGTAAAGCTAAGGAGAGTGACTGCTGCTACTACCTTTTGAGTCTTCTTGTGGATTTCGTGGATCATGAAAATCTCACTTTCTGACACATTTACGAAAAGAAACTTTCGTAAAACTTACTATGAAAACGATACCTGACAAAAAGTGACTTGTCAAATACTTTTCAAATATTTTTAAAAACTATTTAAGTTATTTATTATGAGTTACTTATGTCATAATTCAGGGAGAGATTTTAGGATAAACTATTAAAGGAATGGCCAATGCAGTACGAGATATAGAAGATATAAGCTGTAATTTAACCTACTAAGCCGGAAGCAATTTCCCTGGCCTGATTAGAGGTTGCGGGTTCCTGCTTGGAACTTGCGATCTGGAGATCTTCATTGCGAAGCCAACGCACCGCGCAATCAATAAGTTCCTTATTGTGTTTGAGGCTTAACTTGCTTTTGATGCGGGAGCGATAGGTTTCGATCGTCTTAATGCTGCGCTGAAATTGTTCGGCAATATTGGCAGTGCTTTTACCTTCTCCAATGAGCTTGAAGACTTCAATTTCTCTATTGCTCAATACGCCTGTTAGTTTTTCTAAAATTTGATCTGTCATTTTCCGCTCAAATTATGTAGGCAGGGATTATCTATATTTTATTTTTTAGTGTCAACTGTTAATTAAAAGGCTATTCAAAAAGAGCGAGCTCCAAATTCAGGCCCGGGCCAAAACCCATGGCCAGACATGGCATTTGATATTTTCTCTTTATTAATTCGTCAACAATATAAAGGATGGTTGCCGAAGACATATTGCCGTATTGGGTCAGAATGTGTCTTGAACTGACGAGATCCGCTGTCTTCAGTCCTAGGGCTAATTCAACCGCATCTAAAATTCGAGGACCACCGGGATGGACCGCCCAAGAGCGGATTTTGGACAACGATAAATGATTCTTTTTCAGCCAATCAATGATGAAGGGTTTGAGCGAAGACTCAATCACTTTTGGAATCTCAGGCGATAAATGCATGCGGAATCCGTGATTACCGATTTCCCATCCCATCAAATCCTGGGAGTTTGGAAATAAATAAGAAGCGGTAGCTTGAAGGCGCCAATTTGACGGTTTGCGCTTCTGCCGGCTCACAATCGCTGCGGATGCGCCGTCAGCAAAAAGAGCGTTTGCCACCATGCGGCCTGGATCTGAACCATAGGCCACATGAATGGAACATAATTCAACGGACACAACGAGCACATTCCCCTCTGCCGCCAAAGCCTGAGCGACTCTTAAAGCGTTGAAAAAACCGTGACACCCCATAAAACCAATATGAGTTCGATTAACATCTGAAGACAATCCGATTGTTTTAATTAATTCAATATCAAAACCCGGCGCGGAAAATCCGGTGCACGAAACAGTGACGAGATAACGAATGTTTTGCGGCGTCATCTCTGCATCGCAAAGCGCATTGCGAGCCGCTTCAATGGCCAAAATGGGTGCTTCCTTTTTATAAAGAGCCATTCGATCTTCGGTGCTTGGACCTTCATCAAGGGAACTGCGAATGGGCGAAAAAACTTCCACGGGTTTGAGTCCCTGAGCATGTTGTTCGAGTAAAACAAATCCTCTTTGTTGGACCGTTGATTTTTGGTAAATTTTTGGGACCCACCGTTCTGATCCGGGTGAACTTAACGTAAATGTTTTAACCATTTTCGCAGCATCCTGCTGGTTCATGAAATGCCGCGGTACCGCCGTTCCCCTCCCGGCTAAGTAAACAGATTTCATTAAGTTCCCACTCTTTCAATTAATGGGTTAGCCAGCTTCGGAATTTTTTGGACCCAAGACATTGCAAAATTCACTAAAGACGGCGCTCTGAGTGACATCATCAACCACTGAGAAATACGTTGCCTATTGCGAAGCGAATGAATATAGGCTTTGTTCCAATCACTTCGGCATTGACCCGACCAAGACCGGGCTGCGGACGCTGCGATGGGAGCAACCGAAATGGCGCTTTCCAGGGCCCACGAAATTCCTTCTCCCGTAAACGGCTCCGTATAACCAGCAGCATCGCCAATCACAAAAAAACGCTCACCGCTTAATTCGCTGCGAGCGCGCGTCAGAGGCGGAGTTCCAAGCCAATGAGTTTTCGGATCAAAATCGATTTGAGGAATCCCGGCTTCTTTCCAAATCGAGTGAATGCTGTTTTCAATGCCCGCTTTGATTAAAGAAGGATGAAGAGCGGCGGCGATATCGATTCTTCCGTCTTCAAGCCGTACCGCGCCGACATAACCGCGGGCTGAATAAGCCATATAAATGGTTCCGGGCTCGTAAAAGGCAGGACCTTCATTCACGATCGTCCCAACACCCATTCTGGATTTTGGCTTCACTTGGACTTGATTCGCCTCTCCTAACGCGCCTCCGGACAAGCCATCGGCAATTAATACGATCCGGGATTTAATCTCCCGCTTTGCCGTTCCTTGCTGCAAAGTCACGATCCGGAATTCGTTTTCCACCCGGTCCGTCAGAGCGCGCGTCTCAGGCAAAAAACAAACTCCGTTTCCAACGGCTTCTTCAACTAACATCAGATCCAATTTTTCGCGTGAAACTGAGCAGCCTGAAAATGGAAGTGACAGGTGTCTTTGTTTTGCGGCCATATAAAAAACGTTGACGGAAACAGCGTTCAGGCGGGATTGTAAATTTTCAATACCAATTTTTTTTAAAAAGCCCAAGGATCTTGAATTTAAGCAAGATCCGCAGATTTTCGTGCGCGGAAATTTAGCTTTGTCCACCAACAAAACAGAACATCCCAATTTTGCAATTTCCAGCGACGCCACAGAACCGGCCGGGCCGGCGCCAATGACGACTACATCCCAAATTTTTTCGTCCGTCAATTTTTCCATGTCAGGAGAAACCGTTCCGGCCAAAGTTTTTTAATTCTGGCATTTTTAAATCCGGTCTTTTGAGCTAGATCTGAAATTTCAGAAACCGTATAGGCTGCTTTTACGGATTGAGGGCCGTCATAATGAACAACCGGCGAACGTGAAAGCAAACGCGTTCCGGCATAAGCAAGGAAAAAACCTAATTTTGAACGGATTAAATCATTAATCAAAATCGCATCGGGGCGGGCGGATTTCAAATGATTTAAAAAATCGATTGTCTCATCGCCTGTTAAATGATGCAAAAATAATGAATTGATTAAAATATCGTAACCTGAAGGAATTTTTTCTTTCTTAATGTCTAAAACAAAAAAATTGACTTTAACGCCCAGAGATTCTGCTTTTTGTTTCGTGTATTGAACCGCTTGAGGACTTTTGTCGCAGCCGTGAATTTCAAAATCGCAGCCGGATTGCCGCGCTTTACCGGCCAACATCATCGGAAGGTCACCGGCGCCTGTGGCGATATCCAGGATCCTCAGCTTCTTCTTTGAGCCCGCAGCTTCTTGTACGGCCTCCCAGATCGGCTCATGCGCCAAACTAAAAAAATTGATTCGCTCAAGCCCTTCTAAGGCTTCCCGGTGTTTGTCCCATTCAATGCCCGGATGATCCATTAATTCCGGCTCTAAAGATCGGACATGAACATCCGGCCACTTCATAATCTTGAAATCAAACAGGCTCCGGCCAAGCCGCCCGCGGTGCACGCGCTGACCAAACCATAACGTTTGTTGTTTAATTTTAAATAAGCCATCGCCTGAGATAACATGCGCGCACCGGTAGCGCCAAACGGATGGCCATACGCAATCGAGGAACCCCAAGGATTTAGAATTTTCTCATCCAAATGCCCCGCATCGTAATCGATTCCATATCTTTCCCGGACGTAATCGCGGTTATTGACCGCATCCACATTCGACAAAACCTGACCGGCAAAAGCCTCGTGCATTTCAATATAATCCAAATCTTTCCATTTCAAATTGTTCCGCTTCATAATGGCCAGCATCGCTTTTGCCGGTCCCATCAAGAGTCCGTGCTCAATCACAATTCCGACATATTCAAAATCAATCAATTGAGCATCGGGTTTTAGTTCTTTTTCCAATTCCGGAGAGATCACAAAGAGTCCCGCAGCACCATCCGTAAAAGGAGACGCGTTACCGGCGGTAATTGTTCCCTTCAAACGGTCAAATGCGGGCTTGAGTTCGCCGAGCTTTTCAGCCGACGTATTGTCACGAATAATCAGGTCTTGCTTGACCCCGTTCACCGGAATAATTTGTGATGCCAGATAAGGGCGGGCTTTGGCCGCGTTTTGATGGCTCCTTAAGGCAAATTCATCTTGGCGGTTCCGGTCAATTTTGAATTCCTTCACCATGAGCTCGCAATGTTCGCCCATGGTCAAACCGGTGGAATATTCTTTTGCGGAAGGCGCAACGGGCAATAATTTAGTGACCGGCACTCGAAGCGCGCGGGCCAATTTTTGAACGAAACTTCCCTTTTTTGTGAGGTCTTTGAAATATTGCGCCGCTTCTTTGGTTAAAACCGGCCGAACAGAGGAAAAAGATTCCACTCCCCCCGCTAAGGTTACGGATTTTTCTTTCGGAAAGGCCTGATAATAAAGCGCGGCGTTGGTCGCAGATTGAAGTGAGGTGGCGCAAGCCCGGCTCACACTGTAAGCTTCCACTGTTTTGTCCAGATTGCTGGCAAGCACGGCCTCGCGCGCGATGGAATAAATATTCGGATCCGGCACCACCATGCCCCAAACGACATGCCGGATGTAGTTTGAATTAAAATCCGATTTCGCAAGGATTTCATTAATTAAAATCCGCGATAAATCAACGGTATTCAGGGAGTGGAAAGGCCCGTCCATTTTGACGAACGGTGTGCGGTATCCCGCTTTGAGCGCGATGGGCTGCATAATCAAAGAGTTAATCACATTGTAGCTGAAAAGACCATAATTAATTGTCGCAGCAGCGGCCGCTCTTGCGTCAACACATGATCTGAAATTTAGTTTTTATCGCTTAAACACTAATAGGCGGAACGCTCACTTCGACAAGGAAGGGCAAATGATCGGATGAGACTTTTTCAAGTTCCGAAGACGGCACCTGGCAACTTACGATTTGAAGATTTTGACTTAGAAAAATATGGTCCAGACACTGGACCGGCATCCTCCCCGACCAGGTTTTGCGCCGGTAACCGGCTTTGACGCATTCTTGCTGCGCATCTTTGTATTTGGCGCTCATTTTTTTAAACACATAGGATTGCTCGGTCGCATTAAAATCGCCGCAAATAATCATCGGCATATTCAGATAAGCTTCATTGCCCAGCCATTCCGGCCCGAGCAAAGAATCAATTTGCAATTTCCGCTCGATCCACCAAAGACTTAAATGGGTGTTTAAAATAAGAACTTTTTGATGATTAAAATCCATTTCAACCAAAATTGCGCCCCGGGGCTCGAAAACAGACTGTCTTTTGGGCTGCTTTTTCCGTCCGGGAAGTTGAGCTGTCTTAATCAATTTCAACGGATAACAACTTAAAATAGCGTTTCCAAATTCTCTTTTTCCCACACTGATGACCGGATGAAAATTGAAATTCATCCGGAGTTTTTGGGCAATCGTTTCCACCTGCCGGACACCGCTTTCGCCTAAACTCAGCTCCTGGAGCGCAATGATGTCAGGATTCTGACGGGCGATAATTCTAGCGATCCGTTCCGGTGATTTTTTTCCGTCCATCCCCAAACAACTATGGACATTGTAGGTCATGATTTTTAAACGATCAGGGTCCCGCCCAGAACTCGGAGAAGGATTAATGGTCTTTGTCTCCAGCCGCTCCAGAAAAATGAGCGCCGCTTCCCTTAAATCGTACGGATGTAAATAGGGCTGATCGGTTGAAACAAGCGGCGCATCGGCCGGCAAAAGAGCAAATCCGTTTGTTTCTTCGGGGCCAAAACCGGCATGGGCGCCATGTTCATTGGGAAATGAAATAGCCTTTTGACCGCGGCTCCATCCAAACAGAATAAAATCACCTCGGTCCGGATGGGCGCACAGATTCATCAAATCATTCGACACTTCTTGAAAGTAGGGATGTTCACGGCCGACAACTTTGTCCATTCCGTCCGGAAGTTTATATTCTCCGTCCGGAGACCACGCAACTATTCCGGTTTGTTCGTCGGTAGAAATTACGAGCGGAATTTTTAATTCCCGGCTAAGACCTTCGGTAAATGCTTTTTTTTGTGCCGGACTGAGCGGATTTAAGAAATAGATGTGCGCGACAGGACCGATAGCGGTGATTAAAACACGGTTTTCTTGTTTTTCCTTGTACTGATTCAAAGCGCTTCGGCCGATGAATCTCGGATATTTCATGTAGCTTTCATTCGAAATCCCCGTTTCATCAATCTCGCCGCTAATATCAATTCCAATATTTTTACACAAATCATTTACCGCTTCCTTTAATTTTTTTCCGTGTAAATTGGCAAACGGTACGCACAGTTCTTGTCCGTGATCAGAATAAATCCAAATATCATAATTGCACCGCGTCGCATGGCGGGCTACGTCCCAAACTTTCTTGATTGAATGGTCGATGCCATTTAAGGTCCAGCGGGCGAAGCCGGAAAACGGTCCCCGGCGGTGCGCCTGTTCGTCATAACCGAAATAATTCAAGTGGATGATCGGAAGACCGCGGGCAATGTCAATTTTTGCGTAGGTGGCCATGAGCTCGCGCATGACAATTGAAACACCAACGCGCGTGGGAATAAATTTCAACTCATCAATGACTTCAAAACCCTTAATGAATCCTTTTAAAAAATCGGAGGCCGCTAAAAAAATCTCAATGAGGACCAAAATAAATGCCCTAAGTATAATATCTACATTAAGCACTACAATGACGAGCCAAGCATAGATATTGATCGCTTTCAGCGCGCCCCGCCAGCCCGTTGAAGCACAAAAATGCGATTCGGCAGCGTCCCCGGTAAAAATGTTCGCGTAAGAACTTCCTTCTTTCAGCAAACCTTCGCCCTGCTGTTTTAAACGATCTTCTACGAATGAAGCGGAAACTGAATCGTACATCGTTAAAATCTTTCCGGATTTTTTGTCGCGATATTGAAAGGCGGGCACGCATTGACGAACGCCGTAAAAAAGCTCTCCTTGAACGCAGGGCGTATTAGAAGGAACGCCGGAATAATGGCGCCAAGTCCGGTAATGTTCACGGTCAAGCAAGTGCTTTAAAAACGGTAATGATCCACGCTTGATTCCATCTTCAAGCACGCTATGCGACAAACCATCAAGCTGAATCAAGATGAGGCCTTTGCGGGAAGGAGACCCGCTAACTCGGCGAATTCCAAGCAGACGGATCATCCATTCCGTACGGCTCGTCCACATTCTTAATTTTCGAACCGCTACTTCGATTTTAGAGAGCATATTTTGAAATTAGGCGTCCTAAAGTTTTAGCGTTTTCCACGGCTTAAGCAGCCGGATCATGGTTAAACAAAAAGTATACTTCTTTTCCCTTTCGTAAACACGGGAAACTTTCTGCGCCAATTAACGGATGATTTTTTCTGCAAGTGAATTTTCTAAAACAGTTTGAGGGAGAAAATCCGGAGATCTACGTCAGAGAATGGATAATGCGCTAAAGAATCGACTTCTCAACAAGTTCGAGCAGCTCTTGGGGTTTAAACGGCTTTTTCAAATAACTGCGGGCGCCCAATTCATACGCTTTTTTGACCTCTTCTTCACCGGAAAGCGCAGACATGACGATAATGGGTACTCCTTTGGTCTGGGGCCGTTTGCCAAACATATCCGCAAACCAAAAGCCGGAAAGAAGCGGCATCCGAATATCGAGTAAAATTAAATCGACCTGTTCGCGATTGGTCTTCTCGACGGCACTCATTCCATCGTGAGCGACAATCACTTCATAATTTTGCGTGGAAAGAATATCTTCCACGATGCGCGTCATATCCGGATCATCATCAATGACTAATATTTTCTTTGCCATGTTTTAAGCCCCCCGTTGCGCATCTCCGGCTTTGAAATTGGGCCTTCGTTCAATCGTCTGAAACCAATATTGAGAAAAAACCTTCACCATATCAATTAATTGCTTAAATCCGATCGGTTTCCAAATGTAAGAATGGGCGCCTAGGCCGTAACTTTCAACAATATCTTGTTCGAATTTTGAAGTCGATAAAATAACAACCGGAATATCCTTAAGCACAGGATCTGATTTGATTTCTTTAAGCGCTTGCTGCCCGTTTTTTCGCGGCATATTCAAATCAAGCAAAATGACATTCGGACGAACGGTCCCTTTTTTATATTTTCCTTCCGACCTTAAATATTCCAGCAGTTCCACGCCGTCCTCTACCCGCAGCAATTTGTCATCAGGACACACGACTTCAAAAGCCTGTTTGGTGAGAAAATAATAATCATCGTCATCGTCAGCCAGCAAAACCGTAAAGGTCTTCTTAGAAGTCATGATGAAATTTTAGACTCCGTTTCTGATGGAAGCCGCAAGACAAAAACGGCTCCTTTGCCCAGTTCGCCTTTTGCCCGGATCAGGCCTTTGTGGCGCAAAAGAATTTTTTGACATATCGCCAGACCCATGCCGCTTCCTTCGTACTCACTCCGGCTATGGAGGCGTTCGAACGGCTTAAATAACTTTTCGGCATATTTTTGTTCAAACCCAACCCCATTATCCGCCACAGATATTTCAGTATAACCGTTTGACGTCAGATTTGCTGAAATTTTAATTTCGTGGCGGCCTTCTTTTTTCCTGAACTTAATAGAATTAGAAATCAAATTTTGGAATACTTCATACAGTTGGTGCCAATCTCCCTTGACCACCGGAAGTTTCTCAACCTGGATGGAAGATTTAGACTCGGATATTTTATGTTCCAGATCGGCAAGCACCTCATGAATCACTTTTTCTAAATCAACAGACCCAAATGTTTCGCCTTTCGTGGTGACCCGGGAAAAGCGAAGCAGCGAATCGATCAATTGGCTCATCCGGTTTGCAGAAGCCTGCATTCGATGGATATAATCCTGACATTTGACATCCAGCTTGTCCTGCGACTGCATCTTGAGCAAATCACCAAATGAAATAATTTTTGCGAGGGGTTCTTGCAAATCATGAGAAGCGGCAAAGGCAAACAGTTCTGCCTGCTCCCGTTCAGCGGTAAGTCTGCCAAGCTCGGCTGTGTTTTGCAGCAAGGTTTCCTCCGCCATCTTCCGGGCCGTAATATCATGAATAAACGCATTAAATAAAAAGGTCTTTCCCATTTGAACGGGCCAGATACTGAGTTCGCACGGAAATTCATGACCGTCTTTGTGAAGACCCGACATTTGAATTCTTCGATTGAGCACCGGTCCCGCGCCTCCTGCTAAAAACCGTTTAAGCCCTTCTTGATGCGCCTGCCTGTGTTGCTCCGGAATAATCATATCCGCCAGCAATTTTCCCAAAACTTCAAGTTTTGTCCGGCCAAAAATTATTTCGGCCTGCTTGTTCCAATCCGTAATGAAACCATCTGAATTCATGCCGACGAAAGCGTCATAAGCTGTTTCGATGATCGCACGGCTATGCTCCTCGCTCACCCGAAGCTGCTCTTGAATTTTTTTCTGTTCCGTTATGTCACGCACAACTGTGGAAGCGCCAATAACATTATCTGACGCATCACGAATAGGCGAAATGGTAATGGAGACCGAAATGCGTTTTCCCGCTTTGGTTATGCGCTCTGTTTCAAATTGATGAACGCGCTGTCCTTTTGAAACCTTACCCATCAATTCGCGAAGTTCATGAACCCGGTCCGGCGGAATAATAATCGAAATGGAGCGCCCAATCACTTCCTTGGCCGAATAACCATAAATCAATTCCGCGCCTCTATTCCAGCTGATAATAATACCCTCCAGGGTTTTGGAAAAAATCGGATCATCAGAAAACTGAACAATCGAAGCTAGTTGCGAATTGGATTGCTGAGAAGCTTGTAAATCTTCCAGCAAACTCAGCATTACTTTTTCGCGGTCCAAAAGCTCTTGGTTTGTGTCTTCCAGCTGTTTGGCTTGCTGTTCCTGATCTTTTTCCAATTGTTTGTGTTCACTGATATCCCGGACCAGGCAAACCACTGCCGCCGGATTACCGGCTTTATCCAAGATTGCGGATGCGCTAATGTTTAACATGATTTCCTGTTCGAACCGGTTTTTATAAACGGACTCGATCCCTATTAAGCTCCGGCCTTGCATGACACTCTGAAGCTGGGATTCTTTTAAGAGACCGCCGTTGATTGCTTCAATCGGCTTGCCCATCAATTTGTCTTGAAATAATTCGGAAGCAGCTTGATTCGTAAAGCGAATAATTCCCTCATGATCGAAAACAACCAGCGCATCCGACATGGTATTCACGATTTTTAAAGCGGCAAAGGAAGGGGTGATATCTAAAAGCCGGAACTTGAGCACGGTTCGTGCGGTAAGCAGCAAAAAAATAAAAATCGGCAGGTATCCGATCGGATAAACCGGAACTCCAAACGCAGCCAAGAAATCAACACCCGCGAATGAACCGATGGCAAACGCGACTAAAAATCTTCTCATCCGGCGCTTGTGAATTTCAGATTCTGTCTTCCTGTATTCAAGAATAAATAAAGCCATGCTAAAAAAGACCATTGCCGCGAAAAAGATAATCAAACCAAAGCTTGAACCCGCATACTTGGGATAATATCCCCAGGAATAGTGATAAACACCTTCAATAAACCAATCCGTTAAAGGGATCCCTAGGCCGAACAAAATGGATAAAAACAAGCTCAACAACGCATAATCTCTGAATTCCCGAAACCTGCGAATAACCGTGAGACTAAAAATAAACGTCATGGAAGGAATGAACGCAACACCGATATTTTTGATTTTAGACCAAGGCAGTGCAACCGATTCGCTGAGCGACGCCGTAATGGCCGCATTCGAAAAAAGCCAGAACGAAACGCTGAATGAAAATAAGAGAAATGCTAAGCTTGCATGTGATGTCCGCTCTTTGATGGATACGGCAATTCCTAAAGCAAAGACGCATAAGCCGACCAAAACCGGCCCAATGGTATAAACATTGAATGAATAATTATTTGGATTCAAAATTTCATTCATTCGGCTGGCCCGCATCCACATCCAATTTCAGCCGTATCGTTTTGAGCTCTTCTTTTAATTCAATGATCCGCTTTTCCCTGCCCATCATAATGCGGTTCAACCGCTCCAATTCCTGGATCTTGATTTCGAGCAGACGATTGCTTTCGCGAACCGCTTCTTCGGCCAGTTGCCGCTGTTTGCTGAGCCGTTCAAGTTTTGCTAAATTTTGTTCCTTTGCCCGGTTGTATTGAAGCAAGGCCTTGCTGTAGCGGCGAATAGAATTAAGCCAGATCAGACCCAGAAAAAAAATGGCTGAACAACATGCCAAGCCCAACCCCAATAACGTCGGTTTAAGCGCAGACAGCGGCGCCAAGACCGTCTCAAGCGGCTGACTTGAAATCACCAGCCATTGAACGGGCTCAACAACGGCATAAGTAATTAAGCTTTCCTTTTGCTGAGCAGGATCGAACCCTTCTATTTGCCCTCTTCGGGTCTCAAATGCTCTTTTGACAAACGAATCTTTCAACCAGTCGCTTGCTCCGGTCGGAGTCGAACCATTGGAAGCAATCAAATGTCCCTGCCGGTCAATTAAAGCAATAGAGCCGACAAATGAAGGGTGCATTTTTTTAAGCCAAATCATGAACGAACTGCTGGTTTCCTGATTAACTAAATAGGCGAATACAACTCCATTAATGTCTTTGATCGGAGCCGTGATCGTAACCGCATAATTTGTGTTGTCATAAATTCTGAAGATAGGCGCTTTTTGCTGTTTCTGAACGGCCTGAAACCAATCTTCCGATGAAAAATCGTTTTGTGGAATCTCCGCATCCGGCGGCGCATAAAACTGCAATAACCCGTTCTTATCGAGGATAAATACCCGGTCCAGAAAATTATTTTCCTTAATCATTTGATTTAATTGAGAAGACATAGTCGAGCGATCGTTTTTCCTGACGGCTTGAATCAGAGACGGCCGAGAAGCAAAGCTGTCGACAAAATTGATGAGCCCGGAATAATGTTCCTCGATTGCCTGCGAAACGAGCTGATTGGCTAAATTATTTTGGTAAATTGCTTGTTTTTTTAGTTTGTAACTAATTTGAGAGATTTCTAAATAGACGGTCGTAGAAAGAGGGATCGCGATAATCAAAAACAAAGTGGCAAATAAGCGCTTCCCTGTTTTCAAAAACCACGGGAGAGAACTTTCGAGCGATAGCGGTGCAGAATCCGGCTGCTTCATAAGAAACTCCATACAATGGAATCAAATGCGGATGAAGCGCGGGGAAACTCTGAAGAAAGCTGCCTAAGAAATCGTCTCAGCGGCATTAGGTTACCGCCTTTCCGGATCGGAGTTGTACGCTGAAAAATCACGCACATAATTATAACTATTTCAGATCAGAAAGCCAGCGATGGATTTAAATCAATCCCAGCGCAGCTGCATTTTTGTTTTTTGACCGTCTTTTTCTAAAACAATGCCGTCAGGATTAATTTCTACGATTTTCATGTCGTTGACCATTTCTCCAATTCCCTTTGTCTCGCCGTTCACAAGCGCAAGAGGCTTTTGGGAATCATAAAGAATCCCTTGGAGGGCAGCGGGAGCTGCTTTTCCGGTTCGAATGGGCGCTTTGGTAAAGGGGTCTCTATCGATGCTTGAATATTGGCTTTTGCCGGCTTTGCGCTCCATAGGCGCTTTTGCGATTTCAGCTTCGAAGATTTTTTGATTGGTCGATTTCCGCACATAGACCCACGCAGCAACAGAGAGCTGCAACGATCCACTCGCTTCTTCTTCCTTGCTTAAGCGAAAACGTTCCACTCTCATGACGGCATTCTGCAAGGAACTGAGCTGAGTCAAAAATTGAGCTAACTTCTCATATTTTCCGACCAAATTTATTTCAATCGAAACTCGGTCCAGCAAAGACAATACGGGATCGGTAGAATCGTGAACTTCCTCTTTTTCGCTCGGAGAAATAGATTTGATTGAAATATCCGACGTTTTGGCGAGTTCCGTTAATTCGCCGATGACGATTCCCAGTTGATCAGCCGTTACAAATCTGCTGTTGATGCTGGCAAGTTGCCATTCCAATTGTTTGGGATCCATCTTTTGCAAACGCCAAATTCCTTTCCGGTATGATTCAAGGTCTTCTTGGATCTTGTAAAAATTTTTACGGGCAGTATCCGATTTTTTAGCCAAAAAGAGAAATAAAGACGTCGCCAGGACTCCGCAAACCAAAATTAGCCCAATGGAAAAGTAACGCGGCTTCATAGCTCAGCGGACCTCGCGCGGAACGTAAAGGTAATGAAATTTTCACCTTGCTGCGTACCCACTAAGGTTACCTTTTGAAAGATGGGACCTTCGGCTGCTTTTAATAACTTAAAAATTGCGGTTTGTTGATTCGCTGAAAGGATTTTTCCGGTTAAAACATAAGCGCCGTTTTCATAACTGAAGTCCGTCAAAATAACATCTTCCGGAAATATGTGAGAAAGCTCGCGAAATACTTCGTCCCAATACGGCTCCGAAACCAGGATGGCTGACGTTAGTGTGAAACCATGATTGATCTGGCTCTCAACGCCATGAATTTTTTCCGCTTCCAAAAAGCCGGAATCTAAATTGGTAATTTGCCGGCGGATTGCAGACGTCTTGTGAGAGATTGAAAAATAACGCCACAGCATGCCGCCCGATAAAATCACAAAAAGAGCCAAAGCGGCAATTCCTGCCTTGGTATAAGAAATAGAACGGGCTAAGCGCTCCCCTCTTTTCTTAAAGGTCGCCAGCGGCGAGGAGTCGGAATTTCTCTTGTCCAAAATAATGCCGATGAGACGGTAATACGGATTCAAATCCTTGTTTTCCAGCTTTGCGGAGACCGTTAAGGCCTGATTCAGATCGATCAAATGCACCGGTACGCCTAAATGCTGCTCGATAAATTTATCTAACCCTTTTAAACGGCTGCCGCCGCCGGTTAAATAAATGCGGGCTTCCGTGTTGCCATGGCCCTGAGCATAATATTCCAGAGAACGGGTAATTTCCCGGCAGAGCTCCTCAAGTTCCGGCCGAATCAAAGCAAACAGTTTCGAGGCCTCAATTTTTCCTGCGACTATTTTTTGGCTGGCCGGGTCCAAAAGATGTTCGCTTGTTTTAACTTTCTCCGCTTCCTCCAAAGTCAGCGCAACGGGGCCTTTTTCGGAAGCCAAGGGATTCATCATCGCTTGATTAACAACCGAACCGCCAAAAGCAATTTTTCTGAGAAAACCAAGTTTTCCGTCAACATAAAAAGCGATCTCGGTAAACGAATGGCCCATATCAATGACAACGATCAGATGTTCATTTAGAGAAGGAAATATTTTTTCAAAAGAAGAAATGGTAAACGGAACAAAAGCAGGGACAAAAACCTCGGGCTTTGCAGTAGGAATCAATTTATAGAAAGGCTCGACTGCATTTTTCGGCAAAGCAGCCACGAGTGCGGAAAATTGCTTCGCGCCTTTGCCTTCTGAAATTTCGAAAAGACGATAGTCTAAAACAGCATCTTCCGGAGAATACGGCATTTCGTCTTTGATTTTCCATTTCAGCGTTTCGACTAATTCTTTGCGAGGAATTTTCGGAATCACGAAGTTTGAAAAGCACATTTGAGGGTCGTTAAACGCTAAGAACAGAGCGTGGTTGTCTAATTCGCCTTGAGCCAATAAACGCTCTGCGGCTTCTCGCCACAAATTTTCTTGGGCCTGGGGATTGAAACCTAAAGGCAGCGGCGTCGTATCGGCTTCGACGAGTTCGATGCTGTTGTCTGTCTCTTTAATTTTTACGACCTTCACACCGCTGGTCGTAAATTCAAGAGCCAGAAAGTTCTTTTCCCGTTTTGCGTTCACATCTTCTCCAATTATGAAAAATTCCGGCCGTTTGTCACGTAGATATCATCGACATTTTGGCCGGTTAGTATACCGTTATCATTAATACCTGTAATGTCTTGAATCTCATTAGGCCCGAAGGAATAGACCACATAATAGGCGCCGGCCGGACTCCTATTGAAAGCATACTCCGTAGGCATTGTGCTGCTGCGAAACGGGTCATACACAACTTGCCTTAAGACCCTCGGATCATCATTGACTAAGTCATCACTCCAATCGGCCTGAGCCGGAAAGGAATTGTGGTTTAAAAAGTACGCGTTGAGCGCTGTTTGAATGGATCTTAAATCCCCACGCGCAGTTTCCATTTTATTTTGGTCTCCAACACCGCCAAGCCGGAAAATAAAGACACCGCCAATAACGCCAATGACCAAAAGAACAACAACTATTTCTAAGAGCGTAAATGCGTTCCGTTTTCTGATTACATTTCTTTCCATGAATTCGCCTTTTTTGAATAAATTTCCCGGGTTTGGAATCCCTCCGGAACCTGTGTCGGAATATAATTTTGACTATAGTTGATCTTAATTCCCGTGCCGCTAATCTGATCTCCGTGAAAACGATTTACGACAAGACTGCCGTTAATAATTGCATCATTGAGAATATTGATTCGTTCGGCATAAATAATTCCGGTCAGCTTGGCGCTATCCCGAATCGTTACGTTCGGAGCGGATGCCGCTTCCGGAGAAATCAGACTCGCATTCACAATCGCTGACTCCATCAAAACGCTTTGAATGCGACTATAAAGAACACTTCCTGTATTGACCTTCGCTTGATTTCTCACAGTGATACTTGTTTTCGAGATAATCTTGACGTTGTTTCCAATAGTCGCATTGCTCACAATAGCCGCAAGTCCGGTGACAACAATCGTGCCGGGACCATTAACGATGGACGTATTGTCAGCGATAAAGTTGTGGTAGTATTGCGTTCCTCCTGCCAAATTTAAAGTACTGCTTCCGCTTAATGTGAAGTCTGATCTTGGAACTGAATCTGCAACGGTAATCGCATTGTCATAACTGGTCTTATCAAAAACAGCATAAGTCGGAACCGGATCGGGATCGCCCGTCTCTAATGTATATGTTCCGCTCCCAGAAATGGAATCGGTATAAGTCAAACCCGAGATTCCTGAATTTGCCTGAACAACCATCGCATCAGAAAGACTTGGCCTGTCATAAAAAAAATCACCCGTGATGGTGACATTTAATGCGCCTGTGCCGGCGATAGTAAGCGACGTATTGCTGCCGTTGGCTCCAAAAACAGCATAGTCAAATGCTGCCGGAAATCCCAGGCCGACGGTTTCAATTTGACTCAACGTTCTCGTTTGTCCTTCAACTGTGCCGACAGAGGTAATCGTTACCTCTTGACCTGCCCGGGACAACGTCACCGAATACTGTCCGTCCCCCAAGTTTACATTTTGGATCGAAGAATTGTCCGTGTTGCCGTCGGCCAAAACAATTTCATTATTTTTAAGCCGCTTAATCGCATCCGCAATGCCCGCTTCTGCGAGCCAAAATGCTTTCCCGTCATTTGATTGAATGGCGGCGGCCCTAAAGTCAGAACTCAACGCAAAAATGAGGGCGCCTGCAATGGTGGAAAGCGTCAGCATAATCACCAAAGTTAGAAGAAGTACAAAACCTCGTTTATGAATTTCTTGGATGCGCATAACCTTGTGCCGTAAGCGTTTCGTTTTCTTCAAATGCGGTGAATTTCAAATTGATGACCGTGCCCGAACTTGTTATGGATGTTTCTGTGGGCGGTCTTAAGCCGGTAATGATAATGTCGCCGCTACCGTAAGTAAAGGGACTGGCGTGTCCGATGCCGGTAACGACACGGTGAAGCTCGTAAGAACTTTGGTTATAGGCCGGCGGCCAGGTGTCGTTGGCGTTGTATAAATAGTAAGTCCCGTACGTATAAAAGTTAGGACTGGCTCCTGTCGGCAATACAAAATTGACGGAGTGGTTTGAGGTTGTGGCTGTGGTTGCTTGACGAAGTTCTCGAACGACTCGCTCCAAACCAAAATGGACTCTTTCGTGCATGTCCGTGCGGTGGCCTAAATTTTCCCAGCCTCGGAGCGAAACGATATAGATGAAAGCAATCGAAGTGATGAGAAACGAAATGAGGGAGAGCGCGAAAACAATTTCAAGAAGAGTGAGCGCTTTTGAGGCGCGTTTTGTATTCAAGCTGTTCCTCAAGCATTCACGATATAAGTTGTTAATGAAGCGCTATTCTCTCCATTCGGCACGGCCCAATAAGTCGTTACGACAACTTGCTTGAGATCGGCATGAACGCTGGTAACGGTTGTTGCTTGATCAAAATTAGCAAAACCGGGAACGGGTGCGCGCGGGATGGTATCGACCGCACCGAATGTGGTTCCGTTGAGCGCCTCCATTTGTTCTTGAGATAAAGAAATGGCCATGGTGTAATTCTCAACCTGGCCCATTCCTGAATAGCTCCGGTTGAAGGCTTCCATCAAGGCAAAAATCGCAACCCCAGCGATGGCGGTTGCGATTAAAACCTCTAGAATGGTAAAGGCGCGTTTCGTTTTAAGCGGACAACTGCCCGTTTGTGACATAGATGTCGTCATCGGGGTTGGCAGGCAAAACATCGCCGGTATTTGAAATGCCGGTAATGTCGGCAGCTTTATCCGCACCTAATGACTGCAGCACGTAATATTTGCCGTTGGCAGATCTGCGGTAGACATAATTGGTTGCCGCAGTCGCTCCAAAAGGATCGACAAAATCAGACATCTCGCCAACCAGTCTTGGAATTGCAGCTTCTAAAGCCGTTTCAAGCGCAGCCCAAGTCGCCGGATTCGGAGTTGTTGAAGTCGTATTCAACAAATACGATTCCAAGGCAGTTTGAACTGTTTTCAGCTCTGCCTTCGCTTTGGCCTTTCTTCCTTCATCGCCAACGCCTGCAAAACGCGGCAGCGCAATTCCGGCAATGATCAAAATGAGCGTGATCACCACTAAAATCTCAAGCAACGTAAAACCTTGAATAGATTTCCTATTCATTTTCAGCACCTTTCCCTTTCTTAAATAATTTCAGTTTGCTTTTTATTGTACTTATTTAATGCGGACTAAAAATCTTAATCATGTCAAAAATCGGCAATAAAATTGCCAGCATAATGAGCGCTACGATACCCCCTATAATAACGATAAAAATCGGTTCGATCAAACTCGTAACTTTTTTAAGCGTCCGGGCAATTAATTGGTCATAAAACTCGGAGACTTTAAGCAGCATTTTATCGAGCGTACCGGAATTCTCGCCCGTCGACACCATCTGAACGACGTCTGCCGGAAAAACCTTGCTTTTCTGTAACATATCGGCCAGCTTACCGCCTCCCTGAACATGGACGTAAAGCTTCTCAAGCGCTTCTTGAAAAACAAAGTTTTGAGTCAGGTCCTTAGAAATTTCTAAAGTCTGAAGAATCGGCACGCCGCTGGAGATCATCAGCGTCACGTTCCGGCTCCAATGCGAAACTTCAACGCGGCAAATCAGCGGGCCGATCGCAGGCATGGAAAGCCAAAACCGGTCCCATTGGTACTTGATCGGCCGCACGCGAAGCGCAAACCGAACGCCAACGGTGGAAACAAAAAGCATTGCTACAAGTAAATAAGGCTGATGTTTGATCCACATACTCAAACCATAAACCAACCGTGTCGGAAGCGGTAGAACAATGCCTGCACGGTTAAAAATTTCTGTAAAAGAAGGGACGATCCAAACCATCATAAAAATAACGACGGCAATACTGGCCACGATTAATACCATCGGATAGGCCAACGCCGAGCGGACTTGATGGCGCAATTCACTCGAAGCTTCATTGAGTTGAGCAACATGGCGCAATGTTTCGGACAAACTACCGCTGGTTTCACCCACTCGGATCATGCTTCGATATAAAAATGGAAATGTTTTTTCATGACGCGACATCGCTTCTGATAAGCTTTCGCCGCCCGTAAGACGGCTGGCCAAATTTTGAATGATTTTCTGAAGCGTTCCGTGATGCAGTTGATCGGAAACGGTTTCCAACGCTTTTACGAGCGGTATACCGGCCTCGACAATATTGGCCAGTTGAAAATAAAACATAGTCATATCATCGGGTGAAATACGCGAAGAGAAGCCGCCCAACAGCACCGAATTTTGACTCAGCGATATTTTGGTAATGAGATATCCGGAATTGGTCAAACGGTCGGCGACGCCTTTTTCGGAAAGGCCTTCAATGGTTCCTTTTATTTTTTTGCCTTCTTTATCCCGAACTTGATAAGCAAATGTCGGCATTAAGATACCTCTTGGGTCGCCCGAAGCACTTCTTCAATCGTCGTAACGCCACTTTTAATTTTATCGAGACCGTCTTGTCTTAAGGTAACCATTCCCTTTTCGATGGCCTTTCGCTCGACTTCATCGCTGGTGCTGTGGGCCATCACAAGATCTCGAATGCTTTGATCCGGAATCAGCATTTCAAAAATACCGCTGCGCTTTCGGAAACCGGTGCGCTTGCAATTCAAACAGCCTTTGCCCCGGTACAATTGAGTCGGCGGGTTCTTAAGCGAGCTGGAAGAAATTAAAGACAAATTTTGCAAATCTTGTTCGGTAGGGCTGAACGGAGCGGAACAATCCTTGCAGATCATCCGCACGAGTCTCTGAGCAACGACGCAAATCACCGTCGAAGCAATTAAAAACGGCTGAATGCCCATCTCCAAAAGCCGCGTTACGGCTGAAGACGCATTATTGGTATGGAGCGTTGAAAATACGAGATGGCCGGTCAAAGCTGCTTGAATCGCAATCTCTGCAGTTTCTTTATCGCGGATTTCACCCACCATAATAATGTCCGGATCCTGTCTCAAAATAGATCTCAGTCCGTTCGCAAACGTCAAATTCACGCCGGGGTTCACTTGAATTTGCCGAATTAAAGGAAGCTGATATTCCACCGGATCTTCAATTGTAATAATGTGCTTTTCAGGTGAATTGATTTGATTCATCGCTGCATATAGGGTCGTCGTTTTTCCGCTGCCGGTAGGACCGGTAATCAAAACAATTCCGTACGGTTTTTGAATCGATTTTCTGAACTGGACAAGATTCGCAGACGGCATGCCTAATTGTTCAAGAGAAATGAGCGCATTTTGTAAGTTGAGCAGCCGAATCACAACATTTTCACCGTGCACTGTCGGCATGATTGAAATGCGCGTATCGACGGTTTGATTTTCAATGTCCATTCGAATTCTGCCGTCTTGAGGAACACGATTTTCGGCAATATCCAAATTGGAAATGACTTTAATGCGCGAAACAACTGCGGAGTGAAGTTCCTTCGGATACCGGTCTGCTTCATGCAAAAGTCCGTCAATCCGGTAACGGACTTTCACTTCATCTTTGTCAGGAGCAATATGAATATCGCTCACGCCTTCGCGAACCGCTTCGGTCATCATCATGTTGACCAATTTAATCACGGGTGTTTCTTGGATGGTCCGTTCTTCGCCTTTTACATGCTCAACTTTATCTGCGGATTTCTCCAGATCTTCCAAAACGCCGCTGATTTCACTTTTGACGCCGTAATATTGTTCAATGGCGCTTCTAATCTCGGATTCGGTCGCGATCGCAGGCTCTACTTCAAAGCCGGTCTTTAAACGAATCTGATCGATTTGATTCAAATTAAAAGGGTCGCTCATGACGACTGTCAGGCGTTTGCCAATTTTCCGAAGCGGCAGGAGAGAAAATTTCCGGATCATGGATTCAGGAATTAGTTTCAGGACTTCCGGCTTAATGACTTGATGGGAAATTTCCACTTCGGGAATATTAAACTTTGCGCTTAAGAATGAATTCAGCTGTTTGTCTTCGATAAACCTGAAACGGCGCAGGATTTTATGAAAGGGTTCACGCGTCCGCTTCACTTCAGTCTCAATTTGCTTGAGCTGATCGGACTTGAGCAAGCCTTCCTGGACTAAATGTTCACCGAGCGCAATGGCCATTTTTATTTCTCTTTCAATAGTTCCGCAATTTTTTCCAGAAGCATTTTAGCGTCGAACGGTTTTGGAATATAGGCATCGGCGCCGCACTCCTGAATGCCAGTATGGACAGCTTCGTCTCCGGCTTTTGCCGTAAACAAAATAACGGGAATTTTTTGAGATCTCATGTCTTGCTTCAGCGTCGCGCAAACTTGATAACCGTTCATTTTCGGCATCATGACATCAAGAATAATGAGATCCGGTTTTTCACTCGCCGCCTTCTGCAAAGCTTCTTGTCCGTCAGCTCCCGTGACCGTTTCATAACCGCTGGCATTTAACCGGGAAGTTACCATTTGAACAATGAAGGGTTCGTCATCTACGACTAATATTTTTTTTGCCATATATCACCTAGTTGAATGCACTTTCGATTTTTCGCCATTTACTGTTGGGGTCAAAGGCCTTTTTAATCAACGCTAGGAGTTCAAGCGGATGAAAGGGCTTCAAAACGACGACCAAAGCCCCCGCGCTTAAACATTTGGCATGAGATTCTTTCTTGGTTGATGCAGTTAAGATGATAATCGGAATTTTTTTGGTCTCTTCGCTGGATTTTAGTATTTTGCAAATGTCATATCCTTCCATCGCGGGAAGGATCATATCCAATAAAACCAAATCCGGCTGCCAGTCATGTGCAAGTTTGATGGCCTCCACACCGTTTACGGCCGTTTGAATCTCATAATCGTTTGCTTCGAGGCGAGACTGTGCCAGTAAAATGAACTGCGGATCGTCATCTACGATTAATATTTTTTTCGCTTTTGTTTTCATGGTTTTTCTCCCAGGGGAAGCAAATCGAATAAATTGTCCTCGTTTTGGCCGTCCTCCGGAAAACTCACCACTTGGGAATTAATGGCCAATGGAGTAGCGCCTAATTTTTCGTAATCTGATTTGATTCTCTTGGCAACATGCATACAATCTTCTTTATTTGTAGACGGAAGAAAAACACAAACCCCGGAAACAGTTCTCACGGCCTGGTCCGCTTTATTGCGCAGGCTCTTCTTAACCGAGGTTTGAAAATTTTCGATTAATTCGGAAACGTAATCTTTTGAATTTTCTTTGCGCAATTCTTTAAGATTTGAAACGTCGAATTTGATGCAGTAGAAAGAACTTTTGTGCTGTTCTACTATCCGGATGCCGCTTGAAATATATTGCCTCAGCACCTCTTTTTCC
>OBEQ010132360.1_pt1 | contig 30485 bp, 24 predicted proteins | sample 1670901 | NCBI WGS metagenome assembly OBEQ01 (sample SAMEA104232315, study PRJEB22302) | groundwater metagenome | biome: forest; feature: aquifer; material: groundwater | place: USA | collected 2011-08-07 | depth 5.4 m
CATGCTTGGCGCCTTCGCTGATGTGGCCGCCGGCTGTTCGACATCCGTTGCCACGGTTCCCTTCGTCAGCGCCGTCAGCGGTGTACTCGAAGCGCAGCTCGCCCCCGATTACTGGACACGTCAGATTCGCCAACCCGTCCGGTTCCTTACGGCGGCGCAGACACTGGCCGGGCACGAGATCACCACCTTCCTTGAGATCGGGCCAAGGCCGGTTTTAACCGCCCTGACTCAACGCGTTCTGGACGACGGCACTTACTTGGCTTCGTTACGACCGGGCCAAGCGGCGGAACACACCCTATTGCAGAGCGTTGGCCAGCTATATGTACAGGGTACTCCGATTGCGTGGGCCGAAGTCGACCGTGCCTACCCGCAACCGCGCGTGGCGTTGCCGACGTATCCGTTTCAGCGGAAGCGGTATTGGCCTAACTACTCGCACAATTTTTCTCGCAAAGAAGATCGCCAACGTTTTGCGCAGGCAGACGCTTCTGTCGTCGAATCGCAAACTGTTGCAAACCCTACCGAAGCGACGACTCAACAAACTGTTACGAGTCGAGTTTTATCATTGTTGTCCAGCCTCATTGGCATTGGCTGCGATCAACTACAGCTTACGCAGCAATTGCGTTCGACACTAAATCTTGATTCGCTAGGATGGACTGAGCTTACCAATCGATTAAAAAAGGACTATCCAGGAATGGGTAGCATTTCGAATACGCTTTTCGTAAACGATATAACAGTTGGTGGTCTGATCAACTATCTGGAAAGAAACGTAGCATCATCGACCAGCCAAACGACCGCAGTATCGACCCCTTCCACGGAACTCGACGATCGAGAATTGGAAGTATTAGCGGAATGGGAACGTGAATTCAATAAATCCGTGCCACGCCGAATTGATAAGAAGCTCGTGCACAAGCATCGAGATGAAAATGTGCTAATCGCACGTATAAGCCCTATCGAAGTCCGTGACAACGTAGTGGCGGGCGAGATTACGCAGGATGTGGATCATGAGTTCTTTTATGAACATTCTGTGGATCACGTGCCAGGTATGTATATTTTGGAGGCTTGTAGACAATTCACCGAAGCCATGATGCATGTCTGTTATGAAGTGCCTTTTGCGCGTGTATTTGTGTTGAATGATTTTCATGGCGATTTCAGAAAGTTTGCTGAATTAGATATGCCGTTGTTTGTTCTTGGACGAGTTACCGAAAAAATTTTCGATCAAACAGAGCTTGTGCAAGTAAAAGTAGTGTGCGACGTCATACAGAAACGTAGGGTGATAGCTCGTGTTAAAGGTGAGGGCACTATTGTCAAGACCGGCACCTACAGCGAGCATCGGAAAAAGACCGAAAAGTTTGTCTCGCAGTCAATCAGCGCCGATACCGTGTGTGAAACATGAAATCGTGTAAATATATTTATTGTCGAAGTTGCTACCCAGGGAATCATATCGATTGTCCGGTCTGCGGGTTTCCTGAAGACCCAAGCTTACTGGACGACTACGATTTTGTTCGTTCCCGTATTTCTAGGCTGGGCATCGATGCCATCATCGATATGCATCAGATTATCCGTAGTGCCGACGGCGCGTTCGATATGCAGTTGCGGATAATGCGCGATGCGGGGATCAAGAGGGCATTGTTGCAGTCGGCATCCCCGGAGTTTTCATCCATCTGGGGAAACAGTAGGCTCGCGAGTCTTGCGTCTACGCACGGGGACATGTTCTGGATTTCTCATTATGTCGATCCGCGGAACGCCGAGGCGTGTGACGAGTTGAAGGCGTGTGCTGAGCGCGGTATCAAAGTTATTAAGCTCGTTCCGTGTGTCGGCTTTCGGCCAGACGATCCTCGTTTTGATGTTTTCTGGGGTACGATGGAATCCCTTGGAATGGTAGCGATGGTCCACACCGGCTTTATTACCGCTCGACACAAGGCAATCGAAAGACAAACCGGAATATTTCTCAATTCGTGTCATGGCCGACCGTTTTATTTAGATCAACCGGCCCGCAAATTCCCAAAACTCCAAATTATCTTATGTCACTTGGGCGGCACTACCTGGTATCAGGAGGCGGCGCAGATGGTGACCGAGCACACGAATGTGTGGGGTGATATTAGTGGGTTCGGGCTCTTTGCATTCAAAAGAATACTGTCGGAACGCGTCCCTTTTGACTTCGACAAAGTGTTTTGGGGGAACGACTCCTCCGTCAACACCTATTCACTGAATCTCAGCCTTGCCACGCTGGCATTGAGAGAAAACAACTTGTCTTCTTATGAAAAGAAAGTATTTCATGATAATGGACAAGAATTTGCGCGTTTGTACCTATGATGCCTCAACCGCATCTCAACAGGCCGTTTTTCTTGTTGGTTCGCTGGATAATTAAGCGACTATGCCGAATTTACTTTTTATTGACGAATCGACTGATTGTCGAGGGGCGCCAGCACTTACCGCATCGACGAACCCCGACGATCTTGATATGCAATCACCCGTCTCTTTTTGATTCGGTGTATTTGGCTTGCGTTGTAGGACCGCGTATCACCGTATGCGGTGCCAAACCAAAATATTTCAGTACTCCCTTGCGTCGTTTTGGCGCGACGATCGGGAATGTGATGAAGGTGACCGATCGAGAGCAATTTCTATCGGGGTGTGAAAAATTGCTACGAGCAGGAGAGATAATCCTCATTTATCCTGAGATGGGACGCAACCCAGATAGTTTGGGCGAGTTTCTCCCTTGGGCGGCGGAAGTGGCGCTACGCAGCAATGTGTCGATTATTCCTTGCCATATATCAGGCACCAGACCTGGCAATACCGGTGCAGTGCGCGTTCAGGTAAGTGAGCCTTTGACCCCAACGGGTGATGCCATCTCGTTGACGTTATTATTCCGTAAGACGGTGCAAGCGCTTGAGGAGTCGATAGCGGCGCGTCTGCTCAACTAAGAAGCGGCTGAGGACAATACCGCTTCAGTTCCCAACGTAATTTCGTGTTTTAAGCTAATGACAGCGATGCGTATTTTAATACTAGGGGCAAATGGTTTTCTCGGCGGACACGTGCTACGCCATGTCAGTACAACAGACTCGGATATACGAGTGTTAGTGAGCAAAATCGATCTGTCGTTCACCGAAGAGCATCCTGACGTGGAAGTGAACATAGGGGATCTTACCGATGAGCGCGCATTGAAATCGGCATTGTCTGGGGTGGATGTGGTTGTGCATGCCGCGTCCAAGAATATTGATATCGACGGAACGGGGTTTACGGATATCAACGTGCACGGCACAGCGCGGCTTTGCCGGGCCGCGTGTGATGCGGGAGTGAGGAAATTTATTTATATCAGCTCAGTGGGCGTTTACGGTCACGGAATCCATCGAAATGCAGATGAGGACACTCCGCTGGCTCCCGATACTCCATTCTCTCGATCGAAGGCCGATGCCGAACAATTGGTTTTGAAGCATCATTACGCGGGTGACTTTCAGGCGATCATTTTACGTCATCGTTTTGTCTATGGAGATCGTGACGTTTATATCGTTCCTCGCATCATGCACGTCGTGCATCGCTATCCTTTCTTTATTAACCAAGGCCGCGCTCACTTGTCGTTCATCTCGGCAGCTGATTTTGCAAAAACAATATATCGCTTTATCCAGTGGGAGGGAGATCTTGGCTCTCCTTTTTTTAACGTAACAGATGGACTTCCGATTAGTTATCGCGATGTGGTTAATACTCTTTGTGTTGCATTCGGCATGCAATTACCGAAGCGAAGCATTCCATATCATTTGTTATACGGGCCAGTTCGGTTATACGAAAAGTTGAACCGCATCGACCCAGAGAGAATTGCGCACCCGTTGTCGTCGATACGCATGAAGATGTGCGCTTGTGATAACTATTTTTCGAATCGAAAATTGACAACTCTGATGCCAGAGTTGAAATTTCACTCGTTTTCCGAGGGGATCGATCGGAGCTTTGATTTCTATAAAAAATTTGTGCAACAGGAATGTTAGTAGTTAAAGGCCATCAGCGCGTCCATTTCATGCTTTAAATTTTCGCGTCAACGACAAAAATGATTTGTGGTTATGAAAACTTTACCTTTGAAAGATAACCCCTATTCTCAAAGAGCTAGCGGTTCTTGGATTTCCGCTAGCGAGCAAAATAAAAATAAATGTTTGCGACTGTTTTGTTTTCCTTACGCAGGTGGTGGTGCTGCAACGTATCGTCAGTGGGGCGACGGAATGCCGGATGGTATTGAAATCTGCCCAGTGCATTTACCAGGTAGAGAAGATCGAATCCGAGAACGTCCACACGTACGCATTGCGCCCTTAGTGGACGATTTTATCGAGGCGCTAATCCCATATCTTGACGGAGTACCGTACGCCTTCTTCGGCCATAGCATGGGTGCTGTGATTGCCTATGAAGTGGCTCAAAAACTTTTGACACGCCACGGAGAGAGCCCCGCGCACCTTTTTGTTTCCGCCCGCCAAGCGCCGCATTTGCCACTGATGCGGAGGCCCTGGCATACGCTTTCAGACGACGACCTTAAGGAAAAACTACGTCAACTAAACGGCACGCCGGATGATGTATTAAACAATGACGACGTGATGGGGATTTTATTACCAATGCTGCGCGCCGATTTCGAACTTAACGAAACCTATCAATCTTCAATGCATGTATTGCTTGATTGTCCAATTACCGCATTCGGTGCGATGAGCGATGAGCACGTAGAAGTGGATCAACTCGATGCGTGGCGTTATTTGACCAGCTGTTCGTTCGACATGAAATTTTTCCCCGGCAACCATTTTTACATTAAAGAGCAGAAATCCGCTGTCATCGCAATTCTCGCCCAACATCTAACTTCGTATCTGCCGACAGTCGCCCGAATAGCTAAATGAGCTACCGGGGAAGGGAAAACGTACGTTTAGCGAACTCATAGAGATGTTAAGCTACAGCATAATCGTTTTGATACGCCATTACGCGGCTGTATAACGGCTCTTCTGTTAGTGCAGATAATGGCACGGAGAGATGGAAGACTTCGCTAACCAATCGCTGGATATCGATGTCTTCAGCTCCAATCGCATTCAATGCAGAAAAATATCTGGCGCTCTCGCGTAGATTTGAAGGACGTTCACCTTTCGTTTTTGGATACGCGAAGTCGAGGTTAGCTGCGATAGTCCATGGGCTATCAATAACCTCCGCAGCTTTCGCGAAAAATTCTGCTGGCAAGCCAGTAAGTCCGTAAGACAACGTTCGTCGTTCCAGTAAGATTTTCTCCAGAGCTTGAACTTGCAGTGCAGCCGAACTGATTCCTTGGCCGTATACAGGATTAAAACTGGCGATAGCGTCTCCTAGGACAAGAAAACCTTCCGGAAAGTTTGTCAGCCGTTCGAAATGAAACCTTGAGCTTTTCGGGAAACGATAGTGTGATATGTCTGCGACCCTTTCAGCATCTTTAATAAGCTCGTAGAGCTTTGGTGTGTGCAGAGATTTAGTGAAAGAGTAGAAGCCGGGTTCATCCGATGGTGGGTAATCTCCAAATCGTCCCGCCAAGCTTAGATGCCAAATATTGTTTTCTATCTGTCCTAGATACGCGCCGTTTGGGAAATGTGGCGCTTTACCGAAAAAGCACATCAAGCGTTCAGGTTCATCGTACCAATCCGGTATTCGTAGTTTCGTGCTTGCGTAGCCGAAGTCGACTCCTATGACAGTTTCCTCAGGTGTCTGGAAACCGAGATCTACCAGCCAGCGACGGGCGGATGATCCCCGTCCGCCGGCATCCACGATTAGGTCCGCTTCTAAGAAACGGATGTGATCAGCGTTGCGGTAACGAACGGACCGAACGCTCGGACTCGAGTAAACCAAACCTTCAGCTGTGCTATCGACTTCGAGTTTTATATTAGGAATCTGTTTAACGAATTGTCGAATGCAGGATTCAAGCAGGCCACGACTTTGGCTATAGGCATCAAACCCAAGATCGCGCGGTTCCTTCACAGAACCAGAAAGTGAGTAAGCTTTTCCGTCAGGTAGGAAATACGATGTGTCTCTGCCTACCCGGTAGGATATCGCGCCGAGCTCTAATAATTTGTTGGCAAAGCCTGGGAAAAGAGATGCCAACACATGTTGTCCGCCGAGCCGTAATGCATGGTAGTGGTTGGCCTGAGGGATGGATTTTCTGATTAGGCGGTGTTCGTCGACCGAGTCTCGTTCTAATATGGTGACGTCAGTGAAATATTGGGCGAGAACACGAGCAGTCATCAGTCCAGTGATGCTGCCACCGATGACGATAGCGTGTTGACCAAGTTTATTTTCCATTCGAGTCCCTCTTGCTCAACAGCTTTACGTCCAAATCTATGAGGACGTAGTTTGATAAACAATTGGATGAAAGCTACAAATAAACTTCAGTCGAGTAGGACTAAAGTCTCATGTGTATGGCCTATCTAAAAACTTGCTAACTTTCATCGAGGAGGTGTACAACGGAAATGCGGCACACGGCGTTATTTGTCTTACTCCGATTGATCGGTGGGAGAAAATCAATGCCGATCCAGCGTTAGGTGACATCAGGAAGAGCATCTATGCATTTCGAAAACGAAAAAGAACCCGCTGAATGTTCCGGTATGGAAGATATCCGTGCGGAAATCGACCGTTTGGATAAATCTATTATTGCCCTTATCGGCAAACGTTTTCAGTACGTCCAAGCAGTGGCCAAATTCAAAACCAGCGAAACATCTGTTCGTGCCCCCGAACGATTTAAAGCCATGCTCCAACAACGTAGGCTTTGGGCACAAGAGCAGGGTTTAAGCCCCGATGCCATCGAAAAACTCTACAGTGATTTAGTGAATCACTTTATCGAAGAAGAAATGAAAAGGTGGCGCAGTGGAACGGCTATCACCTAACTGTGTAATCGAGCCGACGCCGTGGGACAGCGCCGCAATGTTTCGCGTTCGTGGCCGGCGCGACTCATTACGGCGTTAGCCAGTCGTTCGTGTTGTAATTATGATCGGCTCACGATATTCAATTTAGTGTCCGCGCTCAGGAGAAAAAAATAATGAGTAACGTCGTAAGCCGCGAAATCCGACTTAAGAGCTACCCCGTCGGCATTCCGAATGACCGTGACTTCGAGTTGATTGAGACTACTGTGCCGGAACCGAAACATGGTGAGGTGTTAGTTCGGAATATATATATGTCAGTGGATCCGTACATGCGGGTCCGTATGACTAATCAACAGAGCTACATGCCTTCTTTTCGACTTGGTCAAACATTGGAAGGGGGGAGTGTAGGTCAAGTAGTTCTATCTAAAAACGCCGATTTCCGAACCGGAGAATTTGTTTTTAGCAATCGCGGCTGGCGGGAGCATTACGTTTGCGATGCCTCAGAGCTTATGAAATTGAATCCAAGTGTTGCTCCGATTCAGGCACACCTAGGTATCATCGGCATGACTGGGTTAACAGCATACGTTGGTCTTTTGGAAATAGGTCAGCTCAAAGAGGGTGACACGGTATTTATTTCAGCCGCTTCCGGTTCTGTGGGAGCGGCCGCGTGTCAGATCGCAAAAATTAAAGGCTGTCGCGTGATCGGCAGCGCGGGTTCCTCTGAGAAAGTCGCTTGGCTTAAGGATGAAGTGGGAATTGATGAGTCGTTTAACTATAGGTTGACAGAGAATATTGCAGTAGAGCTTGGTAGACGGTGCCCTAATGGCATTGACGTTTATTTCGACAACGTGGGAGGCGAGCACCTCGAAGCAGCATTAGCTCATATGAATTCATTCGGGCGCATCGTACTGTGTGGAATGATCTCACAATACAATGCGACGGAAGTTGCTCCGGGTCCACGTAATCTCAGAGTTGCAGTTCGAAAGCGATTAACGCTCAAGGGTTTCATCGTCTCGGATCATCTTGATCTGCAATCACAGTTCTACAGCGATATGGCCCGTTGGATTTCCGAAACAAAAATAAAGTGGAAAGAGACGATTTTCGAAGGAATCGAAAATGCACCTAAAGCGCTTATCGGTTTGTTTCAGGGAGAAAATCTAGGAAAGATGTTGGTTAAAATTGGACCTGACACGGCTCACCCAGTTGATCTACAACGCCTGTCGACGGCTTGTCAAACATACTGAAAATAACTTCTGCATTCATCTAATAATATGAACTCTCCCGAAATGTTGTTCAAAACAAATGCACGCACAGCTGCTTTTTTTGACTTGGACGGTACATTGGTAACCGTCAATACCGGCAAGCTCTGGATGGACAGGGAGCGACGGCTAAAGCGAATCAGCCTTTTACAGGTGATCCAGGCAGCATTTTACTTAACTGCTTACAGACTCGGTATCATCAACATGAAGAGCGCTATGCGCCAAGTCTTGGCGGTCTATAAAGGCGAAAAAGAAGAGATCGTCAATCGCTGGGTTGAAGAGTGGTTTGCGGCACAGATTACAAAGACGGTTGCCCCCAAAGCGCCGGATGTGATCATGCACCATCGAAACGAGGGGCACCGTTTGGTGCTACTTACGTCATCATCTAGTTATGTCGCGAAAGCAGCGTCCGCCTTTCTGGGAATCGATTACTACATAAGCACTACGTATGAGGTCAAGAACGGAGTATTTACCGGCGATGCTGTTTATCCGTTGTGTTTTTCAGATGGGAAAGTGGCCCTGGCGGAGTCGTTTGCAAAAAAATATGGCATTGATCTTGGTCAGAGTTATTTTTATACAGACAGTTACACGGACCTTCCTATGTTGAAGAGGGTGGGATATCCACGAATTGTAAATCCTGACCGCCGGCTGAAATCATATGCTCAGCAATATGATTGGCCCGTTTTAAATTGGTACTAAGAGGTTTCTGAAAACCAAAAAAATCTCATGCCCGCAGTCTCCGAAAGTCGTTAATATCGGAACGCGGGCAAATTCATCCATATCTGCAACTGAACGCAATTGATACCGCTAGGACTTTGGTCCTACTTGATCGAAGTTTATTTGTAGCTTTCATCCAGTTGTTTATCAAACTACGTCCTCGTAGATTTGGTCCCAAACTATTGAGTAGGAAGAAAAGCTTTACCGGCGTGTATCGTTGCGTCTCGAAGCCTAGTAGCGACGAGATCGCTCGTTACCATCGCCGCGCGCCATGGAGAGCGAAGCGATGGCGAGTAGTCCCGGGTAGCCGTCGCCTGGCGACGGCGTAAAGTCATTGTGGCGGCGTGGTGTTCGCCGCCGCAGGACGACCCGGGGCCCTGCGCAGCAGAATACGCGCCGAGACCGAGTGGCGAGGGGGCTTGGATGTCCCGCCGCGTTTAGCGAGGGCCGGCGCAAACGTAACACTGTCGAATAGTAATGATTAAAGATTAATATCAGATTTCAATTATTTCTATTTTAAGGAGCGAATACATTGAGACCGAGTTGGCTGAGTTTAGGATTTATCGGATTAGTTCAGGCGTCATCTCGGTTGCGACCGGTCTTGTGGCGTTGGTGGTATAACAGTTTGGCGTCGAAGGACAAGGCGGGCCAACTGTTGTTCATGAACTACGGTTACGCCGACGACGATAGAAAGCTTGCTCTTGTACTGCGCCCAGAAGATGAACCGTTCCGCTTTTCCATTCAATTATATGCTAAGGCTGTAAGCGAGGTTGATCTTAAAGACAAGGATCTGTTGGAAGTAGGTTGCGGCCGCGGCGGCGGCGGAACGTTCCTGATCCGTTATCACGAACCGCGCGCTTACACAGGTGTCGATTTATCTGAATCAGCAGTGCGTTGGTGCAAGCAGAATGCTCAGTTTTCTAACGCGCGTTGGCTGCAGGGGGCGGCCGATGCTCTTCCAGTTCCGAACGAGTGCATGGATGTGGTAGTCAATGTTGAATCTTCTCACTGCTATCCATCTTTGCCGGCCTTTCTTTCTGAAGTCGTTCGCGTGTTGCGACCAGGCGGATACTTCGCGTTTTGTGACATGCGCACCACTGAGCGCATCGCCGAATTAGAAGGCGATATCGAGCGCTCAGGGTTGAGAAAGATCGAGCGCAGAGAAATTACCCAGCAAGTACTGCGTGCGCTGGAATGCATATCCGGAGACCGTGAGACTCAAATTGCAAGAAGCGTCCCGCGTTTATTACGTCCGGTTTTCCGTGATTTTGTGGCTTCGAAGGACACCGTTTTTTACGACATGCTGGCAAAGCGCAAAATGGTCTACGTTAGCTATTTGTTACAAAAGCCGGTGATAAATTAGATTTTCATGCGCCCACGTTGCATATGTTGATCGATTTGTACACACTTTATATTTATGAGAACGGATTTTTTTGGATTGGTATCGGGAGACGAAAAGCCGCAGCTATAATTTTGTAAATCTGACAGGAGCGGATAGGACAACGATTTCCTCAGAGTGACTCTCCTAGGCCAGTAATTTCTCCCTGCGTGCTGATGGCGTTGTGTCCGATATGAAAAAAATGGAAATTAGCCGAGATTTTTTTGTCGACGTGAAATTAGGCGCCGTGACTGAACAAGTTCACGTCGTTCAGTTTGGTGCTGGAGACCGGAATTTCGTCGTTTGGCATAGTTACGATTCGGTGAATCGTTTCTATGAGTGGAGGTCTCTCAAAATGTGCGGTCAGGTAACGCTCGTGGGCCTCCCTGGGCATGGCCCGGTGCAAGGGATCAACCCAGAGTACGATAATCGGTGGCCGGCGAATCATTTTATTGACGTCGGTGTCGAGGTAGTGAAGAAGCTTTCACTAGGTACATCGTTGACTTTGGTTGGTCATTCAACCGGTGCTCAGGTCGCCTTGGGGGTTGCCAGCCGGTTGCCTGATATTGTTGATGGTCTTGTCCTAATAAATCCGTTGGTTTGGCTACCGGTAAATAAAATTTCTCGTTGGATGATCAATTCGTCGTTCTGGCCTTTGGTTGGAAGTATTGTTCTGCGGCGGCAGTATCATCTAAAGCGTCGTTCAATCGAATCCTACCTGGAGGGCATTCGATCAATTGTTGGGGATCGTGAAAGCTTTTACGGAAATCCACGGATCCTGGGATATGTGAAAGGTGGTCACGAAGATTACAAACAGACAAGTTTGAAGACGCTGGTGAACACTGTTCGAGTGCTAGCACAGTCGGATCTGCGGCTCCTGCTCAGCGACCGGCAACTAATTACACCGGCACTAATTGTGCACGGCGAAGTCGACCCTGTATGTCCTGTATCACAGGCGCGATGGCTTCACCGTCATTTGCCTAACGCAAAGCTCGTTGTGCTTCCTGGTGTCGGCCATATTGGTTATGGCGAACGCGAAGAGGAGTTTGAGGAAGTTTTATTATCTTGGATAAGAGGTAAAGAATCATTTCGACCAAAAGCTAAAAAGGTTGGGAGAAAACAGCAAAGGTTAATGACTGATGTGTGATTGACGTAAGTGTCGAGAACCGATTATCTCGGTCGTGATCTTTGAAGCCGGAAAATATGGAAAATTCTATTTGAGTGGCATGTAAAAATAAAAACGGTAAGACCAACGAGTATCAAGAAAAGTCCACTTCAACAGAAGCCTGCCCTGATGCCGATTGTCTCGACAGTGCCTACAGGTCTCAAGAACTTTTGGTGTGTTGGCAAGAGGTTCGAAATTTATTGGGCCGGTCCAATATGAATTTTGCGATCGAGCGAACTGGCTCTATAGCAAAATCGATTCGTCACCCAGACCTTCAGCCATATCATGTGCATGTATGGCGCGCCCATATACCTACCATACTGCGGTATTTACCACTGTTGCAAGACTTTCTGCTGAGTGATGAGCGAATTCGTGCTGATCGATTCTATTTTGAGCGCGATAGGAATAATTTCATTATAGGTCGTGGAGTGCTTCGAGCTATCTTGGCTTGGTACCTGCGCTGTCAAGCAACAGCTATTCGCATTTCTTATGGATCTTTCGGAAAGCCGTTTCTTTCAGCCCCAAACAATACTGGAATCTTTTTCAATACGTCTCACTCAGATGAGTGGGTGGTTTATGCCTTTACGCGAAGGCAGGCTGTGGGTATCGACATCGAACGTATTAGGTTAGACATCGATTACGTTAGGCTAGCGAACGACGTGCTTTCCGCACAGGAGCGGAAAATATTTGACAGCATAGCGGAAAAACTAAAAGCGAAAGCGTTCTTCGGTATATGGACTCGAAAGGAGGCGTATATAAAAGCAATCGGCAAGGGCTTGTCGTTCCCTCTGTCAAAGGTAGAGGTTACGTTGCGATCGGAAAATCCGCCCTGGCCATTGAATGGCCATTTGGAGCTAGAAGGCGGGCCCTGGTCGGTTCGGGATTTAATGATTGCTGAAGGATATGCGGGTTCGCTTGTATTGGCAGGACAAATTCTGCGGCTCCATTATTTCGAATGGAGGGGGGATGGTGTTCTCGATGCATCGAACGGAATCGGCATAGGCGAACTTGCTATCCCCAACAGTTAAATCGATTCTGTCTAATACGCTGTTGATGGTTCGATCTGTGGGGCCACGCTAAAAATTCGAATGGCGATCGAGCGCCCGCTGTCGCTATCGTTGGTTGGTACGGCACATGCTAACCAACATTTTTCTGTGTAGGACTTAGGTCTTAGTCAGTTTCAGTTTAGCTGTAGCTTTCATCTGATTGTTTATCCCACTACGTCCTCGTAAGTTCTACCCAAACGCTGGTACCTAAGGCGCTCGCATTGCTTGGCGCAAGGGGGTAACCATTTGCATTCAGTAGATAGTTCCCAGCGGCGAACAACAGAAATAGGTAGTAACCGTTTTAAAAGCTCCCGCCGACAAGATAGATGAAACCGTGTCGACCACAGACTTCGTTTGCGCGTCTGGTGGATTTGATCGCGGTGCGCATAGGGCGATCGAGTCTGGATACGAACTGGATCAAGCTTACTTCATTTCTGAACTGAGATCAGCGTGAGCCGACCGATTCGATCTACAGCGGAACATGTTAAGAGTCGGATGACTATCGAGGGATAAAAATACATGTTGTTAAGCGATGAAAGATGGCGGCAATACTTGCGGTTCATTACGAGTCACCCGCTTTCAGTTATTGGCAGCGTACTGCTGATTACTGTGTTTTTTGCATTTCAAGCGAGCCAGCTTACAGTCAAGAACACAAGAGATATTTGGCTGCCGAACGGTAATCCCGTCATTGAAACCACCCGCGCGATAGAAGATGTATTCGGCGGGCATGATGTAATAGTGATTGGTGTTTCGCCGGTAAACGGGGACATCTATCAGCCTGCCGTTTTGGAAAAAATTGCACGCCTTCAAGAAAAAATACTGCGGATTCCGGAGGCAGTGAAAAGCAACGTCGTCAGTATTGCCGCACGTAAGGTTAAGGCTATCCGCGCGTCTTCCGACAGCATGGAAGTAAGCCGCTTATTTACGAAAATTCCACGGACACCGGAAGAAATTAAGAAGTTAAAGAACGCTATTGCTGATAACCCGCTCTACATTGGTTCTTTGATATCCGAGGACGCTCGGTTTGCTGCTGTCATTGCTGACTTCAAGCTTAAGAAGGATGCAAACGGTTATGCTGCGCTATATGCCTCAATCGAGGAAGCAGTAAATAGCGAGCGCGGTCCCGAAGTAAATTTATTTCTCGGCGGATCGCCCGTAAATTTCGCCACGATGGAACAATATACGGCGGGGCCGCTTATTTTCGGTGTAGCGTTCCTTGTCATTATGTTGATCCAATATTGGTCCTTTCGAAGCATCCAGGGGATGCTTTTGCCGATGGTGACCGCGATCCTAAGTGTAGTTTGGGGCTTAGGCATCATTCGGTTCTTCTTTCATTTCGAACTAGATCCAATCAACACCATCACTCCAATACTTATCATGGCTATTACAAGTGGTCATGGTATTCAGTTGCTGAAGCGTTATTACGAAGAATACAAAAGGTTGTATGAGGAGACACCGACAGGCATTGCATCTTCGAATATAAATAAGCAAGCCGTCATCGAATCAATTGCGAAAGTTGGATCAGTGATGGTGGCGGCCGGATTAATTGCCACCATAACTTTCTATTCGTTAGGCACCTCGGACATTGCGTTGGTTCGGCATTTCGGATTTTTTGCCGGTTCAGGTGTGTTGAGTGGTCTCATCATAGAAATGAGTGTTATCCCGGCCCTTCGTTCGTTATTGCGTCCTCCCCGGCAATACGAGTCAAAGCGAGAGGCGTCGATCGGACTACTCGACCGAATACTGCTTTTTTTCTCAGACAACGTCTCTTCAGGCCGTGCGCATTGGATTCTAATTGCAGGGGTGGCGATTATTTTTGCCATCAGCGCTGGGATTTATTGGCTACGCGTCGATAACAGCACTATGCGGTACCTTGCTCCAAGCAGCATTGTTCGGTCGGCAGATCGGACCATCAACAGCGCATTAGGCGGAACAAATACCATTTATTTTTTGGTTGAAGGTAAACAGCCAGACAGCATGAAAGATCCGCGCGTGCTGATGGGGATGGAACGTCTGCAGTTGTTTCTCGATAAGCAGCCAGATGTAGGTAAGTCCCAGTCGCTTGCCGATTTTGTCAAGCGTATGAATCGGGCTATGCATAACGACGATCCTGCTTATTCCACTATCCCACAAGATAGTGCCTTAGTGGGTCAGTATCTCTTTTTTTATACCTTATCTGGGGACCCTGACGACTTCAGCAGTTACGTCGATAACGACTATCAAAAGGCGTTGGTCTGGGTGTTCGTTAAAAATGATAGTACCGCTTATGCGCAGAAACTCATTGAGAGCGTGCGCCCCATCTTGGAGAAGGAATTTCCCAAAGATGTAAGCGTGCGTATTGGCGGGACATTGGCGGATACGGGTGCGATCAACGATGTAATCGTCAGAGAAAAAATTATCAATACCATCCAAATGGGGTTGGTGATATTCCTGCTTACCAGTCTGATGTTACGTTCTTTCGTTGGTGGTTTATTTGTAGTGATGCCTGTTCTGATTATTGTGGTAGCGAATTTCGGAATCATGGGATGGTTGGGAATTCCTCTCGATATGGGCACAGCTACGACGGCGTCGATGGCTATCGGCATAGGAGCTGACTATGAGATCTATCTTTTGTACAGATTTCGAGAGGAGCTGAGTCGCACGAACAACGTCAAAATAGCCACCCAGCGATCGTTACAAACATCCGGAAAAGCGATTTTATTCGTCGCCATGGCTGTCGCGGGCGGCTACTCAGTGTTACTAACTTCGGATTTTCTTTTCTATTCCCGACTCGCCAACGCCGTAATCATGACAATGGTCATCAGTGCATTTTCGGCGATTATTTTCTTGCGGGCGATGATGTTGGTATTCCGTCCGCGGTTTGTATTCGGAGAGAAATCCCAGGCACCTGTGAAAAATTATGCTTCCAGTGAGAGTTGATATGAAGATAACAAGATCGTTTGCAGTTTCGCTATCGGCATTATTAGTCCTTTGGATGTCCTTGACCTTTGCGTGGGCCACGGATCTTACAGCCGATGAAGTTATGAATAAGAATTTCTACGTGACAAAAATAAGTGTTCTTACGTCTGACGCAACGATGACGCTTATTAATGATAAGGGGCAAAGAAGAGAGCGAAAAATTAGAAACTTATCCAAGTTGCAGGAAGACGGAATAAGCGTAAAGCTTTTCATCCGATTTGAGACACCGGCAGATGTGCGTGGCACTACATTTTTACAAATTCAACAGGTGGATCGAGATGATGATATGTGGATTTATTTGCCGGCTCTTAAGAAAACGCGACGTCTTGTTTCAAATAACAAACACGACAGTTTTGTTGGATCCGATTTTGCCTACGCCGACATTCTTCCGCTGAAGCCGAGTCTGTTTCGTCATTCCCTGTTACGGACAGAAGTTGTTAATGGATATGACTGTTTTGTCATAGAGTCAGTACCACGAGAGGAAGGTCTACAAAAGGATCTTGGTTACTCCAAGAGCATTACATGGATTCGTAAGGATAACTTTCTTGAGTTAAGAGTCGACTATTTCGATTTAGATGGACAACTCTTAAAAACCCAAACTACTGCAGATCATAAGCTGGTGGAAACTAATACAAAACGCTGGTTGGCGATGCAAAGAGAGATGATCAACCATCAGACCGGCCACAAAACATTAATTAATCTAGATCGAATTGACACAAAAGCGCCCGTATCCTCGCGAGCGTTCGCAGTCGAGGCGATGGAGCGCAATTAAATGCGATGCCGGTGGAGTACCTGCTGCCTAATTGTTTTCGCCGCTTTGTCTCAGACAGCCTTGGGGCAAGATGTAGTAAGAAATGACCGTCTTTCGACCCCGCCAGAGACAGTTGAGGAGCCGCTTTTCGGTGCACGGGCGAGCGGAGCGATTCGGTTTGACTACTTCCGATCCAACCGCCTCCTTGACGATAAGAGCAACTTTTACGGTGCCACGTTGCAAGGAAAGCTCGACGCTGTCCTTGCTTCCGGAGTAGATGCAAAGATCGATGCACGGGCAACAAATCCGGATGCTTCTGATAAAGGCGATACAGATGCTTCGTTGGTAGAAGGTTACGTCACGATGCGTTCTGACCAGTGGCGCGTTAGAGCAGGAAAGCAAATTGTGCCATGGGGGCGAACGGATGCCATAAATCCGACCGACAATCTCACGCCCCGCGATTATGTGGTACTTCTTCCATTTGATGAAGACCAACGGATCGGGACTACGGCATTAACGGTGGATAGATATTTGAGCGACGAATTAACGTTATCTGTATTTACAACACCGTATTTTGAGCCGTCGAAAATTCCTTTTCCAGAGAACCAAGTAGTCTTTGTAGAACAGCGACCGCCCCGTCGCCTTTCTAAGAGTGAGATAGGTGCTCGGATCAACAAAGCCGGTGGTGGGATCGATTGGTCGGCGAGTTATTTTCATGGTTATAGTTTGTTGCCGGATTTTCGTCCGATAGGCATCTCGCCCGCAGGTATAGTTCTGCAGGTAGATTATGGCTCGACAGATATTTTTGGTCTTGATTTCGCCACGAACGTGGGTCGGTATGGTTTTCGGGGCGAAATGGCCTATGTGGCGACGTCCGATGTCAGCGGTATGGATCCTTTCGGTAAGAATCCATATTGGTTTTATGTAATTGGCGGAGACAGAACATTCGACGGTAGTCTGAATATTAATATTCAGCTATTTGGGCGCCATGTACGAAACTACAGTGACCCAGAAGACATCGCAGATCCGATACAGCGTTCGATTGCGGTATTGAATGCAATCATTAATAGTCAACAAGATCGAAACACCTATGGCATAACCGCTCGCATCAGCAAAAAGTGGCTCAATGATACGCTGAAAGCGGAGATATTCGCCGTCGTAAATCTAACGCGCGACGACAGCTATCTTCGTCCACTTATTACGTACGATGCTACCGACCATGTGAGCCTGACTGTCGGTGCAGATCTCTATCGTGGTCTCGATAACACGTTCTTCGGTAGGCTGAAACTGAATCGAGGAGCATTTGCAGAAGTAAGGTATTCATTCTGAAATTGTCGGCCGCAGCAACATTCAGATGAAGTCAACGTGTGACATGGATCAACGTTTCAATATCAAACGATCGTTGTCGCGTCGTTTTTTTAGAATTGTGGGCCACGCATATCTTTTAATTGTTTACTACGTTTGGTTTAAGGGTATGTGCCGTGGAAGGATAATCGGAGAGGAAAACGTTGAGAGAAATATAAGCGCCGGGTTCGTTCTTGCGGCGAATCATGTGAGCATATTGGATCCATCTATATTGTTCGGTTATTTTTACTTCAAGCATAAGATCGACGTCGCTTTCTTGAGTGGTCAGCGTAACTATAGAGGATGGTTCACAAGTGGAATACACGATGCTTCGGGAAGTATTAAAGTCCGTGAGTCAGGTTTTGCGATAGGAAAGGACACACTTTTGCAGTTGAGCAACGTCCGCGTGATAGGGATTTTTCCAGAAGGGGGAAGGTCTGCAGATGGCAAGCTGCGTAGAGCGAAGCCTGGGGCGGTATATATAAGTTCGAGATTAAATAAGCCGATTGTGCCTGCTGCGCTGAATGGATTTTACGATATGTGGCCCAAGGGTAGAAAATTACCGCGACCAGCGCGCTGCACTATCATTTTCGGAAACGAAATAAATTGGGAGACTATCGATACTGCTGCGAATTGGAGCGGAGAATTGGAAAACCGAACCCGGCAGTTAATGGCTGCGGTAGGCGGGTTGCTGACACGAGGTCCTGAGAACTAAACCGCTGAAAGTCAGCTTTCCGGCCCACTTTTTCAGTCCTTTAGTAATGTAGGACTTAGGTTCTACTCAGAATTGGTTTGTCTGTAGCTTTCATCCAATTGTTTACAAAACTAAGTCCTTGTAAGTTCTGGTGCTAGTGCTCGGAAGTGGAAGATCAGTTATATGAATGAAGTTGCGGAGGGCGCGTCGGCGGAAAAGATTTCGAAGACTTCCGATGACCAATCGTTCAGGGATTAGATAGTTAAGATAATAAGACTCTGCCCGTGGAAGAAGAAAAAATAAGCGTGGGTAGTTGCCGTAGGAGTTTTTCCTTTGCTGCGTCCACTATCGTAGGCACATGCATTGTTTCATCGGAAATAGATAACGATGATCCCGATGTCATCGCATGACTCCTCTCAGCCAGATCCAAATCTCTAGACGCTGCAAGGGCGCACCAGAGTGTTTTCGTTGCGTGAAAGCATTATCTGGCGCCAGTCTCACTATCATTCCATGCAGAATCGCTTTGTGTTTCGCGCGCCATTTGGATTGCCAAGGACGCTTGGAATGTAACGCCTATGTTCAAAGGGGGCAAAGATGAAAAGTTATTTGGCAAAGCCGTCGAATTGGACAGACGCTATCGTTGAGAAAAAGATTATGACCACGGCATATCGATCTCATAGGTATCTACGGTTGTTGCAGGAATGCAAAGGATCCGACGAGCTCGATAAGTTGTTGGCGCCGAAATATGAAGCGTTGCCACCGATGTTATCGTTCACTGCGCCATGGACCGAGGAGGCGATCGATGAACGTTGGCGTTTAACGCGCGCCTCCACGGAAAGTAGGAAGAGCGTGGCCGATCCGGTTAGCATCGAAGAGCGGCGTGACTACCGCCGGAACATTGAGAATTACATCGGTACGGTGAAGATGCCAGTCGGCCTAGCGGGTCCGCTGCGCGTGAATGGCCTGTTCGCTCAGGGCACTTACTATGTTCCCATGGCCACGCATGAGGCGGCGCTGGTGGCATCTTACAGCCGTGGTATGCAGCTTATGAGCGAAGCAGGTGGTTGTTCTGCCATGGTCGTTAACGAAGGTGTGAGCCGCGCACCGGGGTTCGTCTTCCGCAACCTCGTTGAGGTTGGCAAGTTCACCGCCTGGGCCCTCGAATCGGTCCATGACTTTGCATGCGTGACGGAAACGACCTCTGGTCATTGCCGCCTGTCGGATATGAGCGCGATGGTGGAAGGTAATCACGTTTATCTCAACTTCGAGTTCATAACAGGTGATGCTTCTGGCCAGAATATGGTTGCTATCGCCGCGCATGCAATCTGTGACTACATCAACGCGCAGAGCCCGGTGAAGCCGTATCAATATTTTGTGGAAGCCAATTTCTCAGGCGACAAAAAGGCTTGTGCTAAATCGCATTTGACCGTGCGCGGCCGCAAGGTGGTGGTCGAGTCAATCATTCCTTCAGAGTTGGTGAACAAATACCTTCATACAACGCCGGCGTTGATGGCTGATTACTGGCGCATCTCATCCGTGGGCGGGGTGATGAGCGGCTCTGTGGGTGTACAGGGTCATTTCGCCAATGGGTTAGCAGCGCTTTATATCGCTTGCGGTCAAGATGTCGCATGTGTTTCCGAATCAGCGACGGGTATCACCCGACTGGAACTTACGCCGGAAGGGCATCTTTACTCCTCTGTCACTATGCCGAACATCATAGTAGGCACAGTCGGTGGCGGTACCAAGTTGCCTTCGCACAAAACCTGTCTAGAGATTATGGGATTAGCCGGCGAGGGGCACTCCCGTGCGCTCGCAGAGATCTGCGCCGCGGTGTGTTTGGCCGGCGAGCTTTCCATCATCGGCTCCCTATGTGCAAACGATTTCACACGTGCACACGCGGTGCTGGCACGCCGTGCACGTGCACCGAGCGCATTTATACAGCCGGAGAGTGTGACGTAATGATCGACGCTATCGCTCAAAATCGCTGGTGGATTTATCAACGCGAGCGCTTCCCGCTCATCTCCCACGGCATTCTGATTGCCGCCTTCAGCTTCTCGAGTGTCTCATTGTCGGCGCTGCTGCGCGGTACCACTGTTCTGCCGGCCGCATCGAGTGTGCTGGTAGCGTTCTGCGCGGCCTTCGTTTTTTTTCTGCAACTACGTATCGCCGACGAGTTCAAGGACGCGGAAGAAGACGCGCGTTACCGATCCTATCGGCCGGTGCCGCGGGGACTTGTTACGCTGCGCGAACTTGGCTCAATAGGTCTTGGTGTGATGGCGCTACAGCTCGTACTCTCTCTGTGGCTGCAATCCAAGTTGGTTCTGGTGTTGATGTTGGTATGGATCTATTGGGGTCTGATGTGCAAAGAGTTTTTCGTTGCTGACTGGCTGCGCGAACGTCCCTTTACCTATATGTGGACGCATATGTTGATCATGCCGATTATAGATCTTTATACAACGGCATGTGATTGGCTCGTGAACGGCAACGGTATCCCGCCCGTTGGGCTCACCGGCTTTCTGTTGGTCAGCTTTTTCAACGGTTGCGTGATCGAGATCGGTCGCAAAATCCGTGTCCCGCAGGACGAAGAGGAGGGCGTTGATACTTACAGTGTGGTCTGGGGTAAGAAAAAGGCTGTGGCGCTGTGGTTCGGCATGCTGATTCTAACCGCCATTTTTGCTGTCGCCACGGCGAAGCTCATCAATTTCGCTGTTCCCGTGATGATCATCTTCGGCGCATTGCTCACGATGGCGGTATACGTCGCTTGGCGCTATTTCGCTAAGCAGGAGACCGGTTGGGGAAAATGGTTCGAACATTTGTCCAGCGTCTGGACGCTTCTTATGTACTTGTCGCTAGGCACGATTCCAATCCTCATACGCGCCTCAAGCTAGTCAATTTTCAGGGCATTGTTCGGAGTCAATGTATGCGATACGTAGTGCTTGAAACTACGCAGTTCGATCCCGCCATCATGGGTGGCAAGGCTGCAGCGCTGGCAGCGCTGAAACAGGCCAATCTGCCCATCCCGGCGTGGTTCGTCATTACTCCGAAGGCGTTCTATGACAGCCTGTCTTACGCGCAACGGGCAACCAAGGAGATCAACGAGACTCACGCGCGCGTCATGCCTTCAAGTGGGATACTGGCGGAGATCAACGCCGCGCTAGGTAAGATCTGTCCACCTGGTGAAAAAGTGGCCGTGCGTTCTTCTGCTGTAGACGAGGACGGCGCGGTACATTCCTTCGCTGGGCAGCTCGATAGCTTTCTGTTCGTCAGTTCCGAAACAATTGCGGAAAAGGTGGCGGGAGTCTGGCGCTCTGGCTTTAGCGACCGCATTTTGATTTATCGTCGGGAAAACAAACTTTCGCAGCCGCCCACCGCGCCGGCGGTGCTCGTGCAACTCATGATTGACGCCGACGTTGCAGGTGTCGCATTCGGCGCCGATCCGGTGAGTGGCCAGCAAGGCGTGGTGGTTGTGAGCGCCGTGTATGGACTAGGTACCTCGCTCGTTTCCGGTGAATCCGATGCCGACACCTGGCACGTTAGCCGCCGGGGTGAAATCCTCTCGCGTGAAATTGCTGATAAAACCATAGCGCATTATATGGACACCTCGATCCCTGAAGGTGTGCGTGCCAAACCCGTGGAGCCAGCGCTTGCGAGCCAGCCAGCGTTAACGGATGAACAGGTCGTAGCCGTGGCCCAACTCGTGCGCCACGCCACGCGTCATTTCAATCGTCCGCAAGATATCGAATGGGCGATGAAGAACGGAAAACTGTATCTGCTGCAGTCGCGTCCAATCACCTCAATTACGATGCTCGCCGATCCGGATGGCGCGACACTACTATGGGACAATAGCAACATCATCGAAAGTTACGGTGGTATCACAACCCCGCTCACGTTCTCGTTCGCACGCAATGTCTATCGAGAGGTCTACCGGCAGTTCGTCAAGATTATGGGCGTGCCGGAAGCGGTGGTGGCGGATAATGCCAACGTTTTTGCCAACATGTTAGGTCTCATGCGTGGACGCGTGTATTACAACCTCTATGCATGGTATCGCGTACTGGCGATGTTGCCCGGCTTCAACTCCAACCGCCGCTTTATGGAGCAGATGATGGGCGTAAAGGAGGCACTGCCGGAGAGTGTGGTCGGCAACATTGTCGATCTCTCTTTCAAGGACCGCATGAAAGACCGTTTCAGTATGATCGTTGCCTTAGTCGGTTTCCTATCTAATCATTTCGTGATCGACAAGAAAATTGAGGCGTTCTACCTGCGCCTCAATCAAGCACTGAAGCCGCTCGATCCATGTATCGAGGACATGCGCGCTGATGAGCTGGCCGCACACTTCCGTGATCTCGAGCGCCGACTGCTGACGCGCTGGGACGCGCCACCGATTAACGATTTCTTCTGCATGATCTTCTTCGGCACACTGAAGAAGCTGACGTTCAACTGGTGCCATGACACCGATGGCACGTTGCAGAACGACTTGATGTGCGGTCAGGGTGGCATGATCAGCGCCGAGCCGGCTAAGCGTCTAATAGAGCTGGGTGAGATCGCCGTGATGAGCGAGACGCTCGTCACGGCGTTGCGCAAGGGCACACTCGAGGAGATCCTGCGTGAGATCGAATTGCTGCCGGCATTCAAGGCTAAGTACGACGAATACCTGGAAAAGTTTGGTGATCGCTGTCTCGATGAATTGAAGCTTGAAAGCGCCACCCTACACGACGACCCGCTGCTGTTGCTGCACTCGGTCGGTCAATACGCTGAGCGCCTGAAGAAAGAAGGAGCGATAGTCAAGCGTGACGTTGAGACTGAGCTACGCGACAAGGCAGAGAAGCGCGTGCGCCAGGCGCTTGCCCCCTCGGTGTTCCGCCGCGTCGTCTTTAATTGGGTTCTCAGGCACGCACGCGCCCGCATGGTTGGCCGCGAGAATCTGCGTTTCGAGCGAACGCGTTTGTTCGGGCGGGTGCGTCGCGTGTTTCTCGAAATCGGTAAGCGCTTGTACTCCCTTGGGCTGCTGAATGATGCGCGCGATGTATTTTATCTGGAGTTGCATGAAGTACTGGGATTCATCGAAGGTACTACGACCACGGTCAACCTTAAGGGGCTGGTGGCTGTGCGCAAGGCCGACTTTGAACAATTTCGCAGCCAAGCGGCGCCGGATGACCGCTTCGAGACACGCGGCATCGTCAACCAGGGTAACGCTTTCGTCGGCAAGATTCCCATAGCGACGCATCGATCACTCGACCCGAATGAGCGCAAGGGTATGGGCTGCTGCCCTGGCAGCGTGCGTGGTTCGGTGCGCGTTGTCCGTGATCCTAAGAACGCCAAACTTAACCATGGCGAGATCATAGTGGCAGAACGTACCGATCCGGGATGGATCATGCTGTTTCCGTGCGCGTCGGCGCTGTTGGTCGAGCGCGGCAGTTTGCTGTCGCACGCGGCGATTGTCTCGCGCGAGATGGGCATTCCGTCGATAGTCTCGCTCGCCGGTGTCACCACCTGGCTTAAGGATGGAGATTGGATAGAAATGGACGGCAGCACCGGCATCGTTCGGAAAATCGAGGAACCAATCAAAGGGGCCGAAAAGGCGGCATAAAAAAAGGGGGAGAGGGGAAAGAACATGCTGAAAGCCAGCGAAATCGAATCGCACGCTGAATTTTCGGCGATTCGCTATGCCCAGTGTTGGGAAGATGCAGACATATTGTTAGATGCTCTGCAGATCCAGCCGGGTGATGTATGTGTATCAATCGCTTCTGCCGGTGACAACGCGCTCGCTATGTTGGCGAAGAATCCCTCGCGCGTGATAGCTATTGACCTCAATCCTGCACAGATCGCGTGTCTGGAGCTACGCGTCGCCGCTTACCGTGAACTTGGGCACGACGAGTTATTAGAGCTGATCGGCAGTCGCCCAAGTACGCGGCGCGCGGTGCTCTATCGTCGTTGCCGGCGCCAGTTGTCGCCACACATCCGCGCGTTCTGGGACGCCAACCCGGCCGACATTGAGATCGGTATTGGTGGTGTCGGAAAATTCGAGCGCTACTTCACCTTATTCCGTAAGAAAGTGTTGCCATGGGTGGGTAATCACAAGCGCGTCGAGAAACTGCTCGTCGGTGGTACGCCAAAGCAGCGTGAGGAATTCTACAACACCGAATGGGACGGCTTGCGTTGGCGCCTGATGTATCGCCTGTTCTTCTCGCGTTTCATGCTCGGGCGCAAGGGGCGCGATCCGAGCTTCTTTAAGTACGTTGAAGGCTCGGTCGCTGATCGGTTGCTGGTGCGCACGCGCCACGCGTTGACGGTACTCAATCCAGCACACAATCCCTATCTGCAGTGGATTCTCACTGGGCGACATACTACCGCGCTGCCTTTCGCACTGCGTCCGGAGAACTTTGATGCCATCCGTTCTAATCTCGATGCGCTCGAATGGAAAGTAGCGCCGATCGAGGTGGTGCTGGAGGGCCTTGAGTGCAAGGTCGACCGCTTCAACTTGAGCGACATCTTCGAGTACATGTCGGCGGGTAACTACCAGAGCTTACTCGAACGGTTGATCGACGCCGGCCGCCACGGTACGCGGTTGGCGTACTGGAATATGTTGGTGCCACGATCGCGTCCCCAAACGCTGGCACACCGGCTCGCACCGGTGGGCAATCTCGGCGCTGAGCTGCTGGCACGCGACAAGGCTTTTTTCTACACCGGATTCATCGTGGAAGAAGTGAGATGAGCGAAGCGATCAATCCCTGGCTTGGAATCGCGGGAGTCATGGCTGTTCTCGGAGTCCTACAGGGTGGGGTGACCGGGTTCGGCATCAAACACGGCGTCCCTTTCGAGATGATGCGCAAGATTGTGCACATCGTAATGGGTTTGGTATGCGCCGCTTTTCCCTGGGTCTTCAGCAAGGTCTGGCCGGTTATGCTGCTCGGGGTAGTCGCGAGCCTGTGGCTGCTTATCACTAAGACGGTCCCGTCGCTGCGTGCCAAGCTCGGCCAGGCAGTCAACAGCATCGAGCGCGATTCCTATGGCGACGTGTTGTTTTGTGCTGGCGTGGCCGTGTTGTGGTGGCTTGCCTTCGGCAATGCTCTGCTGTACGTCATTCCGGTACTGGTGCTCACGTTTGCCGACGCGCTGGCCGCGTTGGTCGGTGTGAACTACGGCAAGAACTGTTACGAGGCGGTTGAAGGAAAAAAGAGCTTCGAGGGATCCAGTGTGTTTTTTCTGATGGCATTCTTGTGCGTTTATTTGTCGCTCGCACTTTATGCCGACGTCGGGATAGTCGAGCTCCTGTTGATCAGCACTATCATCGCGTTGGTAACGATGTTGCTCGAGGCCATTGCTTGGCGCGGGCTCGATAATGTTCTCATCCCGCTTGGCTGCTTCCTTTTATTGCAGACGTATATGACTGCCTCGGTGGAAACACTGGTACAGGATTTGATCGCTGTGCTTGCGATCACTGCGTTTGCCGTCACCTGGCGCCAACGCACCACGCAGAGTCTCACCGGTGTGTTGGCCGCTGCGCTGTCGGGCTTTGCTATCTGGGCACTCGGCGGCTGGCGCTGGCTCGTACCGGCGCTGATCATGTTCGTCGGCTACAACGTAGTCTACGGACGCACAACTCGAGAAATCTGGCGTGGTGCGCCGATTTATGGCGTGCTTGGGTCAACTTCGGTCTCACTAGCGTGGGTGTTTTTGACAACTCATTGGCAGCGACCCGACTTCTATCTGCCGTACACGCTTGCCTTTGCCGCGCATTTCGCCTGCATCGGTGTAGCCCGGTTGAATGTGAAACTGTGCCATCGCCTCAACTTCACGCTGGAGTTCGCTAAACGCATCCTCGCCGCTTGGTTGGTGTTTTTTCTGCCGTTTGTTGCAATACAGCGATTCAGCGCGCAAGTCTGGGCAGAGGTCGGTATCGGATTGTTCGGGATTATCGCCGCCACGGTGATTTTCTATCCAATCATGAGAGCAAACGATAGACACTATAATTCCGAGCGGCGCTGGATCATCCAGTCAATCATCGTCGGCGGCGCATCGCTGTTCGGTCTCGTCGTCTAACGCAGTCGCCGTCATGGAGCATCTAGTCCGTTTTGACAGTCATTCCCAGTTGAGCGAGTTCGTGCAGGACCACGGATGGCCCACGCTCGTCGAGTCCGACTTGGTGCGAACGCAAGTCGATGCCCATTTCCAACTGGTCGACGGCAACGGCACTGCGAAGGCGCGTTGCTCGCTATGGTGGAAAGCAACACCGCGTTATCCGAACGAACGAGTGGGACTGATCGGCCATTATGCCGCCGGCAACGAACGTTCTGCCAGAACGCTATTGGATACGGTGCTGGAAGAACTCAAACGCCGCGGCTGTACGCTTGCTATCGGTCCCATGGACGGTAACACTTGGGAAAAATACCGCTTCGTCACCGAGATTGGGGACGAACCGCCGTTCCTACTCGAGCCACAGAATCCGCCGCAGTGGCCGCAGCATTTTATCGCCCAAGGCTTTCATGCGTTCACGCGTTATCACTCTTCCATATGCGAAGATCTGACCGATCCGGACGGCTTCGTGGCGAAATTCGAGCAACGGTTACAGCGTCGTGGCAGCATCCGTATCCGCCGATTCGATCTGAATAACGCAGAAGCGGACCTGCAGGCGATTCATGCAATCTCGCTCGAGTGTTTCCAGAGAAACTTTCTTCACAGCCCCATTCCGGCGCAGGCGTTTCTACAACAGTCGCGCAAGCTTTTACCGTTCGTGGATCCGCGTTTCTTTCTCCTGGCTGAGGACGAGGGCTGCCTCGCGGCATACGTGTTCTGCGTGCCGAATCTACTGCAAAAAAACAACGGCCACGCGCCTGATACTCTGGTATTGAAAACGCTGGCGGCGAGCGCACGGTCGCGTCACGTGGGCCTCGGCTCGCTACTGCTCGCGCGTGTACATGCCGCCGCGGCCGAGCACAGATATCGGCGCGTCATCCACGCACTCATCCACGACGAAAACAACTCTACCCGCACGAGTCAGCGCAACAAGTCGCGCCCGTTCCGCGCTTATACGCTTTATGCCCGGAGGTTCGCGTGAATGTTATTGCGATCCTGCGCCAACACGTGCGCGACAAACCGACACAGCCTGCTCTGATCGACACCAAGAACGGCCGAACGCGCATGCTCACGTTCGCCGAACTTGATCGCGCATCGGCTCAAGGCGCCGCGTTGCTGCGCACTCACAGCATCGGCGTAGGTCAGTCCGTGCTGGTATTTCATCCGATGTCGATCGAACTGTACATTGCGTTGCTGGCGATCTTCCGTGTCGGCGCAATTGCCATGTTCGTCGACCCCTCGGCCGGTCGGCTGCACATCGACCGCTGCTGCGCGCTTTATCCGCCGTGTGCGTTTTTTGGCAGCGGCAAGGCGCAGTTCTTGCGCTTGGCATCGAGAGCGATTCGGCGGATTCCGATTAAATTCACCACCGGTATGCCGTTGCCCGGTACTGTTAGTTGGTCGCGGCATGCGGCTCTCGATCCACTCGACGAAATTGTTGTTTGCGATACTGCCACCCCGGCACTGCTGACGTTCACTAGCGGGAGTACCGACGAGCCTAAATGCGCGGTGCGCTCGCACGAGTTTCTGCTGGCACAACACGAAGTGCTCAAAAAATGTCTCGTGCCGCAGGCCGATGATGTCGATATGCCGGCACTGCCGATTTTCGTGCTCGACAACCTTGCCTCTGGTGTCACCAGTGTCATTGCCGATGCCGATCTGACGCGACCTGGCTTTATCGAGGGTCGACCGGTGGTCGAGCAGATCCACCGCCATAGCGTTAACCGTATCACTGCCTCGCCGGCGCTATTTGAGCGCCTGATCGAATACTGTGAAGCCGAGCACATCGTACTGCCGGGCTTGAACAAGATATTCACCGGCGGCGCGCCGGTATTTCCCAGTATGTTGCGCCGGCTACAGACAGTTTGTCCGAACGCAGTGCTCTGTCCAACCTACGGATCGACTGAGGCTGAGCCGATTGCGGACATTGCGTTCAGTGATATGAGCCCGACCGATATGGCCGATATGTTCGCTGGCCGCGGATTGCTGGTGGGTAAACCGATTCCACATATAGAGTTGCGCGTAATGCACGATCAGTGGGGGACGCCGTTGCCAAAATTCTCCCGGCTTGAGCTCGATGCGTTGACACTGCCGGTCGGTCAAGTCGGTGAGATTGTCGTCTGTGGAGACCACGTGCTGCGTGGTTACCTGAATGGCCGAGGTGATGCAGAAACCAAGATGGTTGTGGACGAGGCTGTCTGGCATCGCACCGGCGATGTGGGGTACCTGGACCCACGGGGTCGCCTGTGGCTGCTTGGTCGCAGCAACGCCGTGATCCGCGATCTTGAGGAGGTGATCTATCCGTTCGCGGTTGAGTGCGCTGCGTTGACCAACCCTGCCGTGCGGCGCGCGGCGCTCGCAGCCGTCAATCGCCGTCGCATCTTGTGCGTGGAGTTGCAACCGGGCAGCGCGCTTGACCAAGATGCGCTCAAGCGCGCGCTTGCCTGGGCCAGGCTCGACGAGATAAAAATCCTACTGCACATGCCAGTGGATAAGCGTCACAACTCTAAGATCAACTATCCTGCGTTGCGTGTAATCGTCCGGCCAAAAGGGAACTATGGCGATGTTGAGACGCTTCATATTGGTTCTCCAGTAGATACGTTTTTAGGACTACCGTAAGAAATGACAGTTCTGCGCATCGGCGAGCAGACCTTAACGTAATTAACGTGGAGTTTTTTATGAGTGCGAAGAAGATGAGCATTGGTAAAAAGATCGGCATCGGCGTCGGGATCATCGCGGGCTTGTTCACGCTAACCTTCCTGCAAGCGCAACGGCATGTGGTCAACGAATACAGCGTGATCGTAAATGCCTCGCCCAAGGAAGTGTGGGACTTTCTCAGCGACAACAAACACGCCAAGGGCTGGTCAGTGTTCTTCGACCACATCACTACGCTTCCAGGCAATGTTCCGGAAGGAAGCGTCGGTTCGGTCCGACGCTGCTTCCGCAATGCCGATGAAACCGGATTCAGTTGGGATGAGACCACGGTGGAGACCGTACCCTACAAATACCGGCGTATCGCCGGCGCCAACATACAAGGCGTGAAGTCCCCGATCATAAAAAATTTCAGGTTCCAAGCGCATCAGGTATACGAGGATATCGCCCCCGGGAAAACCAAGCTGACGTTCAAAGGTGATCTCGACGACTGGACCAAATACGGTTTTGTTGAGCGGTACGTCAACTGGGTTTCGGGTTTCGAAGTGGAGCGGGTGTTTAAATTGAATCTCATCAACATCAAGGCCATGATCGAGCAAGGTCCGAACTACCAGAGGCCCCATGCCTGGGAAAAGAACAGCAAGTTCGACGACGCCTGAGCAGGCCACTTAGCTCCGTCACCTGCTGGCTCCGCGGAGAGCGGGCGAGTTCTTAACTCTATGGGGCTGTAATAGCCATGGAGCATGCGATCATCGTTTTCATGGTGCGCCGGGGCAGATATCGGGTTCAACGTTCCAACGAATTTTCGACGAAGGTTTTTCGATACTTGGTTCAATCCTGCTTCCGCACATCTTGTCGAATCTGGGTAGTCAGCAGTTTATTAAGTATTTGGGATATTATCGTTTAGGAGTATCGGTTTGTTCCTGCTCTTTGATCTTCGCAAGGAATTCTTCAAATTTCGATAGAAGCATTTCGCGCGGAAGGTCAACCCCATGTGTGGTGCGCAGTTCATCGGCTAACGTATTGACTACTTCAACTGCCGCATCGCGCCGTTGTCGCATGTCTCGCAGCAGGTTGATAGAATTTTCTGCGTGCTTAGCTTGAGTAATTAGCGCTTCGCGAAGTTCCTTGATGACCTTATTTTTGCGTGCAACGATGACCTTAGTTTCGGCAGAGTAGGCATCGAGCGCTTCTTGCCCGTCATCTTGAGCGATATTCTCAAGGGATCTGCGAAGCAGGATCTCCTCCGGTAATCCCAGGCCATTGCTATAACTCATCTGCAGGTTCCTCTGGCGCTGTTCGGTGGTGCGTAGGATCAGGAAAATATAGACGCTTTCATGGAGATTGTCATTTGTCTCCATCTGGCGGTGCGCAAGATCGGGTATAGATAATCATGGTGCCGGCGTTTCCCCGATCAAATCATCCGTTTCCTGGTTGTTAGTCACGGCGAGCATTCTTTCTGCGACCGTCGACCGAACAATCTCTCGTTCTGTGGTTAGATCGACGTCTTTGGATTCGCCGCGCCAAATCCAAAGCGGGACATGTAACGTGTACGGCTCCCCTCCATCTTTTCGTGGCCTATCTTTCCATCGCCAAAACCCGAAATCGATGA
>OBEQ010247472.1_pt1 | contig 30481 bp, 29 predicted proteins | sample 1670901 | NCBI WGS metagenome assembly OBEQ01 (sample SAMEA104232315, study PRJEB22302) | groundwater metagenome | biome: forest; feature: aquifer; material: groundwater | place: USA | collected 2011-08-07 | depth 5.4 m
CGTTTTTCTGACCTAGATTCCGGCCTACCAGCGGTTCAATTACTCCGCGGCTGCGTTGCTTTCTTTTTATTTGTTCAATTTCTTTTTTCTCCATTTTTATCACTTTATAACACTTGTCTGCAATTCGCTGTTAGTTGGTTTAAGAAGTTGTTGAACTTCGCGTTGATTACAAGCTTTACGTTTTTGCCTTTTAGCTTTTCTTTTTTCAACTCTCCAACTGTGTTCGCAATGTCTGGCGAGATGGATTTCATTTCCAGCAATTGCAAAGCCCTGCTGTCAAAGAACGAGCAGTTTATTTTTCCACTGCTATCTGCAAGCGTGGCTTCTGCAACGACGGTCTCCTGCGTTTTTCCACCGCACTGGCACATTTCTCCCCTACCAACTGCGAAGCACTTCTCGCACATTTTAACCGTCTTAACCTCTTTCAACTCCTCAACTTGACACTCCACTTCAACATTCTCGCCTTCTTTTAACTCGCTGATTTTGCGGTGGGCTTTTTGTGCCGCCTGCGGGTCTTTTTCCTTTCCTGCTAACAACCGAGTGGAATTAGTTGTGTGAAGTTCGATGCTGTTGCTAAGCTTATTTTGTTTCACTTTTACATCCGTAAGCAGCAGTTGGGTTCCTTTTTCAAACTCCTTCACTAGCTCAGCGTATTCGCCCCAACACACAAGCGGAATGGATAAATTTGCACTTGTTATTACGCACCTACTTAGCTTTCCCTCTGCATTTTTAGCGCCGTTTTTCTTTGCAAACTTCTTCACTTCGCCAACATTTGTCAAGAAGCCGCTTGTAGCGATTAAATCTTCGCTGCCAGCGGCAATATTTTCAATTCCCATTTCCTTCAGCGTTCGGTTTGGAATGCCGCTGTTTTCGCATGGTTCAATTTTTGTAAGCAAATCGGCGTGTATTTCAAGCGGGTTGACGTTTTTGACAAGCGCGTCGCTTACTTGAATAGTGGAATTTACACTTAACTCGCTTGCTAGGATTTTTCTAGCTTCTTGGTTCCAAACTACCACTGTGCACTCGCCTTCAGCTGCTTTTAATCCCAATGCTAGGAGCAAGCCGCTTCGCTTTTCGTTTGAAAATACCTTTGGCTCTGAGAAATAAGCGATTTTGAAAACGTTAGAAACCCTGCTGCCAACTGAAAGCCCAATAAGTGACGTACGTGGTTTTGGCGCTTCTGTTTCCGCCTTTATGCCGTTTTCCCTTGCAATTAACCGTACAGCCGCCTCTTGGGTTAACAAGTTGTAGTACTGCGCTTGCTTCTCGGCTATCTTCTCCTGTATGTTTTCAACGCCTTTTTCCTGTAGTTGTTGTAGAATGGCTTGCATGTGTGTATTGTATTTTCCTCTAAGAGATATATGTTTTAAACCTTTTATGTTCTATTCTTTGTTATGACATTACCTGGCGCAATTGAAAAATATTATTGGGAAAAAGTGCATTCGCAAGGTTCGATGCTATTTACCTTAATTGACCCTGACAAGTGCTTCCTTGACAACGCTGCTAAGTTAGCCAAAACTTCGTACGAAGCTGGCTCAGATGCGATCCTAGTTGGCGGAAGCATTGGCGCACAAGGAAGCGTCCTCGATGAAACAGTGAAGAAGATTAAAGAAGCGGTTGGCATTCCAGTTGTGTTATTCCCGGGGAACATCTCTGGGTTAACGCAGTACGCTGACGCTGTTTACTTCATGTACATGCTAAACTCGCGGGATGTATACTGGCTTTCAACTGCGCAGATTCAAGCTGCTCCTGTTGTACAGCGGATGAAAATCGAAGCAATTCCCACTAGTTACCTTGTGCTTGAGCCGGGCAAGGCGGTTGGTTGGATTGGCAACGCTAATCTTGTACCTAGGGATAGGCCAGACTTAGCTTATGCTTGTGCATTGGCAAGTAAGTACATGGGTGCACACGTGGTTATCAGCGACTCTGGCAGTGGGGCTGAAGACCCGGCGCCTGTTGAAGTTGTACGTGCTATTGCAAAGGCGCTGGGTGACGAAGTGTTTTACGCTTATGGCGGTGGCGTGAAAAACGGCGACCAAGCTGGAGACATAATTGCAGCTGGTGCACATGGGATTCAAATCGGCACAGCTTTTGAAGCTGGAAACGTGGTTGACAAAATCAAAAAAATCAAAGCCGCTATGCTTCTTGCTGGCAAGAAAAGAGTTTAACTCCTCCAAAAGCCGCGTTATATTGTTATGTTTTACTTTTACTAGGTCTACTATTGTCCTTTGCGTTCCTAATGTGCTTAAAAATCTAATCTATTTATGTTTTAATCATAGTAATATGCAATACTACTTATATCACAATATAAATAGTATTAAATACTACTTATAGTCTATTTGTTTGTGTTATTGTATGGCTTTAAATGACCGTGTAAAAAGGTTGGTGCTGGAGTTTAACCCTTGGTGGGATGGTCAAGTGGTTTCTGTTCCTAGTTTTAGGCGTAGGGTTTTTCCCTTGTTTGAAAAGTTTATGAAAACAAAACAAATAGTTACCCTTGTTGGCTTGCGCCGCGTTGGGAAAACGATTTTAATGAAACAAAAAATTCTTGATCTGCTTACCGTGTCTGTTAAGGAAAACGTGTTTTATTTCTTGTTCGACGATTTGGCTAGCCAGAACCCGGAAGTTTTAGAGGAGCTTCTAGACTATTTTTTGAAAACCATTGCAAAAGATGGAATGAAGTACATTTTTCTTGACGAGGTCCAAAAAGTGGACTACTGGCAAGATGTCTTAAAGCGGCTTTACGACACACGCGAAGACATTAAATTCGTGGTTTCTGGCTCCGCTTCACTTGAATTGAAAAAGTCGCGTGAGAGTTTAGCAGGTAGGGTGCTTGATGTCAACGTGCCAGTGTTTACGTTTAGGGAATTTCTTGAAATTCAGGATATAGCGGTAGAAAAGCCAGAGTTGGAATTCATGGCTTTGAAAACGTTTTATGACGCTACCTTGCATAGGAGGCAAGTGTTTGAAGCAAAGCTAACTGAATATGTTTTTAAAGGTGCATTTCCGGAGATTGCGCGCGAAACAGACTCGGAGGTCATTGCGAGTTATATTAGAAATTCTGTTATTGACAAAATTGTGCTTGAAGATATTCCTGCTGCGTTTAAAGTCAAGAAGCGGGATGTCTTAGCTGCTATTTTGGAATACGCTAGCCGGGAAACTTCTAATTTATTTGAATTGTCCAGTGCAGCTAATGCTATTGGCGCAAAGTACCAAACTATCCGCACTTACTTGTTTTATCTTGAACATTCGTTTGTTTTGGACGTTTTATTCAACTACTCGCGTAGCTTTTCAAAGCAGCTGCGGAAAAATAAGAAAATTCACATTGCCCATCCTTGCATTTCCATGGCGTTTATGCGTCTAGGGCCGGAAGTTTTAAGTGTAAGCGAAGTGAGCGGCAAGTTTATGGAAACAATTGCATTCCAACATTGCAAGTTAATTTCTCCAAAGGTTCATTTTTGGAGGACTCCACAAAAGCAGGAAGTTGACGTGGTGCTTGAACAAAGCAGTGGCGAACTTACGCCAATAGAGGTTAAATATTCCAATTCAGTTCAAGACTCTGATGCTGGAAGCGTTGTTAAATTCCTGAAAAAACACGGCGGACAAAAAGGAATTGTCATAACGCGTGATTTATTGGCCGAAAAGCAAATGCATGGGAAGTCTATACTATTCGTGCCGCTGTGGCTGTTTCTGCTAACTGTATAATGCGTGCCTATAGGGTAGTGACCTGCTTTAGCGAAAGAAAAGAGTTTAAGAGTCTCTGTCGTGTTATTTTTTTGTTATTATTTCCAATGATTGAATTCTCCTCATTTTTATCATCTGCTTTGCTAGCGCTTGCGCTGGGTGGCTTAATTGGGCTTGAGCGCGAGCGGTCAGGTTCTACAAACCTTGGGCTGCGCACATTTGCAATAGTCTCTTTTTTCGGTTTAGTTGCTTCTGTTATCGGCACTTCGTTTTCTGGGTTTGCCTCGGCACTGGTTGTTGGTCTCGGGTTCTTCGGTGCTTTAGCACTTTCATTTTTACACTATTACTTCCGCGTAACCCGCCAGAGTGGAAAAGAATCGATTGGAATTACAACCGCCCTGGCAGTGCCGTTTACTTATTTGCTTGGCGTGCTTGTTGGAATGGGGTATAATTTTGAAGCTGTTGCAAGCGCAATTGCCATTGCTTTTCTCTTGGTTGAAAAGCAAAAAGTACACGCTGCAGTTAAGTCAGTTTCGATTGTTGAACTAGTTGACGGGCTCATCTTTGCAATAATAGCGTTTGTCATCTACCCGTTGATTCCGGCAAACCCGCAAGTTTTTCTCGGCTATGCTGTTGACTTGCAACTAGCGTGGAAAATCGTTGTAGTTGGTTCACTACTGTCGTTTGGGGCCCACTTGCTTACAAAATACCTCCATGCAAAAGGTGCGTTGCTAGCTGCGTTTTTTGGCGGTGCAGTATCTTCAATCGGCGTTGTATATTTGTTCATCCACCACGTTGTGCGTAACCCTCCTGTTGTGAGGCTAGCGCTTGTAGCGAGTAGCGCAGGCGCGTACTTCGCAGACCTTCTGTTTCTAGGCTTTGTAGCGCCGCACTTATTTGCACCAGCTGGTTATCCAATAATTGCAGCTGCGCTTGTTCTACTGGGGTTAACTTTTCTATACCGTAGGGATGCTGATCTTGGTAAGGTTATATTTTCCAAGCCGCTTTCACTTGCATTTGTTGCCGAACTTGCAGTGCTGTTCTTCCTAGTTAAGTTTCTTGCAGATGTGCTTACGGCTTACTTTGGCGAAACTGGGCTGCTGATTTCGTCGTTGATTGGCGGTGCAGCTAGTTCATCTGCAGTGTTTGCCTCTGTAATTGCGCTGTTCTCACAAGGAGCGATAAATGTAAAGCAAGCGTCGCTTTCTATGTTGTTAGGTTTGGTTGGAAGCCTTGGTGTGAAAACCTTCCTAGTTGGGCATAAGCTAAAATGGAACGAGCCAGCGAAACTCCTACTCCCAGCAGTTGCTTCACTGCTAGTTGGGTTTGCGGTTTACTTATTTTTGGTTTAAGCTTTTTACAATGGTGTTAATTTATAAAAATGATAGAAATTGACGGTTCAATTGGCGAAGCTGGCGGACAAATTCTACGAACAGCGCTTTCACTGTCTGCCATTACGCAGCAGGCTTTCAAAATCACGAAGATCCGCCACAGCCGGCCAAAGCCCGGCTTGCAAGCACAGCACTTAACCTGCGTTAAATCACTACAGCAGATTTGCAACGCTGATGTTAAAGGAGGCGAAATTGGTTCGCAAGTGCTGGAGTTCACTCCTAGCGAAATAGTCGGCGGCAACTATAATTTCAATATCGGCACAGCTGGCTCAATTACCCTTCTTGCACAATGCCTTCTTCCAGTTCTGCTATCCGCTGATAAAGCAAGTGAAGTCCAGTTCACAGGCGGAACGCACGTTTCCTTCTCCCCAGTTGCCGACTACTTTTCATCTATATTTTTGCCAACAGTGCACAAAATGGGCGTCGAAGCAGAATTTACCGTGCAACGGTGTGGTTGGTTTCCAGTCGGCGGAGGCAAAGCAACGCTCAAAGTCAAGCCACTCAAGGAACTAACGCCGCTGAACCTAACTAGCCGAGAAATTGCGCCAAACATAACTGTTTCTGCACTTTACTCGCAGCTTCCTGGCGCTGTTGGCCAACGCTTGGCTGATTCAGCAGCTAAATATTTGACCAATTCCGCTGGCGCTTGCTGTGCTGAAATAAAAGTTGACAAAAAAGAAGCCTCTTGCCCAGGGTGCTGTGTGTTTGTAAAAGCAGACTATGGTAACTGCGTCGCTGGCTTCTCGTCGCTTGGTAAACTCGGCAAGCCAGCTGAAGAAGTTGGAAAAGAAGCCGCAAAGCGGTTTTCAGAGTTTGACAAAAGTAATGCCGCTGTTGACGAGCACTTAGCTGACCAGCTTCTCCTCTACGCCGCACTTGCAAAGGGAAAAAGCGAATTTACAGTTGAAAAAGTCTCCCAGCACTTTGAAACAAACACTTGGACAATAGGGAAGTTTCTCGACCGTAAAATAGCAGTTGAAAAGAAAAAAAAAGAAATAGCCGTAGTCACTAGCTAGAACTTACGGTGTGGTGGTGTTAACTGTTGAGTTTACTCCTGAAATTTCGCCACCAATCTCTGTTGGCTCAAAGGAAATTGACTACCCGGAAATAGATAAATTTGCTAAAACCGTGCTTAAGCCAGCTATACAACGCATTTATGGTTCTAGCTGAATAAAATGTAAGCCATTGGGCTTATTACGAGTAAGTTAAGCGCCAAACTTACGAAAACGTACGGTACGAACCGCGGCAAGTGTTTGTAAACTGGGAACCGGGTTATTTTCTCTTCGCGTTGCAATTTTTTCAATTTGGCGAGATTTTGGGTGGTAAGCACCCTTTCGATGCAGTATTTTTTGACGAGTTTTGCATCCATGCGTTCAGTTGCAACCACGTCTTCATCTTCAGTTTTAGCCAGCGGCAGCTTTTGTATAATAACTTCGTCCATTATCTGATCTTTCATACAAGCTGAAAAAACAGCTGCGCCGATTATAACTGCTAAAGCAGCTATTGCACCTGGATGGAGCCCAATTGTGGAGAGGTTCGAGTTGAACCAAGCGATAAACGCAATTCCAGCTATTGTTGAAATGGCAAGCATTGGCTTGTTGGGCTTCCACTTAGCTTTTTTCTTGTGTAGGTAGTATGCGTACATTGCGCTGCTTCCAACCAAAGCAAGCACAGAGCTGATTACGAATATTGAGAAGAAAAATGGAAAAACTTGGCTGATGTTTATGTACACTGCGTTGTTCACAAGCGGCGTAGCGTTCAGCATTTTTGCAAATTCCAACGCTGGAAGCGGCAAGAGAAGTTGCAAGGCGGCGAAAAGCAGTATGTCGCCAGCGCCGAACTGGCCACTGCGGTAAACGAAGTAGCCAACTGCACCTATCAAAGCGGCTCCGCCAATTGAGAACAAGATGAAACCTCTGTCCAGCGTCAACAGGTTTATCAGCAGCCCACCTGCTATCATCGCATAGACTATTTTATCATCAATAAAACTAGTCTTGTAATCCTGATAAGCGACAACTGCTGTGCCAATAAGCGCAATTGCCACCCTTAAAAGTTCAAAGTTTAATTCCATGGGCGAAATTCAAACTTCTTACGCTGTCGGCATATAAAATTAGAGCTGATTACTTTTGTCTACTTCGCGCCTAAGCCACTTAGTTTTGAAAGGTCAAAACCCCCTGGCATTTTGCCGCTGAATCTTTTCAAGAGGCCTTTGTTTTTCTTTGCTCCTGTCATTACTTTGCTAATTAGGTTAAATTGCTTGACAAGTTCCTTAACGTCTTCTGGTTTTATCCCAGCTCCACGTGCGACGCGTTCTTGTCGCGAGCGGTTGTTCATCAGTTCGGGGTCTGCCCGTTCTTTTTTTGACATGCTGTTAACCGCGTTTTCAAAAGTTTTTAGCTTCTCTTCGCTTTTCACCATCATTTCCTCAGGAATATCGTAGACGCCGATCATTTGTAGTATTTGTTTCATTGGCCCCATTTTTTTCATTGCACGCATTTGAGCCATAAAACTTTCATAGTCTAGTTTGCCGGTTTCCATTACTTTTTCCATTGCTTTTTCGTCGCTGGCTTCCTTCACCTTTTCAATAAGCGTTTCAAGGTCGGCGAATCCGACTAAGCTTGCCACGAACTTTTTAGAGTCAAAAACTTCTAACGCATCCATCTTTTCGCCTGTACCGATAAACGCAACGCGGCTCTTTGAAGCGTGGACTGAAGAAAGCGCACCGCCTCCTTTGCCGCTGCCGTCCATCTTTGTAATCACAACTCCACTTATTGGAGCAGCTTTTGAAAACTCTTCGGCTTGTTTGCCAGCAACTTGGCCAATGTCTGCGCTTACAACGAGAAAAGTATCAGTTGGCTTAAATTTGTCAACAACCGCCTTCAATTCATGCGCTAGTTCAGCGTCAAAACCGCTCCTGCCGGCGGAGTCAAATATAATTACGTCACAATGATTGAGCTTTTCCAAACCCTCCACTGCTATTGCATCTGCCATTTGTCCCTTGTTGCCGTAAAATTCGCACTTCACTTGTTCGCTGAGTTGTTTTAATTGTTCAAATGCAGCTGGGCGGTGCACGTCGCCACAAATCACTCCAACTTTCAACCCGCTTTTCTGGTAGAACTTTGCAAGTTTGCCACATGTCGAAGTTTTTCCTGCGCCAAAGAGGCCTGCCATTAGTATTCTCTGGTTCTTCTCTATTTTTGGCTCAAACTTTTCGCCAAGCATAGCTACAAGTTCGTCGTATACGATTTTGGCAATGTGCTCGCGGATCGCTATGCTTGCCGCTTTTTTTTCAGCAAGTGCCTTTTCTTCAACGGACTTAGTGATTTGTTTCACTAGTCGGATCTCAACGTCGTTTGTAATCAGCACGCGTTGCAGCTCCTTTACCAATTCTTTTACAGCTGCTTCGTCGATGATTGCTGCGCCGGTTATTTTGTCCAGTGCTTTTCTAATCCCTTGTCCAAAGTCCATGTTCGTAGATTCAATACCTTTTGTACATGCATAATGCTATGTAGCTATTTATGCTATACTAACTATTAGGCAGTGAAAAGCAAATAAAAGCGTATTACCGCCTTATAATCCGTGTGTGTTTATGCCGAGTAGTAAAATAATTGAAGAGGCAAGAAGCGGCCTGAGAAACGTAGGTGTATCTCCTTATTCTCTTCAAACTCCGAGCAATGCGCTAATGGTTAGCCTTCACCGCGCAGTTGCGGCAAAAAGAATAAGTGAAGCTGAGTTCAAGGAAATCGCGCCTCATTTGCTTAGGCATGCGAGTAACCCGACGTGGGCGGTTCATGTTGCCAAAGTTGAAAAGCGGTTTTTGCAACATAGGAACCCAGTTACTGCTTTTAGGGAAGTTGCTGAACTGGCAAATCGCAAAGAGCTTCCACGTATGCGAGTTGTGCGGGGCTTGCTAGCTTCGCTTGGCTTAGCTGCTGGAATAGTTGGGGTAGGCACTGGAGTTGCAACTGGGATTGTCAGCCGCCTTGAAGCAAAAGATAAACGCCCACCTATTAGTGATGCACTGAGAAACGTTATACGTGCAGAACTTGAACTGCCATCTGCATTAAGTGACACAATGCGGGGAAGCAAAACTAAAAAGTTTCAGCGAAGTAAAAACCTAACTATCCCGACTGTGCTGTCCGTTTCGCGGCGTGACTCTGTGCCGTTTCAAGATCCTCGTAACACACCTCTGCTTCCAGTTCCGCGTGGAGCTTCGTCACTTTTTACGTGGATGCAGTCCCAAACCCCTGGCATAAGGGGAAAACTATTATCCCATTACCCAGCTCCAGGCCAAGGTATTGTACCTTCTTTAATTGTTGAAGAAATGATGCAAAAAACTAGTCAAGGCATCGGTGTTCCAATTGCTGGTTGGGACCCGCAAGGGCAGGCGAGAAGGTTTGCAAAGCTATTTGCTAGCGACGAAGGGAGAAAACAACGTTTAATGATGCTCCTAGATTTACACCGGCACTTTTTACCTTGGACTAGTAAACAAGGCTTTCCGAGCCCAGAAGACGTAGACGGTAGGTTAGCTAAACTCACAGCGATTCACACCCCTACTTTGCCAAGCGTAATTCCACCTGATGTAACCAAGTCAGATGCAAATAGTCAAGTACCTAGTTCCACAACGCAACAAGCCCAGCCATCTCAGTCTGAAAACGAGCAAAATGCATTAACGCCAAATGCGTCAATTCCAAACGCACCCATGCCGTCATCGGATGAATTTCTAGGCCCCGCTCTCCCTGCGCCGGTTACGCCCAAATCTGGGCTTGACCACGAAACAATCCAAACACTTGCTCGCCACTATAGTTCACTTGGAGATGACTATGCTGGCCAACGTAATTACAACCGCGCAATCCAGCTAAAACAAATGGCGCTTCGCCTACTTAACGAACATCTAGACGCGTCAAGCGACGCAGACGCATTTGCAGCGAGGCGCAGTGGTAACCGCGTGTCACTAGAACAAATGCGAAGCTCCCAAACGTGGTACCTTGAAAAAGCGATTGAAGAATATGAAAAAAAAATGCAACAAAAATAATACTTAAATTTTAGTGCTTTTTTAACTTAAATGGAATCACCATAGCCACTGCGGTAATTACAAGTACAAATGGTGCAAACACAGCTGAAAACGCAGTTACAATAAGCACCATAACTGCAGCAACCGGAGTTGGCAACCCGTAGTAATTCTTCTTGTCAGTCTGTAAGTTGAACTTCGCTAACCTCCACAAGCCACAACACACGTACAAAGCACTTGCAGCTGTAAGCAGAACATCTGCCTTTGCAAAGTTCATAACAACCACACTAGGCGCAACTACGAAAGAAACAGTATCTGCAAGGGAGTCAAGCTGCTTTCCAAACTCGTTAAGCTTTCCACTTTGCCTCGCTACTTTACCGTCTAGAAAGTCAAAAACAACCGCAGGAAAAATGTACAGCCAAGCCAAGCCAACGCCAGCAATTGCTGCAGAAATGCCCAAAATGCCAGAAACGGCATTGCCAAGCGTCAACAAGTCCTTAAGTTCAATTTTCAGCATAGTTTAAAACTTTACATTTAACAAATAATAATCACTAAGGTCGCAACGTTTGCCCTGTGGCTCCAGAGGGGTCAGTAGGGGTCGACGGTGGCGACCCCTGTTTGGGCCTGTAGCTTAGCCTGGCAACCCCCTTCTTTCTTCGTAAGAAAGAAGGCCGTTGACGGTTCAAGAAAGAATTGTCGTGGCTTTTCTGAAAAGGAAATAGGAAGGTGGTTGGGTAATTGGAGCGCCAGTCTTATAAGACTGCAGCGGAAGTAGGGATTTAAACTCCCGATATCGGCCGCTGTTTTAGCTCTAAGCTAACTGGTGGTCGTGAGTTCAAATCTCACCTGGCCCATTTTTTCTTCACTTTTTTAGAATTTCTCTTAGCATTGCTTCTACGTTGGAAAAGTCTTTAAACAAGAAGTCCGGCTTTTCTCTTTCCAGCGTTTCGAAGTTCTCTGGGCCAGTTGCAACTGCAATTACCTTTACGCCCGCTTCCTTTGCGCACCAAATGTCCCTAACCGTGTCGCCAATAATGTAAACGTCGCTTTTTCCAAACACTATGCTGGTTTTTTTCTCCGCATCTCTCATTGCAATTTCGACAAGGTCACTCCGCTTTTCAGCTTCTTCGCCAAAAGAGCCGATCATGGGTGAAAAATATTCCATTAAGTCAAGCGCGTTTATTTTAGCAAGTGCCCTGCGAGTGCAGTTTCCAGTCAGTAGACCAACGTACGCTTTTTGTTTTGAAGCAGCGACAAACTTATCCGAGTTTAAAACAGCAGCTATCCCATGCTCTTCAATGTAATGGCTGCCAAGTTTTCCAACGTGTTTCAAACTTAGTTCAAGTTTTTTGGCATCTGGATTTTTTATTCCCTTTACGGCTAGCATTTCTAATAGAATAGCCTTGTCCGTTTTGCCAACGTTGTAAATCTCACTTATACTCGCGTCTACTGCAAAGTATTTTTTTAGGCTAGCTTGCCAGTAATCTGAAGGCAGTTTCAAGAGAAATTTTGACAAAATTCCATCGATGTCGAACAAAAATAGTTTTTTCTCCATTTTAATTTTTCATCTTTTATCTTGTTTTCACTTTAACAACAATTGCAGTGCGGCTGTCGCTGAAATCTGTTAGGTATCGTGTTGCTAAGTGCTGCGCTGTTTCTTTTGGGCTTTTTTCACCACTTGCAGTTTTAAGCAGTACTTTTTTAATCTCTTCATCGCGCTTGGCTTGTAAGTAGGGGTTAACTTCGTTGCCGGTTACGCCGTCTGTACATAGGAGAAAAACATCGCCTTGCCTTACCTCTATCGTCTTTACTTGCGGCTTGGTTTTTCGTTGTCCGCCAATTGGTTGTAAGCTCGGATTTTTAGGAGTGGTTAGCCGGTCTAAGCTGCCGTTTCTAAAGCGATAAATTGAAGAGTCTCCAGCATGGACGAAGTGGCCCGTGTTGTTTTTGCCAAAGTGCAAAGCGGTTAGCGTAGTAACTGGCATTCCTGCAGAGTGTTCATCTTGATCTAACTTCCAGTTTGGTTCAGCTGCTTGGAGTTTTTCATGTGCTTTTAAAGCCGCGGCCAAGAGCGTTTTTGGATTAGTTGGTTTAAAGGAATATCCGACCGTGTGGCAAGCGAACCACGAAGCTAGTTTTCCCAGCCGATCGCCAACCCCGTCGGCAACTATGAATAGTTTCTTCTTTTGGTTTACTGTAAAGCTATCTGCATTAATGTCTCTGCCTCCAATGTGAGTGGCTGCACCGTGCTCTAGCTGTAGCTCTAGGTGATGAGGTTTAACTTTTTTTTCCAATAATTTTTTTAGCATATTAATTGCTCCTCAAACTTTTCTCCTTACTTTGACTACAATTGCTGTTCTACTGTCCCTAAAACCATAGAGGTCGACTAAATCTTGTGCGGTTTGTTCGGGCGTTTGTTTGCCAATTGCAGTTTTAACAAGCGCTTGCTTTAGTTCTTCGTCACTTAGTATTCTTCCTCCGCCCCACGTTCCGGGTTCGTTGCCAGTTACGCCGTCGGTGCACAGGAGAAAAACGTCGCCTTGTTTAAAGTCTGTGAATTTTACAACTGGAGGCTGTTTTTCGTATAAGCTTTCGTATAAGCCGCCAATTCCTTGGAAGCCGGGTTCAACTGGCGAAGTTAATTTTTTCAATTTGTTGCCTCTCAAGCGGTAAATCGAAGAGTCGCCAGCATGGACAATGTGGGCTTTGTTGTTTTCGCCGAAGTGCAAAGCGGTTAAAGTAGTGAGCGGCTTGACTTCGTACAAGACTCCATTGACTTTTTCCCGCCTAGTTTTAGCGGCTTGGAGTTTTTCATCCGCTTGCAGCGCGGCTTTTAGCAAAGTGTTCGGCGTGCTTGAATTGAAAGCATGCTTAACTGTGCGGCACACGTACCTCGAAGCTATTTGTCCTGACTTGTTCCCAACTCCATCTGCAACTACGAATAGCTTCTTCTTTCGGTTCACTGCAAAGCTGTCTGCGTTAACGTCCCTCATTCCAATCGCAGTAGCTGCACCGTGTTCAAATTCCAGTTCCGCAGGTGAAGTAATGCTGTGCATCGGTTTTTCTTCGACCGTCATTCCCCTTATCCTATTCCACAGTTTTCTAAGCATAGTAAAGGTTATTTGCCAATGCGGTTAAATATACTATCCGAACACTAAATATCAAAATGCCAAACGCGAACCAAATTGCAATGCAGCGCTGCCAGTACCTTTTAGAGTTAGCGAAGCAAACGTGGAAAAACGACAAATCACTTGCCAACCGCTACGTTGAACTCGCTAGAAAAGTTGCAATGCGCCACCGCTTGAAACTTGGAAGGCGGAAGTTCTGTAAAAAGTGCAACGCACCGTTTATTGCGGGCGAGACGCTCAAGGTGCGGATTTCCAGCAAGGAGAAGTGCGTCATCTGGAAATGCGGCGAATGCGACAACGTGTTGAGGTTTCCGATCTAGCGCCGGCAGATGCATCCGCCCCCACTGCCTGCACGACATCTGTAATATAATGGATCTAATCCGCGTGCGCGGAGCGCCTGCGCTGCAGTTCTACATGACCCGACTAGTATGTTTCCGGTTATGGCGGTTGATTCGTCTTGTTTTTGTCCGCAGCAAGTTACTGTTAAGCTTTGTGCGGTTTTGCACATGTTGCCTTCGTCATCACATATCTGTAATTGGTTTATGCCTGTGCTTTTTAGTGTGTTAATATTACAATCCGCTTGCACGTTACCATTTGGGGTGTAAACTGTTGCAAATCCGCATTGTTCAAATCCCTGCCGTTTACAGTAATCTATTGGGTTTTCGCTGCCATCTTTAGGCTTGTCTTTTGCAACGTTGAACACAGCGCAGTCCTGGGATCCAGAGATAAACGTTTTAGCGCTGTCTATAGTTACCGAATCAATTAAGCTAGCCACACTTGGATAAACTGGAGTTGGCTTATTGGCAGTAACTACGTATCCCGTCAACGCACCACTGGAATAGCTCGATACGGTTAAGACGAATAAAGCGCCTATCAGAACTGCGAGAAATACCTTGGACATTTTCATAACACCAAAATGGCTTACGGGGGGGGCATTTTTATTCATTTCGCCAGCGCATGGCTGCGGTTAGCAAGGGTTAAAAACCTCCCCTTTTCTTGTTAATGACACGTAGCCGTTATTGTAGTACAGCGTTTGTGCTATGACTTAACATTTTATCGCCGTGGCTGGCGAAAACAGTAAAGTTTATTTTAAAGAGGAAATTGTCCCTATGTCAGCTTTAGATGTTCCAGCAAATGAGTTAATTGCAAAAGTAGCGCAGGCTTTGAAAAAAGATAGCGGAGACGTTATTGTTCCGCCAGCCTGGGTAGCTCTTGTCAAAACCGGTAGCCACAATGAACGCCCTCCACAGGAGCCTGACTTTTGGTATCTTCGCTGTGCTTCGATTCTTTACAATTCTTACAAAAACGGCGCAATTGGCGTCCGCAAGCTACGCAAGAAATACGGCGGCCGCACGCAGCACATTGTGCGCCGCAGTCACCATCGCCAAGCAGGCGGCAAGATAATTCGGCTAGCAATGCAGCAGCTTGACAAAGCCGGTTTAATGAAACTAGAACGCTTAAAAGTACAAAAAGACCCTTCAAAAATTGGTTTTTCCGGAAGGGCAATTACCGGCAAAGGCAGAGCGTTGCTTGACAAAGCGGCTTCAGCTAAGTAAAAGCAACAAAAAGCCAAAGCAACAAAAAGCAAAAAGAAAAACAATAACAAAAGGGATAAACGGCGATTTTTGTGTCTGAAGAGCAAAACAATGAAAACGCCCAACTTGACCAAATGAGGCGGCTAAGGAGCCAAGAGGCAAACATCCGGCAAGCTTTAAACGCGGTGTTGGATGCCAAGGCGATGGAGCGGCTTTCCCTCATACGGATGTCAAACGACCGGCTATATAGCCAAATAGTTTCGTATTTGTTCTCGCTTGTAAACAGCGGCAAAATAAAAGGTAAGGTAAACGAGGAGCAAGTGAAGCAAATTGCTTCGTTGTTCTTATCGCAGAAAAAAGAAGGTTCGATAACGAGGCTTTCGAAGTAAAAATATTTCAGAGATTCAAAATAAGTTTCAAAATAATTTTAAAAGGGATTCAAAAAATTTATGTCACGTTATAAAACGCCTGAGTTAAAGACAAAGCTTGCAAAGGCACTGAAGCAAAACCGCAGGATTCCAGTGTTCGTAGTTGCACGGACCAAGCGGAAAATTACGTTTAATCGCAAGACGCGCAACTGGCGCCAGAAGAAGCTCAAAATAAAGAAGTAAAACAAAAAAATCATAAAATGTGAATTATTTTAAATGGAACAAGCACAGCAACAAATCGAAAGGCCAAAAGAAGGGAAAGAAGAGCTAAAGGAGGAGTTAAAAGAGGAGAAGAAACTCGTAGTAGCACCAGCTGTGAAAGAAGAGAAAAAAGAGGAAAAATTGGTTAAGCCAGTTGGGAACCCGGTTGAAAGGGTGCCTGTTGCAAAGGAAAAAGTACAGGCTAAAAAAGAAGATGCTAAAAAGAGTGAAAAAGAAGAGAAGGAGAAAAAGCCAGTTATTGTTCTGAAGAGGAACTACGTTATTCCACTTGTAAAAGCATACGCCAAGCCGGCAAAGAAACGCTGCGCAAAGGCGATTAAAATGGTTCGTGCTTTTGCCTGCCGCCACTTTAAAACAACTGAAGATAAGGTGAAAATCGATGAGTTAATCGCCCACTTCATCAACGTCCGTGGCTCCAAGAAGCCGCCAAAGAAACTAACCGTTTCCCTAACTAAAGACAAGGACGGGATTGTAAGGGTACTTCCAGCATAAAAACGCAGCCAGCGTGATCGCATTTGTTTTCCATATCAAAGCTTGACATTAACCGCAACCCCTTTATTGGGCTCTATTTATCCGCTTGCGACGACTTCATCATCTACTCTTCCTATTTTCCAGAAAAAGAAATATCTGCCGTGATTGCAGCGTTAAAGCCGAAAAAAACCTGTGTAACTAACCTAGGCAACTCTACCCTTACGGGTTTGTTTTCAGCTATGAATTCAAACGCCGTGTTGGTCCCAAGCTTTTCAGAAAAAGAAGAAGTTAAGTTAATTGAAAAGGAGCTTGGCGTAAACGTCTGCAAAATTGACGATAGGTTCTCAGCTGTTAAGAACAACGTGATACTAACTGACAAAGCGTGTATTCTGAACGAAAATATGCCAAGAAGCGAACAGGCTAAAATTGGAGACGCAGTTGGAGTTGAGGTTTTTGCCTCTAAGATAAGTGGGTTATCCGTTGTTGGTTCGGTGAACGTTGCAACGAACAAGGGTTTGCTAGCGTATAACCATGCAACTGAACAGGAGCTACTCTGGCTTTCAAAAGCGCTTAAGGTAAAGTTCCGCAGGGGAACGTGTAACTTCGGCACAGTTGCCAATTCGCTTGGAATAGTTGCAAATTCAAAAGGCGCAGTTGTGGGAAGTATCTCAACTGGCTACGAGCTTGGAAACATCCTAAGCGCACTAGAATAGAACAATGGAAACCATAATGGTTTTTTTGGAGTTGACTGAAATTTTATGGCACAAGCACAACAAATGGATCAACGGGAACTGCAAATGCAGTACCAGTACATCACTTCGCAGATTGAACAAGCGCAACGGCAGCTGAACGAAATGCGCGGTGTGTTGGAAGAGATCCAAGAAACTACTTTTGCAATTGCTGAGTTGGAAGCAAAGCCGAAGAGTGCATTGGTTGCAATTGGAAGCAACGCTTTTGTCAAGGTGAAAATTGAAACTGACAAGGTAATTGCGCCAATCGGTGCTAATGTGCTTAGTTTGAAAACGCCCGAAGAGGCGAGGAAAATTTTGGAAGAAAGGGCAGCGAAAGTCTCATCTGTAGTTTCCAATATCGAACGCGCCTTGACGCAGATGTACCAACTACAGCAAAAAGTTGTTGACCAAGCGCAATCCCAGCAAGGCGAAGACCAACAGCAAGGCTGAAAACCCACCAAGAAACGCAATAAAAAACAGCTGCATTCTAATTATCTTCATATGCCACTTGAATGGAAAACTACTCGTGTTGGAAACGTCGATGTAACGCACTGGGCAAGGCACGATCCACGGCGTATTTTAGACACACTTGAAACTCCTCCACTTAGAAAAGTTGGAATCGATCCAGTGGTAAGGGTGCACCAATTTGGAAACCATGAATTAGCTGCACGTCGATTTGTTCCACCACAATGGAGGGATGCTGGCAAGCGGCTTTTTTCCCTTTTACAAGAAACTGTTGGTAAAAAAGCAGCTGTTGTAGAAATGCCAGTTGCACTTATTGAGCATCCGAATAGGCAAATCATTGTGTCGCTGTGGAAAAAAGGAACTCGACACATGAATGATTTCATAGACGATAAAACGGTGCCGGTTTCAACTAAGAAGAAGTTTTGTCTCAGCGTTATGCGTAGGATGGCGCAATTGCACGCTGCTGGTTTTGAACATGGTCATATTGCGCTTAACTTTGTAGCTGACGAAAAAGGCAATGCATATTTTGTTGACTACACGAGGCTAAAACCCTTAGCGGAAGGTTCACATTCACATAAGATGGAAAAAAAGTTTACGCTTCCGCTTACATCGTGCATATATCCTGAGATTGAGGCTGAAATAGCTGTAGATCTTGGTACATATCTTCGTCATGTTGCTAGTGGAAAGCGGCTTCCAGGTGACGCTGGTGAGTTTGAAGCCAAACTTGAAGAAGAGTATGCAAAGTGGCTTCCGCGTTACAAAGCAAAGTTTCAAAAATAACAGTTGTCCGAGAATACTTATGTTTGACTTCTTAAAGAAAAAAATTTCCAACTTCGTACAAACCATTACTGGCAAGGCAGAAGAAAAGGCAGCTGAAAGAGTTGAAGAGAAAACCGTAGAAGAAAAGCTAGCAGAAATTCCAACCAAAAGATCTGTTGAAGCGTCAGTTGAAACTCCACCAGCGGCTCACGCACCGAAACTAGAAACCACTAAATCGCCAGAAGTTCCAAAGGCGGAGCCAATTATTTCAAAACCAATACCAAAACTCGAACCTAAGCTAGACCATAAACCCGCACCACTGCAGGAGAAAAAACACGAATCTAAGCCTGAGGTTAAGCCAGTCCTACATTTGACTAAAACTGAAAATCAAGCTGCTTTACAAGTAACTCGCGTTGAACCAAAACCCGTGCCGAAAGTTGAGCCTAAACTTGAACCTAAGCTTGAGCCAAAACAAGAGAAGAGCTTCGTACCACAGCTCGGCATTTTTAAGAAAATAGCATCTGTATTTACGCCAGAAGTTGAGCTCAACGAAAAAGAACTCACCGACGTTTTCGATGATTTAGAGCTCTCACTCTTGGAAAGCGACGCTTCGCTTGAAACAAGCCAGTTCATGGTAAGCGATCTACGTGGAAAAGTTGTTGGCAAACGCGTTGCCAAGAGCAAGTTAAACGAATTTGTGAATAGTACGGTTCGCAGCGTCCTGCTTGATGTTTTCTCACTTTCCTCTCCTTCAGAGTCGTTCTTTTCCCTTGTTGAACTTCACAAGAATTCCGCCAAAGAGCCTTTTGTTATATTATTCGTCGGTCCAAACGGCGCTGGAAAAACTACAACAATTGCAAAACTAGCACACCACTTGAAACAAAGAAATTTGAGTTGCGTCATTTCAGCTTCTGATACTTTCCGCGCAGCTGCAATCCAACAAGCTGAACACCACGGTGAGAAGATTGGCGTAAAAGTTGTAAAGCACGACTACGGTTCAGATCCAGCTGCCGTTGCGTTTGACGCTGTGAGCCATGCCAAAGCTAAGAATTTAGATGTGGTGTTGATTGACACAGCTGGACGGCAGGAGACCAATGTGAACTTAATTGAAGAGATGAAAAAAATATCCCGCGTTGTAAAGCCTGATCTAAAGATCTTTATCGGCGAAACACTTGCGGGCCACAGCGTAATTGAGCAGGCTAAGAAGTTCAACGACGCGATTAAGTTGGACGGCTTGATTCTAACGAAGTTGGACTGCGACGCAAAAGGCGGAAATGCGCTTTCAATTGCCCACGACTTAAAACTTCCAATTTACTTTGTAGGGCTTGGCCAAGAGTACAGCGAACTAGTTGAGTTCACCCCCCAAATGCTGGTGTCGAGGATACTTGCGGAATAGTGTTGTTCGGTTTTAGTGCCGTTTGTTATCATTTTTGATAATCAACTACCATAATTCTGGCTTGCTTGTTTTATAGCAATCTCATAAAGTAATCCGACGAAGTTGTATGAGATTGCTATCTAGCAAGAAGCAGCATTTTCCGGATTACTTCTGCTTCTTGCTATAGTTTCCATGTATTTGATTCTGTCAAGGTTAAGATTTATCAGAAAGTCAAGATCCAGTGGTTGGTAGTTGACTAGTTCGGCGCTTACATTAATTGTTTTCTTTTCACCATTAATGAACGGATAGTTTTTCAAGTCGTTGTTGTGTTTATGTCCATGAATAGTCCATCCTTGCCATTTCGTTGGTTTCTTTTCAGGATCGTGGATTAACAAAAATTGTCTATTGCCATATTCTAATATATCCGATTCTTTTGCGTTTATTTTTTCCCTATCGTGGTTTCCGCGTATGAAATGAATTTGACCATGGAGCTTGCTAAGCCAAAAGCTAGGCGGTCTTGACCCACGGCCAAAAGCCATGTCGCCAAGAAAATAAACCTCGTCTTGCGGCAAGACTAGGTTGTTCCAATTATTGAGTAGGATTTCGTTCATTTCAGTTGCATTCACAAATGGCCTATTGCAGTAGCGGATTATATTTTCATGGTCAAAATGGAGGTCTGAAATTAGCCAAGTTTTGTGCATAGTGTCGGTTCTGCTATGGCTATGGGGTGATGTCATTCGATTTTCCTTCCTTGCCTTAGGTGCTGTTGGCTTTCCTTAAGTTGTAAAATACTAGTTCTTCTATGAGTTTTTTGAAAGTTTCGTCGTCTCTTTTTTCCGATTTTTTAGTCAAGTTCATGTACTCATCAGTATATCCGAGTGGAAAATCCATCACTGGAAACCCATGGCTTCGCAAAATATGCAGCATAATTAGCCTTGAAGTTCGACTGTTTCCATCTATGAAAGGGTGAATCCTTTGGAATTCATTGTGGAAAAAAGCTGCAAATCCAATAACCTCTTCAACATTCCTATCCTTTGCTTCAAATTCTTCATATTTCTTGATTAAGTCATCCAGTTTTTGTGGCAATAGCTGCCAGTCGCATGTTTTGAAATTGGGGTTGCCTTTAATGTGTACGTTTTCTTTTCGGATTTCTCCTGCCCCGTGAATATGGTTCATTGCAATTTTATGGTAGTCTAATATCAAAGATAGTGATAGCTTATTTTTCTCCCCTGCTTCCTGCATCATTGAGTCAACTGCCTTTTTGTAGTTAGTTACTTCTTGCACATGCTCTATCTTATAATTCTTCGGCGATATTTCGTCGCGTATTATTTTTTCAGTGTCTGAAAGGGTTATTGGGTTTCCCTCTAAGCTAAGGCTAGTGTGAATAAATTTGATCTCATCCTTCTCTTCTAAATTGCCCATTGTACTTTTATTATGTGCGTATATTTTTTGAAATTTTTTCATTTCCGTACTTATTTTTGGCATAAGTGAAGTGTACCTTGGAATGTAAAATTCAGCGGGTTCACCAAAGAATTGCAACATTTCCTTTATGAAGCTATGGCGTAGGAGCTTACAGGTCAGTGGCCTTTTTGATATGGTTAATAGGAGGCCGTATTTAGCTAGCGTTGTAATGTAGAGGTTAAATGTTTGAGGGTGAATTTTCAAGTCTTTAATAGTAAAATATTCCCTGGCAGCGGCTTTTTTAATAAAGTTTACAACTGTTTTTTTGAAAAGGAAGTTGTAGCTGAGGCGATTATTTATGCAGAAAAGAATTAGTTTGTATAGTTTCTTTGTCCTGTCATTTAATTGTATTTTAACCGTCCCATTGCGTTTAACGTGGCCGTCCTTTTCAAGTTGAACTACTCTTTTGTAAATGTTGCTATAGTCCCTTTCCCTGTTAAGTGCCTTTGCAATTTCCCCAAAGCGCATCTCTCCTTTTGAACCAAGTAAGTACAAAATATCGTATTCGGATACCATGAGGTTTTAACAACGGCCAACCTTATAATTCTTTCTATTATTCACTAAAATATATGAATTTATGGTATTTTTATAGCTTTAAGCTATTAAAATAAATTAGGGATTTCTATTATTCACTAAAATACCTTGTTTTATGGTATTTTTGTGTCATATAGCTGAAAAAATACATTTTTAACTTAAAGCGAATGTTCCTCTATTCTCCATCTTTCAGCCTGCTTGTCGTAAATGCAGCGGTACATTTTCAAAGCGTCTGGACTGCGTGCGGCGATTTTTTCTCTTTGTTTTTCGGTTAGTGCCTTTTCTTTTTCCAGTATGTCGGAAATTCCAACGTGGCCAGCGCCTGTTAAGATGCCGATCTTATTGTGCCCAGTTACGCGAGTTAGTTTTACTATTTTTTGTGCCATTACCAAGTCCCTCATTCTAGAGGGCGGCGCTATTTTTCCAATTAACGTAGCGTATTTTCTCGATATGCTGCGATTATTTGCGCTTCCTTTTCTACTGAGTAAATATGAGGATAAATTATGGGGGGAGCAAAGTCCACATAGAAATCCAAGTGGAATACTTATACCCGGCGTTGCACCAGCAATTGCCGGAATAATTCCCCTGATGCCTGCTGCACCTAAGAATTGTGCTATGTTCAGTGAATGTTCCTTACTCGTTCCTGCTGTGTCGCCTAGCCAAATCTCTGTGCCGCTTTGTTTAGCCCTTTCCAAAATTTCATTTATTCTTTTTTCAGTGCCTTTTGGCGGGTTTTCGTACCAGAATCTTCCATGTTCATTTGCTAGCCTTTCTATTGCTTGCGTGTTTGTGGGATGGAAGCCACTTGTTTCAAGGAATACTGCGTTAAGCTGTTCAACTGGGAGTTCAGTGCTTCTTTTTATGCCATGCATCTCTAGCTCGTGGTAGTAGTGCTTTCCACGAGCTTTAGTTTCTAATACCCCCATAAGTTTGTTAGTATCCCAACGGTTTTAAGTTTAGCTTTCCACTATTTTTGAGATATTTATGCGTTTACTGCAATTACACTGTGACTACGTTGAATACGCGGCTAACAAGCCTGCGTTCAAAGGAGCGGAGCAGATAACCGACGAGGAGAAAAAAGCAAAGAAAGTCAATAATGCGTTGGTTGTGTTTACAAGTGTTGAAAACGGCGACAACGAAGAAGTGGTTGCAAAAGCCGCCAGCGACATAAAGAAGCACCTTGGAGAAGTTAAAGCTGAAACTATTGTTATCTACCCTTATGCTCACTTGTCGTCAAACCTCGCCAAGCCAGGCGACGCTGTGCTATTGTTGTCAAAGCTTCTTGCAGCTGTGCAGGAGTTTAACCCATCCGCCATCCGCAGTCCATTTGGCTGGTACAAAACCTTTGAGCTCAAGTGCAAAGGCCACCCGCTGGCGGAATTATCCAAAACGATAAACGTCGAAACGCTCGGTGCGTTGAAAGGAATCAAGAGCAAAGGGAACGCCGACATAATCGAAACCCAAATCTCACCTGCTAAGGCAGTGGCGGCTGTTGAAACAGCTGTTTCAGAATCTCTCAAGGCGGAGGAGAAGATGAAAAGCGAATTCTTTATTCTTACGCCGGATGGTGCGGTTGTGCCTTATGAGAAGTTTGACTTTAAGAACCATGGGAATTTGAAGAAGTTCATGAACTACGAAGTGAAAAAAGTCCGCGTCTACGCTGAAGAGCCACCCCACATTAAACTAATGAAAGAACATGGCTTGGTTAACTACGAACCTGCAAGTGACCAAGGCAACTTCCGCTGGCTGCCAAAAGGCTTACTCATTAAAAAATTGTTGGAGCGCCACGTTGGTAACTTGATGGTGAACTACGGTGCAGCTCAAGTCGAGACGCCGATTATGTATGACTACGAGCACCCAGCACTGAAAAAGTACCTCAACCGGTTTCCAGCTCGCCAGTATGTAGTGAAATCGGATGACAAGGAGTTTTTCCTCCGCTTCTCAGCATGCTTTGGCCAGTTTTTAGCCGTTCACGACGCGTTGATCACCTACAAGAATTTACCATTTCGCATTTACGAGTTGACGCATTATAGTTTCCGCCGCGAACAAAGCGGAGAGTTGGCAGGTTTGAAGCGCTTGCGCGCGTTTTCAATGCCTGATATGCACACGATGTGCGCTGACTTCAAGCAGGCAAAAGAAGAATTTGAACGCCAGTACCGTTTATGCGCGGCTTGGAACAATGACCTCGGCATTGAGTTTGAAACCGCTTTCCGTGCACAAACTGACTTCTTCAAAGAAAACAAGCAGTGGTACGTTGCAATGGCAAAGCACATTGGCAAACCAATGCTCCTAGAACTTTTCAACGAGCGCTACGCTTACTTCATCACAAAGTTTGAAATGAACTTCATAGACGCAGCTGACAAGGCAACTGGCATGAGCACAGTCCAGATCGACGTTGAGAACAGCGAAACATTTGACCTCTCCTACGTTGATGCTGAAGGTAAGAAGCAGCGGTTTGTGATTCTTCATGCTTCTATTCCAGGTGCGGTTGAACGCGTTGTCTACGCTTTGCTGGAAAGGGAAGGGATGAAGATTCGCGACCAGAAGACGCCAATGTTGCCGTTATGGTTATCGCCAACGCAAGTGCGAATAATTCCAGTTTCTGATAAGGTGAACAAACGCTGCGAAGAAATTGTAAATTCATTTTCAGAAGAGGGTTTCAGGGTTGACTTTGACGACCGCGGTGAAACTTTGCAGAAGAAGATCCGTCAAGCTGAGCATGAGTGGGTTCCGTTCATTGCAGTTGTAGGCGAGCGCGAAGCAGCTGAAGGAAACCTAACGGTCAGAATTCGTGAATCTGGAAAGCAAGAAACGCTTACTGTTAACCAGCTTATTGAAAAGCTCGAAAGCGGCACAATTGGAAAGCCGAAGGAAAAGCTGTCGCTTTCGCCGCACTTGAGTTTAAGGCCGAGGTTCTAAAAAATAAATGGCAAGTAAATCTGCAAAAGAAATTGTTCCAATTACGCACCGCATTAGGGCAGTTGACCTCCTTTTGAAAGGGCATTCAACAACTCAGGCGGCGCGTGTTTTGAAAAAAGAATTGACATTACGCGACCCTACGTATTTTGTTGAGGCACTCTACTATCCGTCAAGGGGGGTATATGCAATTCCACGTTATGGCTCGAAAGAAGCGCTTTTAGCCGCTAGGGCGAAGTTTGAAAAAATGGCCGTGTCTCACAAGACGAAAGGGCGGATTTATGGGTCATCGAGTCGCTCCAGTTCAGCTGTAGAATCTAGCAAGCCAAGAACGGCGCTTATTCCAAAACCCATAGTTCATTCAACTCCAGTTCCACAACCGCTAAAACGTACACTTCCGGAGCCGCAAAAAAAGTTAACTCCGCTTGAACTTGTAAAACGTGCATTGGATAGCCGGGGAATTAAACACGAAGCAACTTATAACAAATTTGTAATTCCACTTCAAGGCAACATCCGCCCACTTCAAGATTTAATGGGTCAGCACAACGTAACTGATGGGATGTACGAAGTTGCTGTTCAGCGTTACTTATCTGCGCTAAAGATACCTTGGCACAAAGTCACCGCAACTTGGATTGATCGCCAGCAAGTTAAAACAGCTAAAAAGAGAACCAAACCAGCTGAAAATCCCTTTTCAAGACAACCCCAAACGCAAGAAGCAGAGGTGGATGACACGGACGAAGAAGATGAAACGAAAACGCATGTTCCAGAAGCGCCAGCAACTATAACTGAAGAAGTGTCAGAAATCCACGTTACGCTGAAAAAGAAGTAAAAACTGGTAAGCGCCAGTTACCAATAATGATTGCCGTTTCAACATGCCGCGCCATGTAAAAATTTTATAGTATGTGAAAATTTACATAGTATGCTCTAAATCTTATAATATGCAAATTTTCCCTACTGCGGCTAAGTTGCCTAACCCATTTACTCAAACTTCAACTTAACATCTTCAGCTGTTCCAGCAGCTGGCTTGAATAGTTCCCTTGCTTGTAAGTGCATCATTCCAGCTACGATTGTATCCGGAATCTGCTGTATGCGGATGTTGTAAGTGTTGACGCTGTCGTTGTAAAACTCGCGGCGGTCAGCAATTGCGTTTTCCAACTCGCTTACCCTACCTTGTAGTTGCTGGAAGTTCTCGCTGCTGCGTAGCTGCGGGTAGTTTTCAGCAACTGCGAATAACCTACCAACCGCTGCTGAGAGCAAGTCACTCGCTGCAGCCTTTTGTGCTGGTCCAGATCCGCCTGCGACGCTTGCACGTAACTGTGTAATTTCAGTAAGCAACGTCTTTTCGTGTTTCATGTAACCCTTGACGCTGTCAACAAGCTTGGTAAGTTCAGCGTTCCGCTGTACTAGTAGGACGTCGATGTTGCTCCATGACTTGTCGATGTTGTTCTTCAACGCAACTAGCGAGTTGAAGATTGACAAAATGTAAAAAATCACAATGAGTGCAACTATGACAACAGCTGCAATTGCAATTAACGCTAGTCCAAGAGCCATGTTAGTATGTAGTACCTTTTTATTTTCTTATTTATAAACTCGCGGTTAGAGCCCCATAAATGAATACACTAAGTACGCCAGCGAAGCTAGGAATACAACCGCGCCGATTCCAACTTGCCACTCTGCGCCATGCGATAAACTAGCCTGCACGTCTTTTTCCTTTTTGTCAGTAATGTAGTAAAAAGGGTCGCTGTCGCCTTTTGTAATTATGAAATTTTCTTCGTTTTTCGCGGTTTTTACTCCTGGTTTGTTCTTAGCTGTTCCAAGTGTGTAAACCGCGTCGCCAGGCGCTAAAAAGTATTCGATGTCGCGTTGGCTGCCGTTCATGTATAGCTGCGGGGTAATGTAGTCGCTTGGAATGTCTAACTCCGCTTGGCGGGGGTCAACTTCAACTTTACCAGTTTCATCCTGCAAGTAAAAGTTTTGGAAATCGGTTTTAACACTTGTCGTTACCCACGAGCCGCCGTTTTTACTCCGGACGTAAATCTGGTGTTCCACTTTGTAATAAACGCAGTCGTGCTTTGTAATCGGCGAAACGAGCTTCTTTATAGTTGCAACTTTGCCGTTTAACTCAACCAATCCAGCTGCCATTGACCGCACTTTCGACGTAGGCGTGTCGGCCACTTTTTTGAACTTGTTCCACTCCTTAAACCCAGTATAGAGAATAAACAAGCCAACTGGAATGCCAATAAAAGCGTAAGTAGTTAAGTCGCTGTTGTTAGATGCGCCGTAAGTCCGGTAAGCTAAGAGGTTCATCACAACTGGTTAAATAAATTCCGCTTATTAACCTTGCTTTGTATTTAATCAGTATTTTTCACAGTTTCCCCGCTTTCCACGTTTCGAGTAACGTTGACATTGGGGTAAATCATTGCCTTGCTGCCGATGAGTATTCCTGGAGAAATAACCGCGCTGCACCCTAAGCTGGCGCCGCTGCCAATTACACAACCTAGCTTACGCTTGCCGCTGTCAATTACCGTCTTGTTTATTTGTATCTTTACGTTAGCTTTGTCTAGCCGTAGGTTTGCGCTTTGTGTGCTTGCACCGAAGTTTACGTCTTCGCCAATAACGCAGTCAGCTAAGTGGGTATAGTGAAAAGCTTTTGTGTCACGCATTAACACGCTTCGCTTTACTTCACTGCTGCCAATTCCACAGCGGCTTTCGATTGTACAGTCTTTTAAAAAGGAAAACGGCCCAACCCAGCAGTTTTCGCCAATGTAGACGTTGCCATCAATGCGGCAAGGTGCAACTACTTTTGACCCCTTGCCAACGAATAGCTTGCCCTTCACAACAACTCCTTCTTCGACTTCGCCTTGGATTTCGCTTTTCATTAAGTGCTCCAACGCGTATTGATTAGCTTCCAGTAAGTGCCAGAAGTAGCCAACGTCAGTCCAAAAGCCGCCAAATTCTAAAACTTCCATTGCATTACTGGCTGCAAATTCAGTAAGCGCATCTGTAACTTCCAATTCGCCGCGGCTAGAAGGCTTTACATCCTTAAGGTTTTGGAAAAAGTTATGCGGGACAAAGTAAGAGCTCGTGTTTGCCAAGCAGTTCTTCACGCCTTTGGGTTTCTCAGTTATTTTCGCAAGCTGCTTTTGTTTTGTTTCAATTACGCCGAACCTCTCACCGTCTTCAACGCGGCAGCCAACAAGAAACGGAACCTTCTTCTCAACCGCTGCTGTAAACGTGGAGTAAAACTCCGGAGACCAAAAGCTATCAGCTGCAAGCACAGCGAAATACGGCGTTGTAACTTTGTTTTCTGCACATAGCGGCGCATGTGCTGTGCCGAGTTGCTTTTCCTGCACTACGAATTCAATTTTGTCGCTGTACTTGCTGTTTTTGAAATGTTCGACAATTTTTTCTTTGAAGACGCCGACTACGATTATGATTTTGTTGGCGTTTGGGTAGATGCTTTCAACCATCCATTCCAACAGCGACTTTTCAAGTACCCGTGTCATGGTTTTGGGAATAGTTTCAGTAATTGGCCACAAGCGTGTTCCCTGGCCAGCAGCGAGCAGTACGTAGTCAATTTTTTCCATATAATTTCAACTCATTTTAATTTACTTTACTGTAACCGACTTTGCTAAATTGCGGCAGCGATCGATATCATTTCCCTTTTCCACTCCAATGAAATACGTCAAGAGTTGAATCGGGATGATGTTTACGATCGGCGAGCAGATGCCGACATCCGGAACTTGAATCCAATAGTCAAACGCTTCGCTGTTTTCTGGCGAAATTCCAATTATGTACCCTCCCCTTGCCTTGATTTCCATTGCGTTGCTCAAAACGTCTTTTCTTGCCTCGTCGTTTCCAACCAAAGCAATGCATGGTGTGCCTTTGCTTATTAGTGCAAGTGGGCCGTGCTTCAACTCTCCGCCTGCAAATCCCTCGGCGTGGATGTAAGAAACTTCCTGTAATTTGATAGCCGCTTCAAGCGCCATTGGGTAGTTTAAACCGCGTCCAATTATGTAGCAGCTCTCGTGGGTTTTCAGCTTGTTTGCTAATAGTTTTACTTTCTCTGTTAATTCTTTGTTTAACATGTGATTAACCGCGTCGCACGTTTTGTTCAACAGCTGTTTTCCCTCTTCGAATTTGCCAGCGGTTGCAAAAGCTAGGAGGAAGATTATTGCAAGTTGGCCAGTAGTGGCTTTTGTTGAAGCAACGGCTTTTTCAGGCCCTGCGTTTACCATTAAGCTAGCGTCGGCCATGCGTTGCATTGTTGAACCCATAACGTTAACAATCGAAACAAGCTTCCCGCCGGTTTCTTTTGTCGCTTCCATTGCTTCCAACGTATCAGCTGTTTCGCCGCTCTGCGAAATTGCAATTGTTAATGATTTTGAAGTGAGGAAGTCGTGAAATTGGGGAAACTCTGATCCAATTGCGAAGTTCACGTGCTTCTTTGCGATCTTCGAAAATATGTACGTTCCAGCTAAACCGACTTTGCCAGCTGTGCCGCAGCCTACGATGTAAGTGCCAAACGCGTTGTTGATCATCTGTGCTACTTCGTTTATTTTTGCCTCGTCTTGGTTAACTGCCCTGGCCAACGTAACTCCTTGTTCCATAATCTCCTTTAATAAGAAATGCGGATACTCTCCCTTTTCTGCCTCTTCAGCTGTCCAGGACACCACTTGTGCTTGCCGCTGTACAGCTGCGCCGGTTTTGAAGTTGGTTATATTTGCCTCGCTTCCAATAACGGCCATTTCGTTATCTTCTAGGAAGATAACGCTGCGTGTTGAAGAAAGAAATGCAGGTACGTCGCTTGCCAGGAAATATTGTCCAGTTCCAATGCCCATTACAAGCGGCGAACCGCGGCGGGCGCCGATCATCTTTTGCTCGCCTTTTTTTACAACGACAATTGCAAACCTGCCTTCTAGTTCGTTGCAGGTTTGTTGTACCGCTACTTCGAATCCAGTGCCGGTTTTCATCTTCTCTTCGATTAAATGCGGAATCACTTCGGTGTCTGTTTGCGACTTGAATTTGTGTCCGCTTGCGGCGAGTTTCTGCTTGAGTTCCTCGTAGTTCTCAATAATTCCATTATGCACAACTGCGATGCTTCCATTGCAGTCTAAGTGGGGATGTGAGTTGTGTTTGGTGACATTGCCATGAGTCGCCCATCTCTGATGCCCAACTGCAATTTGCCCCTTCATTTCTTCAAAATGCACTTTTTTGTCAACGTCCTCTATTTTTCCAACGTCCTTCCGCACTTCTATTTCGTTTCCATTAATCGTGCATACGCCTGTGCTGTCGTAACCGCGGTACTCGAGCATCTTCAACCCATGTAAAACTAGCGAAGGTGCATCCCTGCCAATAACTCCAATAATTCCACACATAGTATTTCGTTCAGTGCCTTGCGATTTTTGAAAAATTCAGGAAGAAAATTGGAGCTTTATTCAGTTAAATAGCCCGCTAATATATTTTTCATAATTTTTACCATAACCGCAAGGTTTTTCAACTGTTTTGATACTAAAACTATTAAAAGCACCATAGCACTATTAAAAACGCTTAAAGATTGTGATCCTGTATGAAGCTTGTAAATGAAGGTAAGGCGGTTGAATGTTCCATTGTGAAGCCGGAGGCTTTTTCAGCTCTTTCCAAGGAGCGAATAAAGATACTTGAGTACCTTGCAAAGAATCCGTCTTACCCTGCGGAGATAAGCCGCGAGCTTGGAATGCAGGTCCAAACGGTTTACTACCACGTGCGTGAGTTGCAGCGCAATGGTTTAGTTCAACTGCTAGAAATGGAAGAACACGGCGGGGCAATGGCTAAGAAATACGGCGTTGCAGCAAATGCATTGGCAGTGGTACTACGTGAAGCGTGGATGCCATTTGCAGAAAAAAGCGGAAAAGAAGCGCCGCGGAGTTTAGCTCCTTTTGTCAAAGATGGCTTCTTCAATGGAAAGTTTGTTTTGGGCTCACCTGACCCACACGGTAAATACCGCAGCCGCGCAAGCGAATTCTGCGCCTGCGAGCTTTCAATGTTCCTCGGCCGCTTTGGAAGTTTTTCGTTTCCGCTTTATTATTTAGACACAGAACTACGTGAAGCGCACAAAAAGAATAACTTGGTGCTAATCGGCGGGCCAAAAGTCAACTCGCTAGTTTCAGAGGTGAATTCCTACTTGCCAATTAAGTTCGACGAACACACGTTCGACGTTTACAGCACAGTTTCCAAGAAACGCTTCGCAGAAACAGTTGGCATCGTTGAACTCATCGACAACCCATTTGCTAAAGGCAAAAAGCTCCTCTTTGCAGGCGGAATGAACTACCAATCCACCCGCGCAGCTGTGCTAGCCATAGTGACGAAGTGGAAAGAAGTTGAAAAAGGA